>Ga0208327_1000256_pt1 | contig 13945 bp, 15 predicted proteins | sample LakMenEpi26Jun08_FD_150733 | JGI IMG/M metagenome (GOLD analysis project Ga0208327, IMG submission 150733) | Freshwater microbial communities from Lake Mendota, WI - 26JUN2008 deep hole epilimnion (SPAdes) | ecosystem: Environmental > Aquatic > Freshwater > Lake > Epilimnion/Euphotic zone ...
TATTTAGTTACTGGATTTGTAGACATTGTATACAACATCAACTCACTACTAATCTGGTTTCATAAGTCCGGTTTAGGTGTGTACCTTTATAAACTTTTTGGAGGTAGATAATGCAAGAAATACAACAATTCAACCAACAACTAATCAAACAGCGACGCAGTTCTAGTATATTGGTAGGCTTGCTTTTAGCATCAGGTTTCATTGCATCAGTTCCCATGTTTAGCGACTCTATTAAGCATGAGGAAACCTTATACTGTAATGTTAAATCATCTTGCAGTCCATCCAAAATCAAGAGAGGAATATCATTTTTAGTTGACAGAGAACGACGTAACCAACTATTTGATAATAATATTAATGTTGTCAAGATTCTGCCACCTGAAGACCCTAAAGCCGTAAGTTACGGACTATGTGCTAGTTTGTTTCTGTTATCTGCTTATGGCGTGAGTAAAGCCTTAACAGATAGTCAGGAGAAATCAATACATTCTCAGTTTAAATTATTCAAAATCAAGGCACTGGAGACGGATATCATAGAACAAACTCACATAGATTTATTTGGGTTTAGTAAGTCAAATCAGGCGGAAATTACTAAACAAGTCATAGCCCGTCAAACTCAGGAAACTATACAGCAATTAAAGAGTGAGGGTGAAATACAACTAGACCACCTAAACGGACAATTGCAAGGTCAATTATCCCTAAAGGGTCATCAATTGCAGTTATCAGAATTAGACAAAGAAACCGCTAAGAATAATCTGGAGACTTTAGAGACTCAAAGGAAGATTGACAAACTTAATAAACCTGTAGCTGACACTAAACAACCAACTCCTAACGAACAGCTAAAACAATCATTAATAGATGCTCTAAAGGGTCATGAAGACGGTTATTTATGGACTATTATTAGCAGTTTGAAACCGCTTTGGTTAATTGGTAATCAAGGTAGTGGGAAAACTTACACATCAGCAGCGGTCGCACTTATCAGAAAATATTGCCTTGATGCTCCTATCCACTATCTGATAGACCGTCACGCCACAGGAGACAATGCCGATGTTTGGAAGTTTCTACAAAGTCAATTTACAGCAGAAACAGAACAGGATATAGCCACTGCTATGCAAGATTGTGGCAACTACTGGTTAGACAGAATTAAATCTAAACCTACTGCTAAAACACAAATAATAGTAGATGAGTTTACTAACTTACGTGGTTTAGTTGGGGACGTAGCTGATACTTTCTTTAAGTTGAGTTTGACGGATACCAGAAAAGCTAAAACCTTTTTTAGTGGTGTAACTCACAATGCCACCAATGATAGTTTTGCTCCCGGTACAGCAGGTACTAGAAAATCAGGTACTATCCTACTGGAAAAGTTTTCAGCTAATGGGGAAACACCACTCCCCCGCGTCGTCATCAGATATGGTTTAGTAGATGCTGCGGGTAATTCGTTGGAAGATGTTGAAAAGACTTTACCAAGTTGGTTTCACCCGCAGAAAATACATGATCACTTTAATGGTAAACCAATTAATTTTGAGGAATAAATCATCAGTTGCCAAAGTTTAAACTGCCGTGATGGTGTAAATCAAATTTACTTGGTAGCACTGGCAATAACGCCAAAAATCAGATTAATTGGTAGGGGGAATCGTGCAGAAAATATTCACATTTTCACTGCAAACTATGATTAGCAGATGGGAAGATTCAGTAATTATCAACTGCGAAGATGATCAGGAGTTCATAAGGTTAGTTAAGAATCAAAAAACGGTCTTAAATCTAATGCTCCCATACAAAACAGTAAAGCTCGTAAGCAGGGAAGAACATAGAACTATATTCTACCAGCCTGGATATTATAGAGGATTAAAAGATGAGTCATGACCCCGATTATTATTGCTGTGAAAATTGCCGCTTTTGGTTTCTAAAATGGGATAAGGGTAATATCTTATGCCCTGACTGTTTTTATGAACTGTACGACCTTGTATTTGTTAATGGTAGTTGTGAGTGGATGCCTAAACGGGATCAAGATGATTAAACATCCTGATTCTTGATACAAAAACACCCCCACCAATACCCGGTAGGGGTGTTTTGTTTTCGGGATATCCTATTAATTAAAAAATCTCAGGATTAGCAATAAAATAACCGTTCTTTGGACTGCCTTTAATCTCAAATCCCATTGCTATTAAAATGCTCCTGAATCGCTGCAAACTGTTTGATGATGTCTTAATTTCCATCCCTAGCATTGCCTCTATATCTGCTTTGTTGCTTGCGATATTTTTATCAACTTCATTGTCTTTTAAATCCTGCTGATTGAATTTTTCCCCGTTCATATAATATTGACAGCCTAACATTGAGACTATCTGATAATTACGGGTAAAATTAGGTTTTCTCTCACTGTGGCTGGTAATTGGTGATTGGTAATTGGTGATTGGGGAATTAACGGATTTGATTTCTGTTAAATCATCCCCCGGTGGTAGTTGGGTATCTGATTTATTTTCGGAGTCAGTTTCTTCGGGCGTTGTCAAAATCTCATTTGTCAATTGTTCATTGTCAGTTGTCAATGGTTCTTTGTCAGTTTCCAGATCGTCGTCAATATTTTGCAAATTGTTAACTACAGAATTATCTAACTCTAGTAGTTTATTTTTTAGGTTAACTATCTCATTAGTTAATTCTTGTAGTTCCCTATCACGAATATCTAACTTTATAATCAACTCAGTTAATTGACTATCACGGTTAGATAGTTCTGTAGTTAACTTTGTATTTTCCTGGTTTAATGTCTCCAGTTCCCTATCACGAATATCTAACTTTATAGTCAACTCATTAACTTGATTAGTTAACTTTTGTTTATCTGCTTCTAATTCCTCACTGGGTAAGTATTCTACATCTGACAAGATTTCGGTTTCTCCTACGGTATCTAACCCCCGTAACTGGTTTACTATCAACTCTAATTGCTTAACTCTATCCTCTAACCCCGGCGTGTTTGATTCATGGGTACTTGCTGTTGTTACTCTTGGTTTCGGGGGTTGCATAATTACGTCTGCAATCTCACATAGTCTACTGTGGGTAACTTCGTGACTTTTGCCTATGAATTTCTTATGCAACGTCCCATTAACCCGTTTTACTGCATACCAATAGTTAACACCTCTCAAAGCTTCTTTTCTAGCACGATAGGAGTGACAACCACCAAAACCAGCAACAAATTTAAAACTATTATTCGCCTCTAACCAATCTTGGAACGCCTGAGAATCAATCTTGATAAGGTTTCCAAGTTCAGTTTCTAAATTATCATCTTGATCATTAGCACTGTTATCTAATTTTTTATCTGTCATATAGTCAACTTAAACTCAGTTAACTATAAGTATATATAACTTCTATAGTTAACGTCAATATGCAACTAATGAGAGTTAACTATTTTGGTTAACTATTTTATATAAGCAACTTTTATAAGTTGACTATTGACAGTTAACTATTTAGTAGACTATCTTAGTTACATACAAGGTTAGATAACCGAGTAAACAAAACAAAAGACGACCGCACAACTTACCAGGGAGAGCGATCGCCTTCTGAACATTCCCCAAAAAGAGGATCTATATATGACAACCTTAACACAAGAAAAGCCCAAAACCTGCACCCTGACATACTTTGATGGAGAATTTGATGCTTTAATCGGACTTTCACCGCAGGTCACAGAATTAGACAGCCCCTACTATCAAGGTTATCTAGCAGCATCATTAGAACATGATTTAGTCCCCTTCTAATCACCAATTCCCCCGCCGGGGGGGAACTCCACACACTTTACGCCACACTAGAAGGAACTAAAATCATGACTAACACACACAAAAACCGAGTTAAAGTATTGCTCCGTCAAGTATTTTGGCAATTAGATGACTGTAGCGATAGGGAACTTACACCAATTTTAATTAGACAGTTCCTAGCTAACAACGTACCTCACACCTTATTAGAACCTTTTGCGATAAACATAACCGGGTGTGATTGGTGGGAACGGATAGAGAGATTAGTCTGGATGTTTATAGAAGCCAGAAAACACGCTTAATTAGAATAATCCCCATAATCCCTATCAAGTCGGTAGGGATTAATTAAAAAAGTTCAGCTATCGAAAATAACCATTATCGTAATCTAAAAAACAGGTATCATGAATACAATCGTACTAACAACTCATAACCTAGAATCATCACTATCTACCCCAATCGGCTCTAGGTTTACTCACATAGACTCAAGACAGGATACAGATGTGTTAAATCAATTATTAGCTGACAAACGCGCAGAAACTACAAGACGGGCATATCTAAGCGATATTAATAACTTCTTTAATATAATGACGGGTGATACAGCTAACCATGATGCTGTATTAGAGTTTTTACATTTATCCCAAGGTCAAGCTGTTGCCACCGTACTTAAATATAAAGCTGCACTAATAAATAAAGGTCTTAAAGAAGCAACTGTAAACCGTCGTATTGCTGCTATTAAAAGTTTGGTTGTTTTTGGGCGTAAAGTTGGGGTATGCAATTATTCACTAGAAGATGTTAAGGGGGAAAAGACAGCTAAATACAGAGATACAACTGGAGTAGATGCACCTACATTTAAATTAATTCTCCAGCAATGTGATCTCAACACTGTCAAGGGGATAAGAGACTATGCAATTCTCCGTCTGCTTTGGGGTAATGCTTTACGACGGGGTGAGGTATCAAAGCTGAACATGGGGGACTTTGACCCCACTGCTAAGACTTTACGGATTTTGGGTAAGGGGAAGGGGACTCAATACCAAACTATTGACCTCTCACCGGCTGCTGTCGAGTCAATCAATAATTGGCTATCAGTTCGGGGTCAAGTCGCTGCTGATATGCCTTTATTTTCTGCTTTGGACAATGCCCACAGAGGTCACAGGTTGACGGGGGATGCAATTAGAAAAATTGTCTGTGAATATTCCCAAAATGCAGGAATAGCAAAGGCTATGAGTCCCCACCGGGTGAGACATAGTGCGATTACGGCCGCTTTGGATGCTACCGGGGGTGATGTCAGGAAGGTACAGAAATTATCACGTCATAGCAAGTTGGACACGCTGATGATTTATGATGACAACCGCAAAAGAGACCAGGGGGAAATTACTAACCTACTTGATGATTTGCTGTAATCTTTGCGGGGTAAGCTGTAACCCTTACCGTATTTGTGGTTTTCTGAGGTTTTCAGTGCCTATTGCTGTAATCTTTGCGGGGTAAGGGTTTTAGCTTATTTTGCCCCTTCTTGGTGCAATCTCTTTATCGTACACATGATACGCTTACTATTGCATCTAAGTATTTTAACTAAATACCTCATAAGTCATGGAAAATCAGTTTTTTGGGCGCTATTACACTTGGTTGATTATTGGCATTAGCCTTAATGCTTGCTCCTCTTTTACACCTGGTACTAGCAATATACCTATTGATTCACCTCAATCTGAACAGGTTATTCAACAGCCAGACAAAACACCAAACACTCAACCCAGTCCTGCTTTTACGGAAAGTGCCGAATATAAAGCAAAAATTGACAAAATTAGAGCAGACTTAAAACAAGCCGAACAAAAATATCAGGAAGAAACACACAAAAATAAAATTGAATCCCACAAAGATCGAGCTTGTATTTATGAATCTGACGCTGGTAGAAGTGAAGAATCGCTTTCCGCAGACTGCAAAAAACGACTTGCTGATTTAGAAAAAAATAGGGGATGGTAAGTGCCAACGCCTATTTTTGTCCGGCGGCGTTACAATTTGTCTTGGTACAATTTAACTACTGACACAGCAGCAGCAAAATATACCCCAAATCTTATGATTTCTTAGGGTGTAGTTTGGCGAAAACTTACGCCAAACTGTACTCATTTTACCCTAACTTTGTCCTGATGCAATCGCCTCAAATCGTTATCCTGTAATGGTTCTGATAAAGACGGATATACAAGGCAGTGCGATCGCTGTCTGTCTTTAGGTGAGGGTATTTGTGGTTTTCTGAGGTTTTCTCAGGTTTTGGCGGCTGCTTTATCCCCCTTTACCTAACTTTTCTCAGCAGCCAGTCGGAAGATCCCCCGCCGATGGCTGATGTTTGGCGATCGCCGTTTTTGTCCGTAAATTCAACGTCGCAACTAACCAAGAATTGTCCAGAATATTCAATCCTTACAATCTTGGCCTTTACCTGTTTGTTCCTTTCGGCATAATCAACGTTGGGGTAACACATCACCTTATCCCCTGCTTTGTATTCTTGATTTGATGATGATGATGACAAATGATGATGTTTTGATGATTCCTTATCATCAGCCTCTAACCCTTGGTTTATAAGAGGTTCAGATTTTGCCTGATCCGATTTGATGATAAATGATGATACTTTATCATCACCCTCTAACCTTTGTTGCATAAGGCTTTCAGGCTCTAAATCATCCAAAGTGATGATATTTTTCCTAACTCCATCATCATCATCACCAAAACCAGTTTCACGAAGTGCATCATCAGCAGAAAATTCAAAATGATGATGCACAACAGAAAAATCATCATCATTCTGATTTTCAAAATTCTTAACCCTTTGCTGTACAAGGCTTTGAGGTTGATGATTATCCATCATCAAAACATCATCATTATCATCATTGCTGTTTTTTGTAATCGCTATATTGCTTACAGAGTAAGGTTTTGAGGGATTATTGAAACTTCTGTATTTCATCATCATTACATCATCATTATCATCCTTAGATAAAGATGTGTAATATTTATCTTGCTTACGGATAACTCCCTGATTTACCAGTTCATCACACATTACAGCTACATCAGCAGCCGTCAAGACTTTTAATGCTGCTATACCCGATCTAACGTCTCTAACAGTGGCTTGACCCCGCTTGTCAATGAATTGCTTAACCTTGAGATAGTTTCCTGCGAGTTCATGCTGTGGAGAATTTAGGGCGTAAACCAGCCTTGCTTGTGCAAGATAAAAGTCAACCATCTTACAGGCTGCATACATGGCATATTCGCCAATCATTTGTTCTGGAGTTGCCCCAATTAAAACAGCATTTACAAGATGCAGAAACAATGCAAACCGGGCCAGATAACTTTGCATCTTTGGATAGGTTGCTTTTAGTCCGGGGTGATTTTCCTCTATAGACCAGTTTATGAGTTGATGTTGGTAGTTTTGAAACCAGTGCTTTGCTTTGAAGTCCAGAAAATAATCCTGTTCTGGTAATGCTCCTAAACCTTTATATAGGTTTGTCAGGAGATCATCTAGTTTGTCGCCTAACCCTTGATCGTCGCTGAATAAGTCAATGTAGGCAGGTTTTGAATTAACTAGACAGAATAACCAACGAGAAAATTCACCCTGAAAATCCTCAAAACCGTTTTGAGATTGCAATTTTTTGAGTGTTTCGGGTTGCGTGTTGCCAGTTCTACTGATAGCTGATTTTTCCAGATAAACGCAGTCGTCTGATTTAACTAAATCTTTGCTTAGAACATCACCATTAAATTCTGATAAATCCTGTTCTAAATCGTCACCACCTTTAGCTCGGTATTTATTTCTGCCATTAATAAAACCTGACCACTCATCACGATAGTTTAAGAAGCCTCTAGGATTTTCACCATGTAATTTTGTTCGTGCTTCTGATGTAGCAGACGTAATTATAAATCGTCTCCTTGGTTCAGGTGGTTCAGGTGGTTCAGAGTCCTTATCTTTTGATTTTTGGTAAGCTTTGAGAGTGTTTTTATAATCATCGTTCTCAAGTTTCCATGCTCGATATTCTTCACCCTCTAATGTATGCAGTGGTGATAAAATAGCCTGTTGTGCAGGGGTTTTTAATTGTCCTGTTCCTGCGACTATGCAACTCCAGAAAATAGCAGGTTGCTTATATTTTCCGTCTGCTTTGACTATTATTCTTGATGATGTTCCAATTCTCGATCCGGCCGCAGGAATTAAGGTAGTTATCAAATGTTCTACCGCAGTAGGCATATTTTCAGCCATGCCCATTAATGTATGAGCAAATATCCCCCCGTCACTCCAGAACAATTCATAAGGGTCTAATCTTGCTTTTTGTGCATCGAGTAGAGTTGGTAATTGTTTTGTAGTCTGTTTCCTATCCTCTAACTGTTCCTGTTCTTTAACCCTGGCGTTGTACAGCTTCCAAATATCAGCAGGGTAGCGATCGCACTGTTTAGCAATATCAGGAATAATTGCTTCTAATTCAGACCTTGCTAAATCTTTGGATATCAATAAATCAATCTGCTTTATTAATTCCTCAGATGTTTTCAGCGTAGGGTGTGGGACTACGTTATTTTTTATTGGGGATTGTGTCTGATGATTTTTAACCCCTTGATTTTTCTGCCACGCCTTAACACAATTTTCTATTGCATCATCCGTCAAGGTAGCAGTAGGGTTATCATTGCTTGCTGACTTCCAAATAATATCAGCTTCCCTAGCATCCAATGGGGGGGAACAGTGGGAACAGAATTGATCAAACAGACTACGCGCGTCGCCTTCAACTCTATGCCCAAGATATTGCAATCGGTTAGCAGTTCCGATCAGGTTTCTCGCTAATTTTGCTCCTGAATCATTCCGTCCACCTTCACCACTGCCATGATCTATTAAATCTCTATCTGTTTTTGACAAGCATTGGTATAGAGGAATATCAGATGATTGATAATTGGTAATTGGTAATTGGGGACTGGGAACTGCTGACTTTTCAGGAATGATCCGCCGTAATTCCTCTAGTGTGTATTTTTTGCCACTGTTACGGATAATTTGGGCAACTCCGACAGCTTCACCTGATTTGTTGACGTAAAGACTGCCAGCCAGCCGCATCACCCGTGACGGGTTTTTGATAGTTCTGTCAGCATCGGAAAATTCTAATAAATCAGATTGCAATTTTTTCCATGTTGCAATGTCCACCGATTCAGACAGAACCCAGTAGGAATGTATTGATTTTCCCCCGGTGTCTACTTGTAAAGTTGGTTCAGGAAGTCCCAATGACTCCCATAAAATAGCCTGAATGGACTTGTCGAGGTTGTCATGTTCTATGAATACGGCGTGACCTGCTGTTATATCGTTGTCAGAATGTCCGCCGGGGTTCACAACTACATAAGCGTTAAAACCCTGACTTTGTAGCTGTTCCATTTGCTTAAAGTCCAGTCTGTCAGCTTTTATGGCCGTGCTGGTAGATGAGTTGATGTACCTGATGCAAACTTGATCGCCCCTGCTATATCCCAACGTCTCCAGATGGAGAATAGCTGCGGACTTATCTATTTGGAGGTTGTTAGGAGTCTGAGAAAATTGTGCAACCATAACTAAGCAACCTCCAATGTTTGAATATTTTGAATCATGAACAGGGCAAAATCGCCAGAAATACCTGAGTTTTCAAGCAGTTCCAGACTTTCGGTTAATTTACGTTGACTGATTATTTTTTTGAGTTGACGCAATCTCTCAAGTTTCTTGGGAGAATCTTGACTAAATCCATGTAGATTGTGTATTATGGATGTATTCGTTTTTTTTGTTGACGGGGGACTGAAGTTAGGTAGAATTAATTCAGTCCCAAGTTTTTTGGGCATAAGAAAACCTTCCTGGTTTTGAGTTCTGGATCTATAGTTGCCACTGACAAACTTCTTCAAAAAATCGCAGTGGAACTGAATTTAAAATTGCCAAAACCCGGTGTATCAGCACTGGGTTTTGGCTTTTTTGGGAGTAGTGGAATAGGTAATCGCCGGATTTGCACCAGCCCTTTACTAGATCGTGCAGCATTTTGGCGAAAAGCGGTAGGATTGAAAGATTTGATTAATTTATGGAACGAAACACTACAAAACATCGAAGAAATAACATAAAACTCGATAAAATCACATAAAACGATATGCAAGTCAGTATCATAAAAAATGATTAGTTATGCTGTATTTCTTGTGTAGCAAGGCTTTTGAATGATAAGCAATAAAAAATCACCTCTTTTGGTGGCTTGGCGTGAGTTTTGGCGTAAATCTCGCGTCGGGTTTTTGGCGTGGCGTGACGTAAGATTTACGCCGGGGCGTGAGAGCGATCGCTATTTCAACCTCAGACAAGTTGATAAAGCTGGAAACTCGCATACAGTTTATCTGGCGAAACTTCCAGTTTAATTGTGATATCGGATTCCCAATGTCACTTAACCATTTGGTTAACTGCGCTCCGTGACTTGCTTTTGGCATGACGTTTACGCCGGGGTGAAACATTAGGCGTAAATTTGGCGTGGCGTGACGTTTACGCCTAATTATCCATCAGCCTGATCAGAATTGCCTCCAATCTCTCCAAAGCAGCGTTAGTTGAGCGTTGATTTTCCTCAAATCGTTGCTGATGTAGCTCAAAGTTACGGTCAAGTCTAACTATGATGTCATCTAAAACAGCGCTACGACCTAAGACAGTATTGGCAGTTCCAGTAAAGTCGTTAACTTGGTTTGATAGGTCATTTAGGCTGTTCGATAAACTACCAATTGTTTGTGTATTAATTGTCTGTTGTTCTGCTACTCGGTCAAGCCGTTGGGTAGTCTGTTCTAAAATCGCTTCTATCCGGTCTAATCGGGATGGTTCAGTTGTCATAGTTCTGTGGGTGTGGGTGGTTGGGTGCGATCGCTAACTTGCCTTTGCGTTTTGGTTTTCCTTGTCCTGTTCAATAGCTGCTGTAACTATTTTCTCTACTAAATTTGATAGTGTCCTGCTTTCCTTAGCAGCCCAAATTCTCAAATATTGTTTTGTTTCCGTGTCACAGGTAAAGTTAATCTTCTCAGTTCTCACGTCATTAGATATCATAAGCAGTTCTCACAACATACAACAATTTAATAAAAAGTTTCTACTTCTCATGTTCTCATGAGTTGATAACTTCTCATGTTATATGCTATTCTATAGGAAGTTGAGAAGATATGCAACTACCTTACATCCTTGTAAATCCTGTGGGTAAAGGGTTTTAGTTAAGTGCATCGGCTTGACAAGTCCACACGATACTGCATTTTTAACCCTGTGCATTGACTAGCACGCAAATCACAACCGTGAAACCCTTATAAATCGTGGCGTGAATCCGATTTGCACTAGAAAAATGTAGAAACACGATTTTGCATTTTGGCTACTTATGGACAATCCGAGAGCTATTTATGAAACCTTGATCAACAGACGGTGCAGCGACACTCACTGGTCGAAGATCAAGAAACTGGCCACTACTGCCGACATCCCACTGGATAACGACGGGTTAAAAGTGATTGTCAACTTACGCAAAGTTAACCCGCGTTACTTCAATCTCTACCCAGAAATTAGAAACCAGTTAGGCGAAATAGGACTAAAGGTATCAGGAGAATTAGGTTTAGGGATTACTGGAGAAAACCTGATCAAGTTAATCAATAATTCTCTGAATATTTCTCCAGACATCACAACCGTTTACCGTTGGTTTTATCGTGCTAATACCACCTTTAAACGTAAGCAATGGTACGACCGGAAAACAGCAATGATGGTATTGACTAACGCATTAATTTATAAAGCTAAAACCCACAGAATAGGAGCATAGAAAATGTTAACCACAGTTGCTAAAAAAGTTCAATCACGTCTAACTCGCAAAGGTGTAAAGGTGGTATTGGGTGACGTAAAAACTCAGTGTGAATTAATGATTGCTGACATTGAAAACCCCACAGAAGTAGAACTTTTAGCAGTACAAGATCATTTCATGACTAACGCCACCAAATTAACAGTAGTTAGTGACGACGCACCCACAGAAGTAGAGGAAACATTTAGCAGTGTAGGTGGTGAACTTGGAAACATTGACGGAAACATCTCAACACTTACACAGATGGAACTGGAAACATTAACCAGTGAAGATGTAGACATAGTAAACAGTGTAGACAATGCTATCAATACAGCATCTATACAGGATATAGATAGCAACGATTTACACACAAATGAAGCTGCTTTAGATACTGAGAACCAAACAGCTTTAGCCACTGCCACCAAATCAGAATTAGTTGCCTCTACTGCGGGGGAATTGGGGATAGTTCTCAACACTGGAGAAATAGAACTGATAGCCCAAAACGTCAATTACTCATCTGATGATCTCCAGGAATCACTAGAAGAAATAAAGAGCGCGATTATTGCTTTTGTCCGTCACAAGATAGCGTTAAACTCCCAAAAGATTGGGGAAACTTTGGAGGAAATAACCCAAGTAGCTACCGATGGATTTAATCAAAACTCCCAACAATTAACCGACGGACTACAGAACATAAACAAACAGTTGCAACAACAATCTACCGACTTTAAAAGCAAAGTCAGGTCAACGCTTAAATGTTTTCAATTACCCGCAGCGTCATAACTTCAAAGTCAGACTTAACCCTATTTGGATAATAGGAATAATTACCGTAATTGCTGGGTTAACTGCTATTGATAGCTTCCGATTTAATAGCAGTATCCAGAAAACAGAACACCGATATTTTACTGACCCTAACAATTATCTGGAGTTGAAACCATGAAACAACTACGCGCCGCAAAAGTTCCCCAACTTAAAAACCATATTGCACCAAAAGGTAAACTACTTACCCAAGCATTAGATCGTAAGTTTGGAGTTACACTTGCAGACTTTGATCGCGCTATCGGTGGAGACATAGCAGCAGCCCAAAAGATAGGAGAATTAGCCCGTCAAGGAAGATTAAGCCAAGAATTAGCACCAAGGTTAGCACAGGCTTATTTAGAAATTATCAACGGTTCTGAAGCTTACAATAAAGCTACAGCCGATATTTTATTACAGGCTGGGAAGAGTGCCATAGCAATTGATAAAGCTGGTTCACAAGTCATGTTAGGACAACAGAAATATGTCCACTCCAGACAAGAATTAGCACAGGAATTTGTAATTGGGAAGAACTCAGAAAATAGCCGTCATGCTTATCAGATGAACTACACCCAAATTAAGGCTTATGTTGATGTTCACTTGACCGAAGTTGATAGACAAACTGCAATTTTGGAACAGTCGAATAGACCGGAAATTAAACAAGTCGCTGCTGATGAACAATACCAGCAAAGGACAATGAATGAAGCATTAAGCAAGGGTGAAACAGCCCGTTATGACCTTATTCCTGAGAAGAATTACCGTACAGGAATCATGGGGAAAATTGCAGAAATTAGATCCGCTTTAGGGTTCTAAATTAATCCCCTCGGTAGCTACGAACTACCGGGGGGACTTATCAGGTCAAGTTATTACTTAATCCTATGCTAACACAATCTACACCACCTGATTTAGATTCTATTCTTAATGAAGATGACGACGGACAGCTACCGGGTGAAACTATCAGATATTTAACCCATGTTGAAAATAAACTCTATGCAGATATTCAAGCTCGGAAAAGAATAGATTCAGGTTTATTATTTTTGGCTTGTCAAATATCATCCTGTAGCCTTAGTTGGTTGCTTTTTAACCTACAGGTCACATTAACCATTATTCAAGTTGCCAGTGCCGTTGTATCGCTGTTACCAGGATTAATTGACGTAGGAGACAGTTTTAATTTTTCAATTAGTTCTGATAGCTGGGAATTTAATCTAGGACAAAAGCCGTTAATAGGAATAGTAAAACTTGTTATTGGTGGTGCGGTATCGTTCTCAGGTACATCTAAAATAACAGCCGAAGTAGTCCAGACTAAACAGGCTATTGCACAAACTTACCAAGAAATACGAAGTAGTGAGGGTCTATCTTTTCAACTACCTGATATGGGTATGAGTTTGTTAATAGCGTTATCTGGAGTTGCATTACTAGGGATAGTTAAAAAGTTTTCATCTACCAATAATACAGGAGACAAAGATAATGAGATTTAGAGGTAATTGGAATTTCTTCCAGATATTTATAAGCGGACTATTTACCGCGATAACTATTAATTATTTAGTTACTGGATTTGTAGACATTGTATACAACATCAACTCACTACTAATCTGGTTTCATAAGTCCGGTTTAGGTGTGTACCTTTATAAACTTTTT
>Ga0208327_1000258_pt1 | contig 13892 bp, 8 predicted proteins | sample LakMenEpi26Jun08_FD_150733 | JGI IMG/M metagenome (GOLD analysis project Ga0208327, IMG submission 150733) | Freshwater microbial communities from Lake Mendota, WI - 26JUN2008 deep hole epilimnion (SPAdes) | ecosystem: Environmental > Aquatic > Freshwater > Lake > Epilimnion/Euphotic zone ...
CTGGCCTAGCCATTGAGCAGCGTTCAGAATTTACGGCGGAAGCGGCGAAATGGTGGTAAACATTGTCGTCGCCCCAGCGAAGGCTGGGGCCCATCACGCCCCTCAGGCTAAACCGCAAGACGAGATAGGCACCAGCCTTCGCTGGTGCGACGCAGGTGCAGAATAATGACTGAATCCACATACCGCATCCAAGGCAACACAGGCGAATGGGAGGTCGTAATTGGCCTTGAGGTCCATGCGCAGGTAACGAGTGAATCGAAACTCTTTTCGGGCGCATCTGCCGAGTTTGGTGCTGAACCGAACAGCCATGTCAGCCTTGTCGACGCCGCGATGCCGGGCATGTTGCCGGTGCCTAACCGCGAATGTCTGCGTCAGGCCGTGCGCACGGGCATGGCGATCAATGCGCAGATCAATCGCTGGTCGCGCTTTGACCGCAAGAATTATTTCTACGCCGATTTGCCGCAGGGCTACCAAATTTCGCAGCTCTATCACCCGATAGTGGGTGAGGGCGAGATTGAGGTTACGCTAAACGAAAAAGACCCTGATAGCGCGGTCAAGAAAATCGGCATTGAACGCATCCATGTCGAACAGGACGCGGGCAAGTTGATGCATGACCAGCATCCGACGATGTCTTTTGTCGATCTCAACCGTTCCGGCGTGGCGCTGATGGAAATCGTCTCGCGCCCCGATATGCGCAGCCCGCAAGAGGCTGGCGCCTATGTCAAGAAACTGCGCTCGATCCTGCGCTATGTCGGCTCTTGCGATGGCAATATGGAGCAAGGCTCAATGCGCGCCGACGTCAACGTGTCGGTGCGCAAACCGGGCGGAGAGCTTGGCACGCGTACCGAGACCAAGAACGTCAACTCGATCCGCTTCATGATGCAGGCGATTGAATATGAGGCGCAGCGTCAGGTCGACCTGATCGAAAGCGGCGGCGCGGTGGTGCAGGAAACGCGTCTGTTCGACCCCAACAAAATGGAAACACGTTCAATGCGTTCAAAAGAGGACGCGCATGATTATCGCTATTTCCCCGACCCCGATTTGTTGCCGGTGGAATTGGACGACGCGTTTTTGGAGGAATGCCGTGCGTCCTTGCCCGAGCTTCCCGATGCCAAGCGCGCGCGGTACGAAGCGATGGGTCTCACCGCCTACAACGCCGCTGTTCTAACCGCTGAGGCCGAAACGGCGTTCTGGTTCGAAGATTTGCTGGCCGAAGGCGTCGATGCCAAGCAAGGCTCAAACTGGCTGATGTCCGAATTGTTCGGCGCGCTCAACAAGCTTGGTAAGACTCTGGACGAAAGCCCAGTCAATCCAAAGCAAGCCGCCGAATTGCTTGGCCTTGTCGCCGATGGCACGATCAGCGGCAGTATCGCCAAACAAGTCTTCGAAATCATGCTCGAAACCGCGGCCCAAGGAAACATGATGGGCGCATCGGCCATCGTCGCGGAAAAGGGCCTGAAGCAAACCAACGACACAGGCGCGATTGAGGCGGAAATCGCCAAGATCATGGCCGCGAACGAGGATAAGGTTGCGGAATATCGTTCCGGCAAGGACAAATTGTTCGGCTTCTTCGTAGGCCAAACCATGAAGGCCATGCAGGGCAAGGCCAATCCGCAAATCATCAATGATTTGCTGAAAAAGGCGCTCGATTGATACTGCGTTACGACAGGAAAAATTTACTTTATTTTTTTCCGTCGGCAAATTAATCACCTACTCTCTCGAAAGTGGAGCGATTTTAAGATCGGTCAAAACAGAGGGTCTAAACGTGAAGTATTTTTCCAACACGTTCATCGTTGGCGCGGCATTTATTTCTTGTGCCGCTTCGGCAGAAGTTAATTTGAGCACTTCGCCGTTTGGAATTGTGGACATTGCTGCTGCCGAGGCAACTGAGCTTGAAATGCCGAAACTTGAATTTGTCGTAACTCTGGAAGATGAGCGGAATTTCGACAAATATTATTACTTCCGCCGTGACGAAACCAGCTTTCCGGTCGCCTATGCAGACATAACCGAATGTGACGGCTATGCGCGCGGGTTGGTGTCCAGGTACAGTTATGAAGATGGGTTTGATGCCTATCCTTATACCTATCCCTATGACTATTCTTATACCGTTGCTGGTGCCGCCGGGAGCGCGATTGCCAATGTTATGATCGCGGCAATTTTTGTGCCGAGTGAGAAACGCTGGATGCGCCGCGTCAACATGCGGCAGTGTATGGGTTTCAAGGGCTATGATCGGATCGGGTTGAGCAAAGCCCTTTGGGAACCCTTCAACTTTGAAGAAGGCACTGGCGCTGAAGAGGAGGAATCGCGCTTGAAGGCGCTTAAGCTGCAGGCTCTTGTTGCATCAACGGCCGCTGCTTCGGAGAAGGTGTTGCCACGATGAGAAAGACCGTTTTTGCCTTTTTGGCGTTAACCGCGACGTTGCTCCCGCAAATCGCCATCGGCAAATCGAAAGTGCCAGTTTTTGTTGAAGCGAAACGCGTTAAGGATTCGCCGACGGTCACGCTCGATTCTGCAAAGGCTTATATTTTGTTGCGCACGCCCAAGGCGATGCCGATACACTTCGTCAAAATTGCGAGTGCCGAAGACCAGATCGCTTACGATAGGCTCCGTAATGAGGCCTTTGTGAGGGCTAAGGAGGACTATGCCAAAGACCTCGTCAGGTATGAAAGGGATATGGCGCTGTCGAAAAAGGCATCAGGGATGAAAACGCCCAGAAAACCGAGCGAACCTATCGAGACAAGTTTTCAGTTTACCCAATTTGCGCAAATGGCAAATTTCACAATGGGGCCGTTAAACCGCTTTTTCAGCAAAGGAGGCACCACATATCTACATGAGGTAACTCCAGGTAAATACCGCATTTTTGGTCAGGTGGACCCACTTGTCAGCGGCGGTCTTTGCTATTGCATGGGTAGTGTGACGTTTCAGGCGGAGGCAGGAAAAATCACCGACCTCGGAACGATGGGTGTCGATCCTGCGAATTCCGGTCCGGCGGAAAAGGGCGATAGCAGCTCGCCGCGGGTTGCTGCATCTGCACTTGCGTTAGAGCCTGTAAATGATCTGACACCCGTGGATCCGCGTCTGCAATCTTTGCCACGCATTGCAGCCGATCTGCGCGCAGCAGGCAAAATGGCGAACTATATGGGGATTGCGATCTCACGGCTGCCTGCCATCAAGGGCGTATTGTCCTATCAACGCGATCGGATAATTGACGAAAAGGCGGTCCCTGCCGACGTCGCACCCGCACCAGATATAGCGCATGCCGAAAAATCTAGCGCCATGCAATAACGTTTAGGTGGTTGAGGCCGCCGCTTCTCCCCTTGCCCCGCAGCGGCTTTCCCGTTAGAGGCTCCCGTCGTTTGTTAAACGGCAGCTTTTCGTAAGCGGGCGTGGCGGAATTGGTAGACGCACCAGATTTAGGTTCTGGCATCGCAAGGTGTGGGGGTTCGAGTCCCTTCGCCCGCACCACGAAAAAGGGGACGTTCCCGGCTGTCGTTGAACCCGAAAGCCATTTAACAGTTTTTGGCAGGCCAGCGGGCCTGTCGTAGATAGAGAAGAAAACATGCAGACCGTCGAGACACAGAATGAAGGCCTGAAGCGCGCTTATCGCATGACGATTTCCGCAAAGGATGTTGAATCCCGCATCGATGCCGAGGTGAAGAAAATTGCGCCTCAAGTGCGTATGCCCGGCTTCCGCCCCGGCAAGGTTCCCGCCAATCTGGTCAAGAAGATGCATAAGGATTCGCTCCTTCAGGACGCGCTGAACAGTTCGATTCAAGAAGGCGTGCAAAAGGCGATTTCGGATAACAAATTGCGTCCAGCGACTCAGCCGCATGTGCATCTCGGTGAAGATTATGCTCCCGGCAAAGACGCGGTTGTCGATTTCCATCTCGAAATCCTGCCTGCGATTGCCGCGCCTTCTATTGACGGCATCACGCTCGACCGCCTGACCGTAGAAGTGAGCGACGCGCAAGTCGATGAATCGATCTTGAAGCTTGCCGAAGGCCAAAAGAGCTTTGAAGCAGCCGACAAGAAATATGCTGCCAAAATGGGCGACAGCGTCGTCATCGATTTTGAAGGCAAGCTCGACGGCGTGCCTTTCGAAGGTGGTAAGGGCGAAGGCATGGCCGTTGAGCTTGGTTCTGGTCAGTTGATCCCCGGTTTCGAAGACCAGTTGGTCGGCGTGAAAGCCAATGACGAAAAGGTTCTGAACGTAACCTTCCCAGACGATTATAATGCTGAAAACCTGAAGGGTAAGGCGGCAACTTTTGACATCGTCGTCAACGAAGTGCGCAAGCCCGTTGAAGCTAAGGCGGATGACAATCTTGCCAAGATGTTCGGCCTAGACGGCATCGACAAATTGCGCGAACTGATGAAGGTTCAGGTTGAGCAAGAGCATAACGGCCTGACCCGGACGTACATGAAGCGCCAGTTGCTGGATCAGCTTGCAGCCGGTCATGACTTCGACGTGCCGCCTTCGATGGTTGAAGCGGAGTTCGAACAGATTTGGGCACAATTGGAGCAGGAAGCGGCGCGCGAAGAAGATGCCGAAGCTGCGAAAAAGGAAATGGAAGCCGAGCGCCAAGAGTATCGCGATATCGCCGTCCGCCGCGTTCGTTTGGGCTTGCTCCTCTCGGAAATTGGCCAAGCCAATGGTGTTGAAGTCAGTTCGCAGGAAATGAACATGCTCGTGCAGCAAGCTGCGCAGCAATATCGCCCTGAAGACCGTCAGCGTTTCGTACAATATCTGCAGGAAAACCCAATGGCAGCGGCACAATTGCGTGCGCCGATGTTTGAAGACAAGGTTGTCGATTTCCTGTTCGACAAGGCGACCGTGACGGACAAGACCGTGACCAAGGACGTGCTTGAAGCAGCGATTGAAGCCGAACCAGATGCAAAGCCTGCGGCCAAGAAGAAGGCACCTGCCAAAAAGGCAGCCGCAACAGACGAAGCGCCTGCCAAGGAAGCCAAGCCTGCTGCGAAGAAGGCCGCCCCTAAAAAGGATGCCGAAGCCGCGCCAGCCAAAAAGGCACCTGCCAAAAAGGCTGCGCCTAAGAAATAATTGTCCAGCTTTGGACAAAGAAAAAGGCCCCGGAGATTCCGGGGCCTTTCTTGTTTTAGCGGGTCTGATTTACATCAGGTCAAAGCGGTCAGCGTTCATGACCTTGACCCAAGCCTTTACAAAGTCGCGAACGAACTTTTCTTCGTGACCGCGCTCGGCATAGACCTCAGCCGTGGCGCGAAGCTGACTGTTTGAACCGAAGATGAGATCAGTGCGCGTTGCACGCCACTTTTCGGTCCGGCCGCCTCTTGTGTAGCCGATAAATGCTTCGTCGCTCGCTGTATCGGCCAAATCCCAGAAGGTTTCGTTATCGAACAGGTTTACGAAGAAGTCGTTGGTCAGTTCGCCCTTGCGGGTGGTGAACACGCCTTCAGAGATATCGCCGTGGTTCGCACCAAGAACGCGCAAGCCGCCAACGAGCACTGTCATCTCCGGTCCTGACAGACCAAGCAGAGACGCCCGATCGAGCAACAACTCCTCAGTCTTCACCGGTTGGCGTGTCTTGAGATAGTTGCGGAAGCCATCGGCCTGCGGCTCCATCCAGTGAAAGCTTTCGATATCGGTCCATTCCTGCGTCGCATCGCCACGACCGCCAGTGAAGGGGACCGTCACATCGACTCCACCCGCCTTCGCCGCCTTTTCGACCGCTGCTGACCCTGCCAGCACGATTGCGTCGGCAAGGCTCATGGAGCCGCGAAGCGCGTTGAGCTTTGCCAAAACCTTGGCAAGTTCAGCGGGTTCGTTGACGTCCCAGTCTTTCTGCGGTGCAAGCGCGATGCGGGCACCGTTGGCACCGCCGCGTTTGTCCGACTTGCGATAGGTCGAGGCCGAGGCCCAAGCTGTCTTAACAAGCTGCGAAACGGTCAGCCCGCTTGAGAGCACCGCCGATTTGAACGCCGCAACGTCCGCATCCGAAGGCGCGGTGCCAGCCGGAATTGGATCTTGCCAAATCAGCGTCTCTTCGGGAACTTCGGGCCCGAGATATAGGCTCTTTGGTCCCATATCGCGATGGCAAAGCTTAAACCATGCACGTGCAAAGGCATCGTCCAATGCGGCCTGATCGTCCCGGAATTTCTCCGAAATCGCTCGGAACTCGGGGTCCATCTTCAACGCCATATCCGCGGTGGTCATCATCGTTGGTACACGCTTTGACGGATCGCGCGCGTCCGGTGCCATATCCGCAGGATCTGGGTTGATCGGCTGCCATTGCTTTGCACCGGCGGGGCTCTGAACGAGTTCAAAATCATATTTGAACAGAATACGGAAATAATCGCCGCCCCATTGGGTGGGGTTGTTCGACCATGCGCCCTCGATGCCAGAGGTCGTGATGTGGCCTTTTCCAATTTCATCAACGTCCGTCAGCCAGCCAAAGCCCTGCTGGTGAATGGCTTCGCCTGCAGGGGCATGACCAAAGGTTGCACCGGGCTTTGCACCATGTGCCTTACCAAAGGCGTGACCGCCAGCGGTCAACGCCACAGTTTCTTCTGAATTCATCGCCATTCGGGCAAAGGTCGCCTTCATATCGCGGGCTGATTGCAATGGGTCAGGATTGCCGCCGGGGCCTTCTGGGTTGACGTAGATTAGGCCCATCTGGATAGCGGCAAGTGGTCCTTCCAGCTCAACATTCTCTTCATCAAGACGCGTCTTGGCACCTTGGTCGACCCAGATTTCCTCAGCGCCCCAGAATGTATCACCTTCTGATTGGTAGACGTCTTTACGCCCGCCGCCGAATCCGAATACGGGGCCACCCATGCTTTCAATGGCGACATTGCCAGCGAGAATGAACAGGTCGGCCCAGCTAATTGACGAACCATATTTCTGCTTGATCGGCCATAATAGTCGGCGCGCCTTGTCGAGGTTGCCATTGTCGGGCCAGCTATTCAGCGGTTCAAACCGTTGCTGCCCGCTTCCCGCACCGCCACGGCCATCGGTCACGCGATACGTGCCAGCGGCATGCCATGCCATGCGAATCATGAACGGGCCATAATGACCGTAATCCGCTGGCCACCAAGGCTTGCTATCGGTCATTAACGCGGTGAGGTCGTTTTTCAGGGCTCGATAGTCGAGCTTTTTGAAGGCTTCGGTATAATCAAAATCTTCACCCATCGGGTCCGGAGAGATGCCATGTTGATGAAGCATGTCGACCGGCAACGCAGCCGGCCACCAATCCTTATTCTGTCGTCCGAGTAACGAACGCATTTTGATTTCGCCGCCCGAGCGCATTGGGCAAGCATCGCGGGGATCTGCATCTGCCATTCTTAATTCCTCTGAGTTCGGTGGGGGGAATACCCCACGACACTTTTATTAACATTCCCACATAATCGGTCAAACCAATGTATATAGCTAGACTAATCGATTTTATGCTTTTTCAAAGCAAGCGACTTCGGACGACGCATTATTAAGTGCACAAACTAAACCGTTTTCGTGCTTGAAACTTTGCTTGCCCACGCCGATGTAGGCGGTAACGCATAATCATAACATATTAGAGGTATTTCATGCACGTTCCTTTTGATCCCGTTCAAGCATTGGTCCCCGTTGTTATCGAGCAATCGAACCGTGGGGAGCGTAGCTGGGACATTTTTTCGCGGCTTTTGCGCGAACGGATCATTTTCGTGACGGGCGAAGTGGAGGACAATATGGCCTCCGTCATTACCGCGCAGCTATTGTTTCTCGAATCGGACAATCCGAAGAAGGACATCTGGATGTATATCAACTCGCCGGGCGGTGTGGTCACTGCGGGCATGGCGATACACGACACGATGCAATATATTCGTCCGAAAGTCGGTACCGTATGCATCGGGCAGGCGGCGTCCATGGGCAGTTTCCTGCTTGCGGCGGGCGAACCGGGCATGCGCGTCGCTTTGACCAATTCCCGTATCATGGTGCATCAACCGTCCGGCGGCGCACGCGGCATGGCGTCAGATATCCAGATTCAGGCAAACGAAATCTTACGTATTCGCAAGCGTATGAATGACCTATATGCAAAATATACCGGTAAACCATTGAAGGATATCGAAAAAGCGATGGACCGCGACACCTTCCTTGAAGCGGACGAAGCAAAAGCCTTCGGCCTTGTAGACGAGGTATTTGACAAGCGTCCGGCAAATGCCGAATCCGGCGCAAGCTGACACTATCGTGGATAAATTTCGCAGATTTGCCTTCATGGCACAGTCCGTATTGGGCTATTGCTAAATCGGAACGCATCTTTAGGATGTTGGTTCAATAATGTGCGTTTAAAATTGGCGTGTAAGCAGGACATATTATGACGAAGTTGAGCGGTTCAGATACTAAAAGCACTCTTTATTGCTCCTTCTGCGGAAAATCGCAGCACGAAGTTCGTAAGCTGATCGCCGGCCCCACTGTGTTCATCTGTGATGAATGTGTGGAACTTTGCAATGATATCATTCGCGAAGAAACAAAGGGCGCCTTGAACGGCCGTAAGGAGGGCGAAGTGCCAACGCCGCAGGAAATCTGCGAAGTGTTGGACGACTATGTCATTGGTCAGCCGCAGGCAAAGCGCGTATTGTCGGTTGCAGTGCATAACCATTATAAACGCCTCAACCATGGCGCAAAGGGCGCGGATGTTGAGCTTGCGAAGTCCAACATCCTGCTCGTCGGCCCCACCGGTTGCGGTAAGACATTGCTGGCGCAAACGCTGGCCAAGACGTTTGACGTGCCGTTTACGATGGCAGACGCCACAACGTTGACGGAGGCTGGCTATGTCGGTGAAGACGTCGAGAATATCATTCTCAAGCTGCTTCAAGCATCCGATTATAATGTCGAGAAGGCGCAGCGCGGGATCGTTTATATCGACGAAATCGACAAAATCAGCCGCAAGGCTGAAAATCCTTCCATCACCCGCGATGTGAGCGGGGAGGGCGTTCAGCAGGCGTTGCTCAAGCTTATGGAAGGCACAACGGCCAGCGTCCCACCACAGGGCGGCCGCAAGCATCCACAGCAAGAGTTTCTGCAGGTTGATACGACGAACATCTTGTTCATCTGCGGCGGTGCATTTGCCGGACTTGAAAAGATTATTTCAAACCGTCTTGAGGGCAAGTCGATTGGTTTTGGCGCGCATGTTGCCGACCCGGACGAGCGTCGTACTGGCGAAATCCTCAAGCAGGTAGAGCCTGAAGACTTGTTGAAATTTGGTCTCATCCCGGAATTCGTCGGACGCTTGCCGGTAACCGCCACGCTTGAAGACCTCGACATCGCTGCTTTGGTGAAAATCCTGTCGGAGCCAAAGAACGCGCTGGTGAAGCAATATCGCAAGCTGTTTGAAATGGAAGATGTCGGCCTAAGCTTCACCGATGACGCGTTGGAAGCCATCGCCAAGAAGGCGATTGAACGCAAAACCGGTGCGCGTGGGCTGCGCTCCATCCTTGAGGCGATTTTGCTCGATACGATGTTCGACCTGCCGACCTATGACGGCGTGGACGAGGTTGTGGTGGACAAGGACGTTGTCGAAGGGCGCAAAACGCCCGTTTTGGTATATGCCAAATCTGCCAAGGCCAGCAAAGAAGACGCCGCCTAACTTGGACGGGGACACTGTGGCAAAGCTGCCACATTTGCCGACAAAATAAGTAAGAATGCTGCTTTGCACAATTTTTTGCAACGTGAAACTATGCTTGTTCCTCGCTCTCGGCTAGTGGCGTCTCGTCTCTGGGGCTAACTGTCATTTTACTGACATTTACAGGTCCCATGGGGAGCGCAAGGTCCATTTCGTTCGCGTGATTCGCACTTTTTGTGCGGGGGTGTCGAAATGTCAGATCAGAATATTTGAAGGGGTTTATCCATGCAAGTTCGTTTTTATCTAGCCGCTAGCGCCGCCGCATTGTCGGTGGCTTCAGTTTTTGCAACACCTGCGTTCGCGCAAGAGACCACTTCATCTGTTCGTGGAACCGTTGAAAGCGATACCGGCCCAGTTGCTGGCGCGACGGTAACGATTGTCCATGAGCCGTCGGGCACGACGTCGACCAGCACCACAGATAGTTCTGGCAATTTTAGTGCAAGCGGATTGCGTATTGGCGGACCTTTCACCGTCAACGTTGACGCTGCTGGTTATGAAGGTGCGCAAGTTACTGATCTGACGCTGAGTGCAGGTCAAAGCTTCCGTCTTCCCGTTGTTCTGCAAACACAACAGGAAATTGTTGTGACTGCGTCTGCATTGCGTGGCGCCACTGAAACGAGCAACGGACCAATAACGGCACTCAACCGTGAAGATATTGAAGGAGTTGCTTCGATTAACCGCGATATTCGCGACCTTGCGCGCCGTGACCCGTTCGTCACCATCGATCTTGCAAACAGCCGTACAATCGAAGTAGCAGGCCAGAATGGTCGTCTGAATCGGTTTTCGGTCGACGGCGTCCAATTCTCCGATGACTTCGGTTTGAACAATGGCGGTCTGCCTACTTCGCGCGGTCCTGTTCCTTTTGATGCAATAGAGCAGCTTTCTGTAAAGGTTGCGCCTTATGATATTTCTGAAGGTGACTTCCAAGGCGGCGCAATTAACGTTGTACTGCGTTCGGGCGGAAACGATTTTTCCGGTTCGGCATTCTATACATATACTGATGAAAAGCTGACGGGTGACCGTACGCGTGGCCGCAATGTTGCCTTGGACTTTGACTCAAAGCAATATGGTGGCATCATTTCGGGCCCAATCGTAAAGGACAAGTTGTTCTTCATGTTCGGTTACGAAAAGACCAAAGAGTCTGATCCGTTTGATGATGGTGTAGGTTCCGGATTTGCCAACCAAGTTCCTGGCATGACGCAAGCCCAAATCGATCAAGTAAGCTCAATCGCGAAGTCCGTTTACAGCTATGACACGCTTGGGCAGATCCAAAACGCCGTCGAAGAAGACGAAAAATACGTCGCCAAGTTGGATTGGAACATAAACGACGACCATCGCGCGTCGCTAACATATATCCGCAACGTTGGTACGCAGCAATTCCAGCAGAACACTTTCACGACCCCGCCTTTCGCGCTGGGATTGTTCTCGAATGGCTATGAATTGGCAGAAGAAGTGAATTCTGGCGTGTTCCAGCTGAACTCGCAATGGACCGACACATTCTCCACTGAAGTTCGTGCATCTTATCGCGACTATAATCGTGACCAGACCCCATTCGGCGGTCGGGAATTTCCGCAATTTGAAGTTTGTCTTGATCCGACGTCGGTGACTAGCGGTGCAAGCACCTTCATTACTTGTGGCGGATCGCGCGTTTTCTTTGGCCCAGACGTAAGCCGTCAGTCGAACGATTTGAACACCGACAACCTCTCGATCGATTTTACCGCTCGTAAGGATGCGGGCAGCCACCGCATTAAGGCAACTTTCGGCTACTCGGAGATAAATACCTTCAATCTGTTCCTGCAACGGTCGTTGGGCGATTATTATTTTGACTCCCTTGCTGATTTCCAGAGCCGCACCGCAAGCCGCTTGCGCTTCGGTGCCGCCGTCCCGAGCTTGGACGCCAATGATGCAGCCGCGAGCTTTAAGAGCCGCGCCTACACATTTGGCATTCAGGATGATTGGGAGGTAGTGCCTGGCCTCGAAATGAACTTCGGGTTCCGTTACGATTTGTACGAAAATCCCACAGATGTTCCATTGAATGCAAACTTTCTTGCTCGCCAAGGTTTTGCCAACACGAACACGTTCAATGGTGAAGGTGTGTTCCAACCGCGCTTTGGGTTTAACTGGCAAGCAACAGACCGCTTGGTTGTTCGCGGTGGGATAGGTATTTTTGCGGGCGGTACGCCCGACGTCTTCTTGTCGAACAGCTATTCGAACACTGGTCAGTTGACCAATGCTATCGATATTCAGCGGAACACGACTCCGGCGACTTGTAACGTGTCGCCAGCTAACCCAACATTGTGCGCGGCAGCTTTGACTGGCGTAAACGGGACTATTCCTGGAGCCGTTGAATCGTTCGTTGCTACCAACACGGCATCATTGGCCGCTGCACCCGTCAACGCAATTGCGCAGGACATTGCAACGGCCCGTCAGGCACGTGCTACACTTTCGCTCAATTACGATGCTGACTTAGGTCCGCTTGGCGATGGCTGGTTGTTCGGTGTGGATGCTTTGTACGGCAATGTCATTGAAGCATATCAGTGGACCGACGCGCGTTCAGTGCGCATCGGCACGCTTCCTGATGGCCGTCCACGTTACGCTCCATTGGGTGGTACAACGACAACCAACCAAGATTTGTTGATGACTAATGATCAACGTGGACGTTCCTATGTTGGCGTAGCGCGAGTTTCAAAATCTTGGGATTGGGGACTTTCGATTGACGCGAGCTACACACGCTCAGACGTCAAGGACACCAATGCAATCACGTCTGCAACGGCAGGGTCGCTTTATTCCAACAACGCTTTTGCAAATCCAAATTTTGCTGCCTACGGCACTTCGATCTATCAGATCAAAGACCAATGGAAGTTTGGAGTTGATTTCAACAAGGCGTTCTTTGGTGAAAACAAGACGCGCTTGTCCTTGTTTGGTGAATATCGTTCGGGCCGTCCGTACAGCCTGACAATGAACGACCAAACAAACCGTTCCGCCGTCTTCGGTACTGTCGGCAATGGTGCGCGTCACTTGCTTTATGTTCCAACCGTTGGTGATACCCGCGTTTCGTTTGATACCGCAGCTAATGAAACGAAATTCAACGACCTCGTCGGTCAGTTGGGAATTGGTAAGTATCGCGGAAAAATCATTGGTAAGAATACGCAAATGGCACCCGATTTCTTCAAGATCGACCTTTCAATGAGCCAAGAGCTTCCACTTTTCGTTGGGAATTCGAAGCTGCGGTTGTTTGCGGATATCGAAAACGTGCTGAACTTGGTTGATAGTGACTGGGGTGCGTTGCGTCAGGTATCGTTCCCACAAACAGCGGCCTTGGTCTCTGTTCAGTGCCTAAGCGCGCCTGTTGCAACGGGGACAGCGCCGGGGACTGGCGTTGCCAACACGGCTTCAACACAGAATTGTGCACAGTTCCGTTATTCTAATGTGAACGCGCCAAACGAAGCGTTGGTGACACGCCAGTCGCTATATGGCATCCGCGTTGGCGTGAAGGTAAGCTTCTAAGCTACCTCAAACCGAACCGACAAACAGGGCGGGGCTTCGGCTCCGCCCTTTTTTTATGTGTAGATGCAGGCGTCGAGGCCGTCACGTTTGACGACGCGGATGCGGGCGGAGATGCTGTTGCCATAACGCCGGGTAAAGCCGCCCACGCCGTTGACTGCCCGCTTTTTGGGCAAGGGCAGGATTGCGGCCAAGCGCGCGGCCTCTATGCGGGTCAGGTTCTTGGCGGATTTCTTGTAATAACGCTGCGCGCCAGCTTCTGCGCCATAGGTGCCGATACCGGTTTCAGCGACGTTCAGATAGACTTCCATGATCCGGCGCTTGCCCCAGATGTTTTCGATCAGGAACGTGAAATACACCTCTGGCACTTTGCGCAGATAGCGCGTCCAGCCCGATCCTTGCCACAAGAACACATTTTTCGCGGTCTGCTGGCTGATGGTTGAACCACCACGCATGCGGCCGCCTTGCTGGTTACGCGCCAACGCCTTTTCGATAGCATCGCGGTCAAAACCGTCATGGCTGCAATATTTACCGTCCTCTGCGGCGATGACTGCGCGCACAAGGTTTGGCGAAATGTCGGAAAGGGGGGTCCAGTCGCGCTTGGCGCCGTTGCTGTCGAATAACATCGTCAATGTTGTGGGCACTGGCACCACGGCATAGACGGCGGTCAGCGCGACGCTGCCCCCAATGAAGTAGAGCGCGCCCTTAAGGCTGGAACGTAGAAAACGGACGGAAAGCGAAGGCTTGGTTTTTGTCATT
>Ga0208327_1000262_pt1 | contig 13789 bp, 13 predicted proteins | sample LakMenEpi26Jun08_FD_150733 | JGI IMG/M metagenome (GOLD analysis project Ga0208327, IMG submission 150733) | Freshwater microbial communities from Lake Mendota, WI - 26JUN2008 deep hole epilimnion (SPAdes) | ecosystem: Environmental > Aquatic > Freshwater > Lake > Epilimnion/Euphotic zone ...
CAGCCTAACAGCCTAACAGCCTAACAGCCTAACAGCCTAACAGCCTAACAGCCTAACAGCCTAACAGCCTAACAGCCTAACAGCCTAACAGCCTAACAGTCTCGCCCCTCACTTATCATACCATCTCCACTCTTATTCCGGTAGAATCAGCTGGTTCTTTCGTCGATGGGCGTTGTTGTCATCCCTCGGGTTATCTTCAGATAGCCCTTGGTCTTCCGCCTAGCCCATCACCAAAAATCCCTTCGCCAATTCCACCAGACTAATCATGGAAATGGTATCAGATCCTCACCACCGGCAACTCCCGCCAGTCGGTGGTGTAGTGGGGGGAATGTCTCTCACTACGCATCTTCCATCCTTTTCCAGATCGGTCGGTCCCTTGGGAGGCGCGTGTAATTACCGGATTCTTGGGATCTCCAAGCCTCCGGTTGATCTCATCCACGATCCGATCCACGTCGATCCCGGCGTTCCGGGGGCCGTCAAAGAGTCCTGGCTGATACTCATCCTCGCTCACGAGGTTGGCGAGATAGACTCCGGTCTTCTTGTAGCGGTAGCCGGGGCGGTAGATCCGATGCAGGAGAGAACGTGCCGCTGTCATCAACTCCGCCGTGGAGTGCGTGGGGCGCTCCAGGGTGATCCCGATCCCGGGGGAATACTGACGCTCATCCTTCCTGAAGCGGTTGGTCCGGAGGAAGACCTCCATGCGGGTGGCAAGCAGTCCGAATCGGCGGATCTTCTCACCGGCCCGGGCCACGTGGTTGGCGAGCGCCTCTTCCAGTTCCTCGACGGACTCCACGGCACTGCCGAAGGAACGACTCGCCATAACGCCCTTCCGATCCGGAGGCATCTCCTCGAGTTCCAGGCAGGGGATGCCATTGAGTTCACGGAGAAGGCGTTCCCCCACCACTCCCAGGCTCTTGCGGATGGCGGCAGGATCGGCCTGCTTGAATTCCAAGGCCGTCGTTACGCCCATTCCCTTGAGACGATGAGCCAGGTTCTTCCCCACACCCCAGAGGCCATCGGAGGGAGTGGCGGCCATGATGCCGTCGGGATCGCGGCTGTTTGGAAGGTCAAAGACTCCGCCGGTGAGGGCCTTGTTCTTCTTGGCGTGACGGTTGGCAAGCTTTGCCAGGAGCTTCGTGGTGCCGATTCCGATGCAGACCGGGATGCCCGTCCATTGCAGCACCTTGGCCCGGAGTGCGCGGGCATGCTCCTCGGTGAAGTCTGAAGGAAGCCTGAGGAACGCTTCATCAATGGAGTAGACCTCGATGGCGGGAATCTCGTCGCGGAGGATCGACATGACCCTGGCCGACATGTCCCCGTAGAGTGTGTAGTTGCTACTGAAGACGCGGACATCATGTTTCCGGATCACCTCCTGCTGTTCGTGCAGGGGCGCTCCCATGGGAATGCCCAGAGCCTTAGCCTCTTCACTCCGGGAGATGATGCATCCGTCGTTGTTGGAGAGAACTACCACGGGCTTCCCGTTCAGAGCGGGATTAAAGACCCGCTCGCATGAGCAGAAGAAGTTATTGCAGTCTACCAGAGCTAGGCGGGGCATGGGAGCCATGGATGATCATCACCACCCCGCTCTTCCGCTGACGAGAGGATTCTGAATCCGGATTCAGGAAAGCAAGCAGCGCCATTTGATTTGTCTCTTTCAGTTTCAGCTCCCTAACAGCCTACAGCCTAAACCGCTACAGCCTAATCACTCATCGCGCCTGATGGATGATGTAGGTGACCGCCCCCCAGATCGTGAGTTCCTGATCCTCTCCCACTTCAATCGGGGCAAAAGATGCATTGGCGGCCTCCAGAAAGACACGCCCGTTCACCTTTCGGAAACGCTTCACGGTAAACTCTCCGTCGATCATCGCCACGACGATCTGGCGATCCGCCGGGGTGACGGATTTATCAACGATCAGGGTATCCCCTGAGTGGATCCCGGCATCCCTCATGGACTCCCCCTTCACCCTGACCAGAAAGGTCGCGGCGGGATTGCGGATCAGTTCCTCATTCAGATCGATTCCACGCTCCAAATGGTCATCAGCGGGAGAAGGGAACCCGGCCTCCACGGATGCAGAGACGAGAGGGAGGCGAAGGCAGGTGCGCTTCTCGAAGGGAATGGGAGGTTCGATTTTCATGGCGAAGGGAGCAGAAGATTGAATCAGGAAGTCAGGAAGGGATGGAAAGCACTCCCGATCGAATGCACTCCCGAAAACAACCTATTGAGCCTCCACACTTAATTAAATCGGGCCAAAAGGGCGCGGATGGTCACCATCAGAAGCGACTCCTTGGTCGCGTCAAAGGCGTGCTTGTCCGGTTCCACGGGATAAAAGACGGGATAGGCAAAGCGATATCCCCATGAGTTCTGATTCTCTGCGAGGGAAGTGATCGCAGCGCATCGCTCGGAACTGCTGAGTTTTCCGATGTAGGCCTCGCAGTCGGGGTCGGCCTTGCCGCCTGTGGTGGTCGGCAGTTCCACCAGGATCGTGACATGATGCTTTTCCCTGAGGATTTCGATCTGGCGACGATGAACCTTCAGTTCCAAAGCCCTGACAACGATGTAGTCGACCCCCTCGGGAATCATCGAAAGGGGGCCGTCATAACCGGTCATTTTTCCCTGGGAATGGGCATATGCAATCCCGTCTTCAAAGACTTCGGGATTCAGGGAGGTGTCGTCAGGAGCAATATGGAAGGTCCATGCATCGGGATGGACTCGAGCCGAGATTTCCCTCATGCGACGGACAACGAGGTCACCCGAATGCTCACTCCCGGCATTCATCACGATGTCGAAGCGGCAGCCCTTTACAGAAGCAAGGACAGCGGTCCTCACTGCATTGAAGGCATCAACCTCGGCATTACTGAGGGAACCGCGATCAGGGATGCGCAGCAGGCCGGTGACGAAGGTCGGCTTGAGCGAGGCAATCGTGCGGGCCGCAGTGACAGGTGTCTGTGAAGGATCGGAGAGTGTCCAGATCCCCTGATGATAGAGGCGGGCCTGAAGCACGCGCCGGAAAATCTCCCTTTGCGTACCCTTCAACTCGAATGCCGAGAGAGGTTGATTGATGACCTCGGAAGAAGGGGTGGCGGATGGTGTCTGAGCCGCATGCCCCTTGCCCGCTCCGGATGCATGCAGTGCGGCGACCGGCAGCAACAACGCCAGGAGGAGATAAGGCATTCCCATGGATCCTTTCTGCCAAAGCAGTTCTGGTATGTCGAGAGATGAGGATGCAAAAAACTTGCGGCTAAAGTGGGATAGTCAAAAGGTTAGAAAGTGAAGGGATTACAAGAGACCCGAAGAGCCCAACAGCCAACACCCTCCCTGCAGTCACTCCGGTTGATCCGTATCGCTCCGGAAGGGAGAGGCAGGGAGGCCCGCTTTGTTGTAGAGATTCCCAACGGGGAAGCCCCTCCAGTTGTAACGAACCGCCACGGGATGAAGCACCGCATCGCTGGATAGGATGACATCATTTCCATCGATCCTCGCAGTCGCCGGAAACCATTTGCAGTTTTCACCCGCAACGGCGAATCCCTTGAGCGAGGTCGTGAGGCGCGTTCCGATACCATTGGCACCCTCAGCCATCGCCGGGGAGATGCCCGTGGCAAGTCCCCCACCCTGACTCTTGAAAGTGACGCGAACCTTGTTCCCCTCGATCTTCATCGATTGGAAAAGGGGCCCGGAATCGGGAATCTCCTCACCATAGACGCGGTGACGGGCAAGAAGTGCCAGGCGCCGTCCCAGATCGAGTTTGTCGGGAGGATAACGGTCATCAGGAAGACCGAGATCCGTGGCAATGGCGATTCCCGTGAAGGGAAGCGTAGTGACACTTGCAACACCCTCACGAAGCCAGGGCAACGCACGGCGATGGGTTCCGTCGTCAGAAAACATGGGCTCGACTGCGGGGCCCTCCTCGGCACCGAACCCCGCCTGGGAGACGATGAAAAAGGGGTATGGTCCCTGCTTCCACTTCTCGCGCCAATCACGAATGAGTCTTGGGAGCAGGATGCGGTAGGGGATCGCTCTCTTGCCTTCGTCCGACTCCCCCTGATACCAGATGGCTCCCGTGATCGCGTAGGGGAGGATCGGCGCGATCATTCCGTTGAAATGCGCCCCAGGTGGAGTCCGTGGTTTCCCACGCATTCCCGCAATCCCCTGCGAGGCACGGGGGCTCATCCAGGAGAAGATGGGAGCGGGATCGGCGGTGGAGCAGTTGATCATTCCGACGGGGATCTGGCGGGAGGCTCTCAAATCACGCGCAAAGAAGAACCCGACAGCCGGGAAGGAAGGCGCCGTTTCGGGATCGCAGACGACCCAATGCCCCGATCCTTTGGCATCAGGTCGCGAGGAGGCGCGCGATGTCGGGGTGAAGCATCGCAGTCCACGGTCGGAGAGCGCGGCAGCCTGCTTCCCGCCCGTCGCCTCGGAGAGCGGAAAGGCCATGTTCCCCTCACCCGCGCAGATCCAGACATCCCCGATGATGACATCGCGGAACTCGATCCGATTGGAACCGTTGATGACCATGATCCCGGCGCCCGTGGAATAAGGGATCGGCCGAAGCGTGACGCGCCAGCGTCCCGTGGCATCGGCAACGGTCTCGCCATGGCGGTCGGCATAGGAAACGGAGACACGCTCGCCAGGCGCGGCAGATCCCCAGACAGGCAGGGTCATCCCCTGCTGGAGCACCATGTGGTCGCCGAAAATCGCCGGCATCGTGACCTCGGCATGGAGGCGCGCACTCAGAAGTAAGAGGGAGAATATCTGGAAGACTCTGTTCACGGAGGATTCTGATGAAACTGATTTAACCTGAACGCAAGAAATCAGGAATTGAATAGCAATCTCAGCACCCCAACTTGTGGTCAGGAGCGTTTTGCTTCGGAACCTAACAGCCTTCAGCCTTCAGCCTTCAGTCTATCAACCTCTGGTCATTACCTCGGCCCTCGGTCTTTCTTGAATCCCTTGGAAAACTTCCCCGGTTTACCGGAAGTACCGGCACCACCTTGATTTCCTTGATCGAAGTTCTTTTTGAAGCCGGGTTTAAAGCCCGTCTTGAACGCAGGCTTTGCTTGAGCGGGAGACTTGGGGACAAAGGGTGGCTTCTTCTTAAAGCCCTTGGGCTGGGCAAATCCCTCATCCATCGGGATCTCGACGGGCAGCGGCGCCGCCTTCGGGGCGCTTGAGGGTTCTGGAGTCCCCACCTGGCCGAGCAGCATTGAGAAAAGGGCGGAGCAGACCTCGGTGGCCTGGAACCCCTCCTCCATGAGACGGTCGGTGAACTGGGTCTGGTCGGAGAACTTTCCGGAGGCGAGCATGTCACGCACCTTGGCGAAGAGAACCTCGGAACGCTTTCCCTCCACCTCGGAAGGGGTCGGAATCACTCCGCGACGAATGCGGGAATGGGTGAACTTCTCGAGATACTGGATCTTATAGATGTCGCGACCGCTCACGAAGGTAGCGGCCATTCCCTTGCGTCCAGCACGACCAGTGCGACCGATCCGGTGCACATAGTCCTCGGGATCATGCGGCAGGTCGTAGTTGATGACGACCTCTAGGTCATCGACATCGATGCCTCGAGCCGCCACGTCGGTCGCCACGAGGAACTCGAACTCCGAGTTTTTGAACTTGTTCATCACGCGGGTGCGCTGGGCCTGGGTGATGCCACCGTGGAGACGGTCTGCCGAGAATCCCTGCGCCAGCAGGGCATCGGCCAGTTCGTCCACCATGCGCTGGGTGTTGCAGAAGATGATGCCGAGGCGGAATCCGTGAAAGTCGACCAGGCGAATCAGTGACTGAGTCTTCCCTCGCGGAGGAATCTCGTAGAACCATTGATCGATTGCGGGGGCAGTTACATCCTTCCGTTCGATGGCAACTGTCTGCGGATCGCGGGAGTAGCGGTTGATCAGCTCCTTGATCTGACGGGAGAGGGTGGCTGAAAAAAAGACGGTCTGACGTTCCTCCGGAGTCGCGTCGAGGATCCTCTGGATGTCGTCGCGGAAGCCCATGTCGAGCATCCGGTCTGCCTCGTCGAGGATGGCAACCTTGAGCTGATCGAGCTTGAGGGTGCCGCGTTCGAGATGGTCGATGATGCGCCCCGGGGTACCGATGACGATCTGAACTCCTTTCCTGAGCTCAAAGAGCTGGCGCTCGTAGGACGCGCCGCCGTAAATGGGAACAGAATGAATGGAACGCTTGAAGGCGGTGAGTTGGTGCACCTCATCGGCCACCTGCTCGGCGAGTTCTCGGGTAGGGCAGAGGATGAGCACCTGGACGGCCTTGCTGGCAGGATCAACCTTTTCGATGGCGGGAATGGAGAAAGCCGCCGTTTTTCCGGAGCCGGTCTGTGACTGGCCGACCAGATCGCCTCCGGCAAGAAGAACCGGAATGGCCGCAGACTGGATCGGGGTGGCCTCTTCGAATCCGAGCTGGGCCACCGCCTTGAGAATTTCAGGTGAGAGACCCAGTCCGTCGAAGCGTTGTTTTTCCATAAGAAGAAGATCTTACGCAGGCAAGAGCCCCGCGTCACCAAGGAATGGAAATATATACAAAGGATGAAACCTGAACAACGACTGGGGCCTCTATGAGACTTAATCAGCGATTCCCTAAGCTTCCGGCAACTCCTCCCTGCGCAGGGAAAGGACTCTCAAAATCACTTCCTCGATCAGGTTATTCGGGCAGGATGCCCCTGCGGTGATCCCGATCTGCGCCTCTTTTCCGGCGACAGGCAACCAGTTGGTCAGGGAGGAAACCTCCTGCTTTCCGTGGAGATCGAAATGCCGAATCAGTTCCGGTGACTCCAGGCACTCCTGGTTTCGGATGAAGTAGGTCGGCACTTTCTGCTCTCCCATTTCGGCGAGATGCGTGGTGTTGGAGCTATTGTAGCCTCCAACGACGAGAAGCAGATCCAATGGAGCGTTGAGGAGCGACTTGAGGGCATCCTGCCTCTCCTGCGTGGCGCCGCAGATCGTGTCGAAGAGGCGAAAGTTCGAGGCATCACCATCCCTGGCGATGATCGCCTCTCGGAGGAGATTCTGGACGGCCTCGGTCTCCTCCCGGAGCATGGTGGTCTGGTTGGCGACTCCGATGCGTTGGAGATGAAGATCCGGATCGAATCCCTCGGAAAATCTTCCGGCAAACTCTCTTAGGAATTCCTCCCTTGTCACGGTTCCCGCAATGAAGTCGCGGACCCGGGCGGCCTCCTCAAGGTTCAGCACGATCAGGTAGCGGCCGTTGCCCTTCCCGAGGGCACGGGAAGCGGTGGCAAGGGTCTCCTCGTGGGAGGCCTTGCCATGGATGATGGAGGTGACCTCCTCGGAGGCATTCTGGCGGACCCTCTTCCAAACGCTCATGACATCCCCACAGGTGGTGTCGACGATTCGGCATCCATGCTGCTTGATCTCCTCGACGAGCGGCACGGTCGCGCCGAATGCGGGTACGATCACGACATCCTCTGGGCCGAGGTCCTCGACATGGGGGCGTCCGGAGGCATCCAGGAGATTGCGGATCCCGAGGGCGGCGATCTGGGCGTTGACCTCGGGGTTGTGGATGATCTCCCCGATAAGGAAGAGGCGGGCATCGGGAAAGACCTTGCGGGCCGCATAGGCCAGGTCGATGGCCCGCTCGACGCCGTAGCAAAAGCCGAACTGCCTGGCGAGTCGGATGGTCGTCTGCGCGGCAACTAGAACACCTCCCTCGGCCCGGACACGCTCTACCAGACTGCTGTGGTAGTGGTGCTCGACCTGCTCCTGCACCAGCTCCATCACCTCCGGGGTCCGGAGGTTCACTTTAGGAGCGGTTGGAGGAGTGACCGTCACGCCGTTACTGAAGGACAGCGGCCTTGATCCTCTGGAAGTAGCTGGGCGAGGTCATCTCGCCGTTCGGAAGGTCGGGGTCGTTGTAATCCTGGGGGCGTGGTGTCTTGGCACCGAGCGTGGCATCTTCCGGTTGGGAGGAGGCGATCTTGACCGGGGTGCCGACCTTCACGATCTCAAAGAAATCCCCGGCATCGTTGGCGTGAAGTCGGATACAGCCGTGGGTCTTGGGACTCGGCCAGACCCATCCCTGATGGAAGCCGTAACCGGGAGCGAACTCGACCCAATAGGGCATCGGGTAGCCGACGTAGCGCCCCTTGCAGCTACCAGCCTCGCAGGGAAGGATCGCATCCTTGAGCACGGCGAACCCGTAGCTTCCGGAACGCTTGTTGCGCTCCTTGCGGGTCACGCAGAGGTTACCCTTGGGAGTCGGCTTGGAAGGCATACCCACGCAGGCGGCAGTCACCAGCAGTGGCCTGTTCCCCTCCATGACGTAGACCATCTGCCTGTCGAGGGAGACCTTGACGACGACCTTGGAGGGATCCTTCGGCTTGTAGGCCGGCTGGTCGTAGGTGGTACGGAAGGGAGAGGTCGCGCATCCTCCGAGGAGGAGCAGGGGAAGGGTGATCAGGGCAAGGGAGCGTTTCATCACATAATGGAAACCCGAAACCGGCGCTCTGTCAAACCGGCGGGCGCACCGACCGAATCCGTTGGCCGAGCGGGGGGCGCGTTGACCTTTCGCCTCATCGTCCCTAGAGTCTCCTTATCAAGTGATGATCAAAGCGGACGACTTTAACTATGCGATGGAGAATACCCGCGTCGTGGTGGCTCCGGCCAATGCGATCGAAACCTACGGGCAGACCAGCTTCCGATTCCGTCTAGTGACCGAACCGATGGATGAGATCGGATCGGTCCGCCTTCGCAAGGGAATGATCCATGCAGAGCGTCCCAGGATTCTGGCACCACAGTATGTGAGCCGGATGCTGCTGGAGGGATTCGGGGAGAGGGCCAGAGAATTCGCCGGATGGATGGAGGAGCAGAAGGATTTCCATATCCTGCGCTACGGTTTCTCCCTCAGGAAGACCGACCTTTCGGAGCAGCTTCTCCGGGAACCCAAGGAAGAACTGCTGCACCGACTTGAAGGGGAAATCCGTCGCGATGGTGATCCGATCGATGCCCTGATCGAGGGAATCGACGATGCCTGGGAGGTCTGCCTCATGAAGTTCACCATGGATCTGATCCAGCGTTCCGCAGGTCCCAACGTTGCGGAATGGAAGCGCCGCGGACTCCTCTGAAAAAAACAAACGATGAGAACCTTCAAATATCTTACCCTCCTGATTCTGGGATCCCTGATCTTCGGATCAGCCGGGTACTTCGGCTACATCCTCTTCATCAAACCCAACAGGGCTGAACGAAGGGAAAAGGCCGCAGCCGCCGCTGCTCCCGCCCCGACGGCGACGCCGGATCCCGCGATTCCCGAATTCGAGCGGCTCAGGAAGCTCCAGGCATCAGGGAACACACCCTCGGTACGGGACGGATGGAATGACTGGATCTCCGCAAACCCCAAGTCCCCTCTCCTTCCCGAAGGACGCAGAATGTTGGGAGCGGCCAACATGGCCCTCTTCTTTAATCCCGCCGAGAACCAGTCGCTGATTAGCTACACCGTGGTGAAGGGGGATTCCCTTGCGAAGATCGCCACCAAGCATCACTCCAACGCGGAACTGATCCAGAAGGCCAACCAACTCCCCGGCATCAACCTCCAGATCGGACAGCAGCTCGTCATTCCCGAGCTCAAGCTGACTCTCGAACTGGACCGTGCCGCCAAGAGCCTCACGCTCCTGAACAACGGCACCTACCTCAAGGAATACCTCCTTCTCTCCGCACCCACGGCACCATCCACCCCTGCCAATATCACCACCAAGATCCTTGATAAGTCGGCCATGGCCGGAACGAAGAGAGTCGCCTTCGGAGACAAGGCCTATGCCTCAAGCGAGAAGATCATCCTGATCGCCCAGGCCCCTTCAATCGTCGCTGCCCCGGAGCTACCTGCCGTGCCTGCAGAGGCTGCCCCCCAGCCGGCAACCTCCCCCACAGAACAGGGAGGAACCAATGCCGCGGCTGCAACCGTTGCCACACCAGCCCCGACAGCCCCACCGATGCCAGGTGGGTATGTGCTTTCCAAACCCGACTTGCAGGAGATTTTTGCCCTCGTCTCCCGGAATATGCCCGTCATCATCCACTGATCCCTTTTTTTAATCCGCACCCTCCCCTGTTACTCAAAAGCCACTCTTCACAAACCACTCCCTATCATGAATGTCCAACCGCTCGACTTTGAACTCCCCATCGCCGACTTCGAACGCCGCGTCGCGGAACTTGCCGAACGACGCCCCTCCGAGGACCCCCTCCTGAAGGCCGCAAGGGAGGATCTTGAGAAGGAACGCAAGGCACTCTACGGCAACCTGACCCCCTGGCAGCGCGTTCAGATCGCCCGCCATCCCGCCCGCCCCTACTTCCTGGACTACGTCGCCTCCTGCGTCACCGACTTTGTCGAACTCCACGGAGACCGCCTCTTCGGTGATGACAAGGCGATGCCCGCAGGCATCGGCCGCATCGGGGGACACCGCTGCGTCATCATCGGCCAGCAGAAGGGCCGCGACGTGAAGGAGAATGTTCTGCGCAACTTTGGCAGCCCCCATCCCGAGGGATACCGCAAGGCGCTGCGCCTCATGCGCATGGCGGAGAAGTTCGACCTGCCTGTCGTCTGCATCATCGACACTCCGGGCGCCTATCCGGGCGTCGGCGCCGAGGAACGTCACATCGCCGAGGCGATCGCCGTGAATCTGCGTGAAATGATGGCACTCAAGGCACGCATCATCGCCGTCGTCATCGGCGAGGGGGGCAGCGGCGGAGCGCTCGGCATCGGCGTGGCCGACCGCGTTCTCATGCTCGAGAACGCCTACTACTCGGTTATTTCCCCCGAGGGATGCGCCGCCATCCTATGGAAGCACCGCAAGCACGCCCCCGAGGCCGCGGCGGCACTCAAGCTCACCGCCGACAATCTTCAGGAACTCGGTCTCATCGATGGAGTGGTCCATGAACCGACAGGAGGGGCTCACCGTGATCCGGCAACCATGGCCGACACCCTCACATCGACCATCGCCTCCGCCATCGAGACCCTGAACGCCATCCCACTCGAGCAACTGCTTGAGGAGCGCTATGCCAAGTTCCGCGGGATGGGAGTCTTCTCCGAGTAGTCCTTCGCTGACTTTCTCTCCGCGGCTTTTCCGGCCATGGGATCGATCACCAGGGTGATTTCTCCACGGGGAGGATTCACCCCGTAGTGCGCCGCCAACTCCGCGGGGCTGCCGAGTCGGTATTCCTCGTGGATCTTTGTCAGTTCCCTCGAAACACAGACCATGCATTCGGGGGCGATGGCGGCGAGATCGGCAAGGCAGTCGAGCAAGCGGTGGGGCGACTCAAAGTAGATCGCCGTCATCCCCAGAGCAGTCCCCTTACGGAGCTCCGAACGCCTTCCCGAACCGGAGGATGGCAGGAATCCCCCGAAGAAGAAAGGAACCGGGGGGAGCCCGCTGCCCACAAGGGCCGTGGTCACGGCGCTCGCTCCCGGCAGAACCGTGTAGTCGATGCCTTCGGCCACACAGGCTCGCACCAGGCGGAACCCTGGATCGCTCACCGAGGGCGTGCCGGCATCGGTCACCAGCGCCAGGCGCTCCCCTCCCCTTAATCGGGCCAGAATCTCGGGAAGGCGCCGCTCCTCATTGTGCTCGTGGAAACTAACCAGCGGTTTACGCACATCAAGATGGGCCAGCAGTTGGGAGGCACGGCGCGTGTCCTCGGCAATCACACCGTCACAGCTCCTCAGGGCATCGGCCGCCCGAATGGTCAGGTCACCGAGATTTCCGATCGGTGTGCAGATCAGCGTCAGGGGGGGATTCAGCTTCCCCTGCTCGGATTGCAACCCTTCAGCCTTCAACCTTCAGCCTTCAGCCTTTTCGGCCTACCATCCCTCCGCCACCTTGCTCACGAGCTTCTCCGCCATGCGCTGAGCGGCGATCGGGTAATTCATGTTCTGGTTGGTCACGAGGTCGGAATTCACACGGTCGGTCTCGGTGAAGAACGGGGTCACGCCGACAGCCCTCCCCTCCATTAGGACGGCACCGGTGATCCGGTCAATAACACGGTATTTCACGATCAGAGTCAGCTCGAACTCGGAGGTCTGCAGAACGTTGCTGGCAAAGACACGCATCGGTTGGCGCTGCACCGACTCGATGCTTCCCTCCACGATGGCATCGGCCCGGTCGGCGGACTCGATCCGATAGGTTCCGTCCTGCTGGAACTGCTTCACCACGGCATCGGCAGTCTGCGCCTCGACACGGGGCAGGAGGGTCTTGTTGGTGAACGTGTTCACGGCGATCGTGGTGACACGGCGCATCGGCGTCGGCTTGATCTCGCCGAGATGATATCCGCACCCGCCCAATGCGAGGAGGATAGGAATCATGAGGAGTAACTTCTTCATCGTCATCAGGGGTTGAGCGGGGTCTTCTGAGCCGGCGACTCAGCAGGAGGCTCCTGCAACGGGATCGGCTGGGCATCCCTCATGTCACCCTTCATTTGAGGACGCGGAAGCGGCACCTCCTCCCCGACAATCTGCTTCTTCGGGGGCCCGTCGTAATTGGCCAGTGCCGTGCTCTCGATCTGGGCCTGCATGCGACGGCGCTCGGCAAGCCGCTCGCCGGTCTCGGGACGCTCCTGTCCGACACGGAGGGAATCCTCGCCGTAGAGGGCCTTGAGCTCATCGATGCGAGTCTTGGCGGCGGTTGATTCCTCACTTTGCGGGAAACGTCGAAGCACGTCGTTGTAGTAGATCGAGGCGGCCTTGTAGTCCTTGTTGAAGTCGTAGAATCGGGCAATGCGTAGCGTGTCGGCCGATTCCCTGGAGACCATCTTCTTCATGTTCTCACCGGCCTGGGGCACCTTCTCACTGTTCGGGTACTGAAGGAGAAAATCCTGGTAATTGTTCTGGGCTTCCTTGAGGGCCGAGAGATCCTGCGATTTTCCGGTCATGCCGAGACGCTGGTAGACATAACCGATCTGATAGGAAGCCGAGGCGCAGGCACTGCTGTTGGGATACTTGTCGAGCACCCGCTGGTAAGCAGCGATCGCCTCCTTGGCCTTGCCCTGCTTTTCAAAGGCGAGACCGAGGTTGAACTGGGTGACCGGGGCGTGCTTGCTGTAGGGAGCGGACTTGAGGATAGCCGTGTACATCTCCTCGGCCTTCTCCATCGAGGGCATCAGGCGTAGCCCGAGCATCTTGACCCGGCGTCCCTTCAGGAATGCATTGGCGATCTCGATCTGGTCGGCGACCGACTGCTCGAAGTCAGGGGTCTGGGGGTACTTCTTGAGCAGGTTCTGGTATTCCTTGAAGGCAGCCTCGAACTCCCCCTTGTTATTGAGTTGCTTGGCCAATCGGTACTGGGCGGAAGGGGCTTCCTTCGAGCCGGGAGCGCTTTTGGCAATGTAACGGTAGGTGGTGATCGCCTTGTCGAGATCCCCGGAATCGGCAAACCCATCGGCGGCGGCAAGTTGATCGGCGGTGCCTCCCTCGGGAATCAGGTTGTTGGTGATGGGCTGTGACTTCACCAACCCCTCCGACTCGGCATGCAGAGCGGATGCGAAAGCGGCAATCACAGCCGCGGAAAGCATGCTGAAGAATGACCTTCGCAGCGAAAAAATGGATCCTGAATCTCTCATCCGAAAGATGAACGCTAGAGAAGGAGGGACACCATCGTCAAGGAGCGGCTCAAGCGAAACCTCCCCTCGCGAAACAACCCAAAAAAAAGAACCGGGCTTAGGGAAGCGCTGATTTAATCGCATAGAGGCCGTTGCGGAAAGCCGTAGCGGATGCGAAGCAACGACCGGGCAAGCTATGGGCCACAGGCAAGGCGGCTTGGCGCGAGCATCCCCGCAG
>Ga0208327_1000263_pt1 | contig 13782 bp, 13 predicted proteins | sample LakMenEpi26Jun08_FD_150733 | JGI IMG/M metagenome (GOLD analysis project Ga0208327, IMG submission 150733) | Freshwater microbial communities from Lake Mendota, WI - 26JUN2008 deep hole epilimnion (SPAdes) | ecosystem: Environmental > Aquatic > Freshwater > Lake > Epilimnion/Euphotic zone ...
TACCCCAGAAATGGGAGTTGGTTTCCAGATTCCAATCAAAAATCTGGTTTCAATTTTAATATCCACAGCGGTTAAAACCGTGGTCAGTGAGCTTGTCGAAGTGTCGTTTCCCTCTCAGGGAGCCAAGCCACTGAGTTTCCCACTTACCGGGTATTCTTATGAGGAAATTAGAACAATGCACACAGTCAATGAACCTCTGGAGTTAGCTCTTCTCTATCATTTGAACTCTCCAGTCCCCAAAAGTTATGTCAAGCGTGTTCCGGCTACTGAACTGCGATATCTGCCAGAAGATCCCTTTCTGGAATTGCCACCAGCACCACGTGATAACCCGCTGTCGGAACTTTTAGCACGGCGTAGTTCTGTGCGATCATTTGAAAATCAGGTGATGCCACTTGTCTCCTTAGCGCAACTACTGGATGCAGGGTGTGGACTCAATGGACTGCGTGAGGTAGATAATCAATGCTATGAGGCTCGCAACTCTCCCTCTGCGGGAGGATTGTATCCCCTGGAGGTGTTCGTATCTACACAAGCAGTGGAGGGTTTGGTTGCCGGACTTTATCACTATGAACCTCGCGGACACGGGTTACATTGGGTGAATGATGCTGTACCAACAGATTTTGTAGAAGCATTTTTGCAGCAAGATTATATTGTCAATGCCAATGCTCTGTTTGTGTTCACGTCGGTTTTTATGCGCTCAATGGGCAAATATGGAGCGCGAGGCTATCGTTTTGCACTGTTGGAAGCTGGTCATCAAGCTGAAAACATAAGTTTAATGGCTGTGCAATTGGGGCTGGACAGTCTTTGTCTCGGTGGATTTCATGATATGAGTTTAAACGCTATGTTGGGGATTGATGGGCAACGTCATGCGGCTATTTATTGTGTTGCTGTGGGCAGGAAAGGATGAATTTTTGCACGCAGAGGCGCAGAGGCGCAGAGAGGAAGAGTTTGAGGAATTATTCTTTACTACCGGTAAAGGTAATACCTTGAATTAAGTAGCGGTTAAAGAAGGCATAAATGGCTAAACCGGGCAGGGTGAATACCATTGAGGCTGCCATAATGTAGTTCCAATAGCTGATATATTGACCTTTAAAGGTGTTTAGTCCCAAGGGTAAGGTGAACATTTCTGGGTCAAAAAGAATGACTACGGGCAGTAAAAAATTATTCCAACTGCCCATAAATACAAAAATCGCTTGTGCGGCTAATGCTGGTCTAGCTAGAGGTAAAACTATGTGCCAAAAAATTCCCCAGGCATTTAAACTATCTAGTTGACCGGCTTCTTCTAATTCTCTAGGGAAATTAACAAAGAATTGCCGCATCATGAAAATAAAAGTAGCATTAACCATACTCGGAACTATCATCCCTGGGTATGAATTTAACCAGCCGATGGCTTTGAGAATTAAAAATGTGGGAATTAGGGTAATTTGCGCTGGAACTACTAAGACTGTCAAAATTAGGAAGAACCAGAAACTTTTACCATGAAAATGTAATCTGGCTAGGGCATAACCTGCCATTGAGTTAAATAGTAAGTTTAAAATTGTGACGGTAACGCCAATAATTACACTATTAAATAACCATCGCCAAAATAAAGGTTCTTGCAGAAATATCTGTTTGTAGTTATCAAGAGTAAAATGTTTGGGGATGAAATTAAACTCACCACTAATGATTTCAGGAAGGGGCTTAAATGATGCGGAAAATGCCCAAAGAAAGGGAATTATGGTGATAATTCCATAAACTGTGAGGAAGATATATAATAGAACTTTAAACCAGAAAATATCAAGGATTTTATTCAAATTTTATAACCTCCGAAGAATTGTCTCTGAATTAATGTGAGGATAATAATTACAGATGCTAGTAAAAAAGCGATCGCTGCACCATATCCCATCTGTAAATTCCGAAATACGGTTTGATAAATTAGCAAAACTAAGGTGAGTGTAGCGTTATTTGGTCCACCAGTTCCTCCAGAAAATATATAAGATTGATCAAATAATTGAAAAGTCCCAATTATCCCCATTGCTATGACGAAGAAAGTCACCGGTTTTAATAAAGGCAAGGTAATATAAAGAAACTGTTCCCAACTATTAGCACCATCAAGTTCTGCGGCTTCGTAAAGGGTTTGGGGGATGTCCTGTAAAGCTGCTAAATAAATCACCATAAAAAACGGTGCTGTTGACCAAATATTCATGATCATAATTCCTTTAAGAGCAACAGATGGATCTCCTAACCAATTATAAATAGGTAATTTTAGGAAAGCTAAAAAATTGTTTAGGAGTCCATTTGTGTTATAAATCCACATAAAAATTAGTGTCAATACGGCGGAAGATGTGACTGTTGGTAAAAAGTAAAGAATTCGCCACCAATTTTTCCCGCGAATGCCAGAATTGAGTGTTACAGCTAAACCTAAAGCTAAAATAGTTTGAGTGGGAACAACAATGGCTACATATTCTGCGGTATTTTTTAAAGCAATTTCTACTCTTTCATCTGTTAGCAATCTTTGGAAATTACCTAATCCGAAAAACTGGTAATGAATCCCTCCTAGCATTTGCACTTTGTGTAAGGAAAGAAATACGGCATAGAGTATAGGTAAAATTACAAATGTGCCTAAAACTAAAATACTGGGAGTTATGAATAAATAAGCTGTTAAATTTTGTTTGATTTGTCTATTACAGTGATTTTCTGGTAAATGAAACACATTTTTATATCTCACGCAAAGGCGCAATCACGCTTCGTGATCTCGAAGAGTAGGCGCAAAGGAAGAAAGGAATAGAAAAATTGGAGTCGGGTACAAGTTTTAATTACAAACACTACATATCTGCCTGAATTTGTTGATTGGCTGCATTTTGCGCTTTTAACATTGCTTGTTTTAATGGTTGTTGTCCTAGCAAAACACTAATAAATTGATTATCAAAGTTGTTGATAATTGCGGCGGGATACTTGCCTAATTGCCAGGGTGTGGCATAATTAACTCCTGCTACTAATGATGCTCTAAGAGGGTCTTGATCATAGCCTAATTGCTGTGCTACTGATTTACGAGCCGGTAATGCAAATCCTTTGCTTGTCCATTTTTTCATGCCTTCTTTTCCTGTTAGATAGGAAATAAGTTTCCAAGCTGCAAGTTTATGCTGTGTTTGTTTATTCATGACATAAGCAACAGTAAAAACCATTGTAGATTTCTGATGATTAATTTTAGGAATCTCTGCTGTGGCAAATTCTAGTTTGGGAAAGGTTTCTTGCAAATAGGGAATTGCCCAATTCCCCTCAATTACCATTGCTACCTTATTTTGTCCAAACATTTCACTCCCTGAATTTGTACCGACATCAGATTTTTGAGCGGAAGAACGGTCTTTTTGATATTGATTAATGACTAATTCTAAACCTTGCAAACCTGGATCATTGGCAAAGGTAGCATAACCATTTTTATCAATAATTTCTCCGCCAAAAGCTGTAATTTTATATGCCTGACGGGCTAATTCGGGAATTTCACCAAAGCCATATTTATTCAGTTTGCCTGTTAATTGTTTGGCATAGGTACGGAGTTGTTCCCATGTGGTTGGTGGATTGGTTAAACCAATTTGAGTAAATGCTTGTTTGTTATAAAATAGGGCTAGGGTGGAATAGTCTTTAGGTAAACCATAAATATGATTTTGGTAGGTAAAATTGTTGAGGAGGTTGGGTTCTATGTCTGTGATGTCAAATTTGGGGTTAATGTATTTATCAAGGGGTTCTAGGACATTCTGACCCATTAAAAAAGGGGCTTCTAAAGCGTCAAGATAAAATACATCTGGTGCGGCTTCTCCTACTAGGCGGGTTTTAATCACATCCATATATTGATCGGCGATCGCTTCATATTTGACTTTGATCTGGGACTGCTGCCTTTCAAAGTCTTGGATTACCTGTTTTAACAGTGTTTGTTCTAGGGGATTACCTGTCCAACCACTGAGTTTGACGGTAATGGGTGGGGGTGATTTTGGTAATAGCAAATTATGACAACTAATAAGAGCGATCGCTATTGTTATTACCAATCCTAAAAAGTTAAATAATCTCTTTTTTCTCACAATTTAATTGAGATTAATTCTGAGTTGATATGGTCACTAATTTATTTCCCCTGCTGATATAGATCATCTTTCTAGAGGATGGTTTTATAGCAATAAGATCCCCGACTTCTTTAAGAAGTCGGGGATCTGACTCTTGCAATGTATACCTACGGCACGCTACGCTATCACAAATCAAATAAGATTACTATATTTCCTTAACTGCTCAGTATTGCATCACTTTCTGATCATTAAATCTCTAGATTTCTCTACCAAACGCATAAACTCACCCCGATAGCCCTCCTGATCTTCCCCCTGACCTTGAGTTGCTAATTTCATCACCAAATCATAGTTAGCATTCCCTTTGTATTCAGAATCACGTAATATCATCCCAAAAGTTGCCACAGCAGCCGCAAATCTCAAATTAGTGGAGGGGATTTGGTCAACTTTGAATTCACTATCTTTGATAGTTTGGGTAAGTAGGTTAGCATTGAAAATCGTCGTTATGGCAAGGCAAGAGGCAAAAGGCAAAAGGCAAGAGTGAAGAGGGTTTGGGGGATTTTACATTTCTTTACACAGTTTGGTTTTATTGTGTTCACCTACTTAACTGTAAGGGTTTAACAACTAATCTACGATTTTTATCTTCGATGAGGTTTAACTAAACAGGCTTGATGACAACGACACCATAAGCATCTGGGGACAGATAATCTTTTGTAGCTTGGATTAAATCAGTGGCTGCTTGTGCTTGAATATATTGGGGGTAATTAAAGGCTGGTTCTAAGTCACCAATCAATGACTGATAATAACCATACAACCCAGCGCGATCGCTTGGTGTTTCATTTCCAAATATAAACCGATTAGCTACTCGTTGTTGAACACGGGCAATTTCTGATTCTTTGACAAATTCTGTTTGTAATCTGCGAAGATGTTGAATAATTCCTGCTTCCACAGCCGCTAAATTTTCTACATCACATTTAGCAGAAATCGAAAACACACCTTGCAATAAATTATTCATATTACTCACAGAAATTGAAGATACCAGTCCCCGTTCTTCCCGTAGATCTTGCACTAATCTAGATGTTCTCCCATGTCCTAAAATACCCGCTACCACATCAAGGGCATAAGTTTCATCTAACTCCATCAATCCCGGAACTCGCCACATCATCACTAATCTTGCTTGTTGGAGAGTTTCATCAACAACTTCCCGACGGACTATTTCTGTAAATGCAGGTTCAGGAATGACTGCTGTTTGTGTTAGTTTATTGGTAGTTTGTTGATAATTTTTATTAAATTCTGCCGCAATAATTTCTACTAATTCTTCTACTGGTAAATTACCCACAGCAACTGCTGTAATTGACTGAGGTTGATACCAATGAGCATGAAAATCTCGCATTTGTTGCGGTTTAACTTGAGAAATAACAGATTCAGGTCCCAGTACAGGACGACGATAAGGTAAGGAATCAAAAGCAGTTTCCATGACATGACGATAAATTCGTCGTCTAGGATTATCTTCAGAACGTCTAATTTCTTCTAAAACTACTAATCGTTCCCGTTCAAAAGCATCATCAGGAATACTCGGATTACAAACAACATCTATTTGCAAAGGAGCTAATTCGGCAAAATCTTTAGGCGCAGTTGTGGTGTAATAGTGGGTGTAGTCTTGGCTAGTAGCAGCATTAGTCACCGCACCGCGCTCTTCAATCCGGCGTTCAAATTCACCACTAATGAGTTTCTGCGTACCCTTAAAAATCATGTGTTCTAAAAAGTGAGCCATACCATTAATAGCATCTGACTCCATTGCAGAACCGGTTTTTACCCAGAGGTTAAGATTAACCGCGTCTATCGGCATTTGTTCGGCGATAATCGTCAAACCGTTGGGTAAATAGTGCAGCGTAGGTGCATTAAGGCGTGGAAATTTCAGCAGAGTTGATGTCATTGGTTGTGGTGAGTGAAGAGCTATGTTACTTTTTCTATATTACAACTTTCTTGATGGTGTAAACCTTCTGCGGACAAGAAGTCAGAATTAAACGCAGATAAACGCAGATGAACACAGATAATTTTAGTCCTTTAGATTTCTAATTTTCCAGTTTTGTTGTATTTTTGCAAAATTCCTATCACAACTGCTGGTATTTCTAAATGAGGCAGAATTCCCGTATCGGGTATTTCATGAAAACCCTGAATTGCCTCAGTATTTAAATTTGCTAACCGTCGTCCTAATTGCATATTTGTAAATTGGGCATTTTCGCCCCACAACATCACAGTGGGAACTTGAAGTTGTTGAATATATAAACTCAAATCAAAATACAAATTTCCTCGTAAAAAAGACAAAGCTGCAAACTTAGCTTGATATTTTTGTGCAGAACTTAAATAAGCTGACACCATTTCTTGTGTCACTCTTTCCGGTTTAGCAAATAAAAAACTCTGCAGAAAGTTTCTCACTGCAATTTCATTTTCTGCACCTAAAGCATAAATTAAATTATCTACTAACGGTGTATTAATTAAAGAAAGTGGTAATCTTCTCCCTGCACCTTCTCCAAAATCATTAAAACCCGCAGGACAAACTAAAAATAAAGCGTTGAATAAATCGGGATAAGTAACAGCCAGACGAATAGTAAAAGCCGCAGTTAAAGAAGATGCTATGACGGTTACAGGTTGATCACAAGTTTGCGAAATGAACTCAAGAATCGTCGTTAAATAATCTTCAATTTGATAATCTCTCACAGGGTGAGCAGATTTTCCCCAGCCAATTAAATCCGGGGATAAAATTCGATATGTTGACGCATAAGCTGGGTAAATTTTCGACCATTCATAAGCAGACGCACCACCACCAAAGTTATGTAGAAACAATAATGGTGGTAGATCTTGATTTTTGGTATTTTCCCAAGGAGTGCTAATTTGGGTATAATAAACCATTGCCCCCAAAGATGTATGAATGAATTTACTACCAAAACCCGGAGGTTGAAATTTCAGCATAATTATGAAAGTGAATCCTTGGTAATTTGTACAAGTTGATTTATATTGTCGTTACTAATATTATACGCAGCCCCAAACCCAATTACAAAACGTCCAGTCTTCGGTGTCAGTTGCAAAATCCGAAAATCTGGTAAACTGCGTAATGTAGAAATCAGTTCTCCAAAACGAAGCTGAAATTTATCAACAATTTGCTGCCATTTTTCAGTTTCCCTTTCTATCAAATTTGCGGTACAATCAAAGTTTAACCGCCGACGAGCAAAAATCTGTTTAGTTTTAATTTCGTCATCAATAAATAGAACACTTACAAAAGGATGATTTTGAATATTTTGCGTATGAGTAGCTAGTCCACTCACATAAATATAGATGTTCTTATCATCATCCATCACAAAAGGAGCATAACTAGCATTAGGGATGCCTTGGGTATTTACCGTACTAATAATAATGCTGGTAAATTCTTCAGGAAATTTTTCATATTCAGCTTGGGCGTTAGTAAATTGACTCATCACGGCAATTATCATATTGTATGAGCATTATACCAAAAAATAGTAATCTGGCTATCCAGATCCCCGACTTCTTTGAGAATTCGGGGATCTAAATCTACAAAAAATTGATACAATAACACTAAAATACCATGTTTAAATCGTAACTATGAATAATAACAACCGCTCTCAATGGGATTTATGCAGGTTTATTAAAACCCTAACTTACTTTGAAGTATTTCCGATTCTTAATTGGATTCAAAAATTATTTCCAGGTAGTTCTACAGATTATCAAGATAGACCAAAACAAGGAGGAAATATGGCTGTAATTCTGGTAGCTGGTGCAACGGGTGGTGTGGGTAAACGAGTTGTTAAGAAATTAATAACACAGGGTTATAATGTGCGCTGTTTAGTTCGAGATATTGAAAAAGCGCGGCAAGTTCTGGGTGATGATATTGATTTGGTAGTTGGAGATATTACCAAACCAGAGACTTTGACAAATTTAGTTATGGCTAATATTCAAGCTGTAATTTGTTGTACGTCAGTGCGTGTTCAACCTGTGGAGGGAGATACACCCGATAGAGCAAAATATAATCAAGGTGTGAAATTTTATCTGCCGGAAATTGTCGGGGATACACCCGAAAATGTTGAATATCAAGGTGTGAAAAATTTAGTAACAGCGGCCGCAAAATATCTGGTTGCTGCGGGTGAAAAACCGATATTTGATTTTACGAAACCATCAGATGAAATCAAAAATATCTGGGGTGCTTTAGATGATGTGGTTATGGGGGGTGTTAGTGCTAGTAGTTTCCAAATTAGGGAAAATACAGCAGTATTTACAGGTAATGTTTCTACTGCTAATTCTGGGGGGTTTGCTTCGGTGAGAACTAAGAATTTTTCACCTCTGCTGGATTTATCTGGCTATCAAGGTGTGAAATTGCGGGTTAAAGGTGATGGACAACGTTATAAAATATTTATCCGCACAGAGTCAACTTGGGATGGTGTTGGTTATAGCTATTCTTTTGATACTGTTGCTAATACTTGGCTAGATATTCAGATTCCTTTTACAGATTTAGTTCCCGTATTTCGTGCCAAAATTGTTAAAGACTGTCCACCAATGGACATTAGCAAAGTTTGTTCTGTGCAATTAATGTTGAGTAAGTTTGAATATGATGGTGCTTTAAATCCTGCATTTAATCCGGGGGGTTTCGCGCTGGAAGTTGCTTCCATTCAAGCTTATGGGGGGGAAACTTTACCTCAATTTGTATTAATCAGTTCTGCTGGGGTAACTCGTCCTGGAAGACCAGGAATTAATTTAGATGAAGAACCACCAGCAGTCAGATTAAATGACCAATTGGGAGGAATTTTAACTTGGAAGTTGCGAGGAGAAGAAAGTCTGAAAGCAAGTGGTATTCCCTATACAATTATTAGACCTTGTGCTTTGACGGAAGCAGCAGGAGGGAAGGCGTTAATTTTTGAGCAAGGTGATAATATTAAAGGAAAAGTTAGCCGTGATGATGTTGCGGAAATTTGTGTTAGAGCAATTAAAGAACCAAAAGCAAGTTATCTCACTTTTGAAGTTAAGGAGAGTGAAACAATTGCTAATAATCTAGATTGGAAAAATCTATTTTCTTCTTTGCAAGCTGATAAATAGAAATTGATTAATTAGCAATTTTGTTGGGTTTCCTTTGTCAACCCAACCTACAATTTTTATTTTTTATTTAAGTAATTGATAATATGATCTTAAAAAGATGGTTAGTAACTGGGATGTGTGTGTTTATTTTTTGGAGTAGTGTTTTATTAAGTTCTGCTTTACCGCAGCAAGTTGATTTTCGCGTTAATAATTTAGAGTCTGATGTTAGGAGTTTGCAATTACGCTTACAACAACTTGAGTTAATGGTTAGTAAAAATAATCAATCACCTGTTGCTAATAGTCCTCAATCTTCTCCTAATGCAAGACAGAATTTATCACAGTTACAACAGGAAAAGATGTTTAAGAATTTAGCTACTTTGGTGGTTGAATTAAATCAGAAAATTAATAAGTTGACAATTCGAGTTAATCAACTAGAGAAACTAAATGCCAAGTAAAGGTTAATCTGGTAATGATTTTTGAGCAGACTAAATTTTAGGATATAGCCGTTGTCACTAGGATGCAATTATAGCGTTTCCTAGTCTAATGAGGGACAAAATTATCTGTGTTCATCTGCGTTTATCTGCGTTTAATTCTGACTTCTTGTACCTCACTTGCATGGGAATTGCTATATATGTAATATAATCGAGGGCGCAGACCCTGCGCCCCTACAGACTTGACGATTTGCTATTAAACTCTATTATGACAATAAACAAAACTTTCGTTCCTGTTGCTTTAACTATTGCTGGTTCTGATAGTGGTGGGGGTGCAGGAATTCAAACTGATTTACGGACTTTTGCTTTTCACTGTGTTCACGGAACAAGTGCTATTACCTGCATTACAGCCCAAAATACTGTGGGAGTTAGTAGGGTTGATGCGATCGCTCCCCGGTCTATTGTTGCTCAAATTCAGGCGGTTGTAGAGGACATTGGCGTACAGGCTGCAAAGACGGGAATGTTACTCAATCAAGAAATTATTTTGGCTGTAGCCCAGCAAATAACAGCTTATAAAATTGAGAATCTAGTGGTTGATCCTGTGATGGTATCACGCACAAGAGCGCAATTAATTGATGATGATGCCATACAAACCCTGCGGAATACTCTAATTCCCTTAGCAGCTATTATTACCCCAAATCGTTATGAAGCGCAGATTTTAAGCGGGTTAGAAATTACTTCTTTAGCAGATATGCAAGCAGCAGCGGAAATTATCCACAGGGAATTGGGAGTTAAGGCTGTTTTAGTCAAGGGTGGGGGAATGTATGGGAATTTGCGGGGTGTTGATGTTTGGTTTGATGGGGAACAATTGGAGATTTTGACAACGAAACAGGTAGAGACAAAAAATACTCATGGTACAGGTTGTACTCTATCAGCGGCGATCGCTGCTAATCTAGCTTTAGGTAAAGACCTATGGACATCAGTGCAAATAGCCAAGGAATATGTGACAAATGCCCTTACCTATTCCTTGGATATTGGCAAAGGACAAGGACCAGTGGGACACTTTTTCCCATTATTGATCAAATAAATTTATTTATTAATCGTTGTATTAATTACATAAAATCAGTTAATATACTGGTAGTTTTCATTCTCGACTCCTGATATTTTTCCCCATCTTTGCCTTTTGTGCATTTTTCTATGATTCTTGGGCATAATCTCATAAATAATCATATTCTGGTTTTGCGTACCCTTACTCTAACTACCGTATTTTAATACTAAAAATTCCATGAAAACAACTACAGGATCTCACTATAGCCAACCAACTAATAACTACCCCCCTTCTGTTCCCCTCTGCGTTTATCGAGAGTTGACAGCGGAGTTACAAGCAGTCCAATCTAAATTGGATGTCATTACCAGTCATAATCAGAAATTAGTCCAAGAAAATCAACAACTGCGGCAAGAAATTACTAAGGTGATTCAGTCTTGCTTAGAACTGCAAAAGCTAGTTAGTACACCATCACCCAGTTCTCCCGCACCATCTCTATCTGATCATGAAGTTAATTATCCACCTCAGCCTCAGCCGACACCTCATTATCATCAGGAGGTAAAACACACATCTAAACCAACTATTACCGCAGAATCTCCGCGTCAGCCAACAAATCGTCCCCGACCAAAAACATCAACAAAACCTACCCCTTCTGAAAACCGTCATCAGGAGTCTACTGCACCAAGGATAAATATAAACTTACCAGTATCAGAAACAGTATTTATAGAAGAACAGAAAGTTAGCTACTATCCCCAATCTAAGTCTGAGGGTAAAGGCTTAAATGGTTGGTGGCTGGCAATAACCATTATATTCATTATGATAACTGGTTTTGCCGCTGGGTATTTAATTGTGCGCCCTTTATTCCAAAATCAAACCCCACCTTCAACAATTAAAAATTGAAAATTCGTAGCCAATTAGACATTAGGTGGCAGGTAATGTAGAGACGTTCCATGGAACGTCTCTACAAGAATTCCAGAAGATACACATTGAAGTCCTTGTCCTGGAGTATCAAGATTGATTATCTATCAACAGAACCCATAATTACGTCAATACTACCGAGAATAACAACAATATCTGCTACTTTCATTCCTCGGAGTAAATGAGGTAGAATTTGTAGGTTGTTGAAATCTGCGGCGCGGATTTTCCAGCGCCAGGGGAAAACATTATTATCACCTACTAAATAAATTCCTAATTCTCCCTTACCACTTTCAACACGGGAGTAGATTTCACCCTTGGGAACTTTGAAAGTAGGAGAAACTTTTTTAGCAACGAATTGGTAATCAAAAGCATCCCACTCGGATTTTTTCCCAGCCATTAACCGCTTGGCTTCTAGGTTTTCGTAGGGTCCACCGGGTAATCCAGCGATCGCTTGCCGAACTATTTTAACAGACTCGCGCATTTCTCGCATCCGTACCATGTAACGTGCAAGACAATCACCAACAGTTTCCCACTGAACATCCCAATCGAAATCATCGTAACACTCGTAGTGGTCAACTTTTCGTAAATCCCATTTTACCCCAGAAGCCCGTAACATTGGTCCAGAAAGTCCCCAGTTAATCGCTTCTTCACGGCTAATAGTTCCCAAACCCTCAATCCGGCGGCGGAAAATCGGGTTATTAGTAACTAAGCGTTCATATTCATCCACTTTGGGAATAAAGTAGTCACAGAAATCTAAACACTTATCTACCCAACCATAAGGTAAATCCGCAGCTACACCACCAACTCGGAAATAATTATGATTAACCATGCGGTAGCCAGTTGCAGCTTCCCACAGATCATAAATCATTTCCCGTTCCCGGAATTGGTAGAAAAAGGGTGTTTGTGCGCCTACGTCAGCCAAGAATGGACCAAACCATAATAGGTGGTTCGCAATGCGGTTTAATTCCAGCATAATCACGCGAATATAGCTGGCACGTTTAGGAACGGTGATACCCGCTAATTTTTCCGGTGCGTTAACTGTCACCGCTTCATTAAACATCCCCGCAGCGTAGTCCCAACGGCTGACATAGGGGACATACATGATTGTAGAACGGTTTTCGGCAATTTTCTCCATTCCCCGGTGTAGATAGCCAATAACTGGTTCGCAGTCAACGACATCTTCACCATCTAGGGTCATGATTAAACGTAGGACTCCGTGCATTGATGGGTGATGAGGACCCATGTTTAGCACCATCGGTTCAGTGCGGGTTTCGATTCTACTCATAGATTTTGCTGTTCTCCCGTTGTGGATGTTGTAAATTGACCCGCTAAGATTAACCTGCCACGATTGTTATTGTCTGCCAAAATTTAGCTTATAGGGATAATTTCTAGGTTATCTCTACAGGTGACGTTGGAGAGAGAATAGCAGAGTCGGTTTTGTACTTGATGTTTTATTTTGTGCAGCTTCTTCAATTATTATAGGTAAGCCTGATATATAAGGGATTGAGAATCTGGATTTTTTTCATGTACCTGGGGTTGTGGGAATGGGAAAAATCTTCCCGGTGCAGATGACTAAACTATAATTGTATCAATGGCTTGGTGATTTTGCTGATTTTGTCTTCGTGGCAAGATAGATTTAATTTATAATTACTCTAATTAATATCTATAGTTAAATTTTAGCTCACGCAAAGGCGCAAAGGCGCAAAGTAAGAGAAGCAGAGTTTTTAAGGGGTGTGATTTAGTTATGAATTATTTGCAAGTTTATTTTCAGGAAGTTAATCAAGTTTATCAAGGACAAAATGCTACTGAGCATAGTTATCGTCCAGCTTTGAGGAAGTTAATGGAGTCTTTAGATTCTGGTATTCAAGCTATTAATGAACCGGAAAGAATCGCTTGCGGTGCGCCGGATTTTTTGGTAAAGAATGGTGTTTTAGATGTTGGTCATATTGAAGCTAAAGAGGAGAAAGAAACCCCAAAGGATTATTAGATGATTATGTAAAGTTTATCCGTTTCGCTCAACATCGAGTATCGGAAACGGGTTTTAATGAAAGCAACAGCAACAGAAATTTCTATTTATGCTATTCCTGGTTCTGATCTTGTCGAACAAGTCAAATATAATGAAAATCATCAACAAATTTGGATAAATTCCGAACAGTATTTTGATCAAGTTCCCTCGCAAATTTGGAATTTTTATATTGGAGGTTATCAAGTTTGTCAAAAATGGCTGAAAGATAGAAAAGGGAGACAATTGAATTTTGATGATATTAGCCATTAT
>Ga0208327_1000265_pt1 | contig 13775 bp, 9 predicted proteins | sample LakMenEpi26Jun08_FD_150733 | JGI IMG/M metagenome (GOLD analysis project Ga0208327, IMG submission 150733) | Freshwater microbial communities from Lake Mendota, WI - 26JUN2008 deep hole epilimnion (SPAdes) | ecosystem: Environmental > Aquatic > Freshwater > Lake > Epilimnion/Euphotic zone ...
GCTACCATACATATATGTATGGTAGCAAGCCATTGATGGAGGAACCGGCTTTGAAACCAGAAATGCTAGATATCGCACGAGAAATTGTCAGGACCTCATTGGTCTGGGACAATCATGCCTGCATGCCACTGCGCCCAGAAGATCACAGCTTTCTGCCACAACTGGAGGACGTCCGTGCGTCGGGCGTTAATGTCATCAGCTTGAATGTGGGCTTCGGCCCACAAGGACCAGACGAACATCTAGCGATGCTCGACAGTTTCTCCAATTGGGTATCATCGCACTCGGACGACTATCTGTTGATCCAGTCGATTGCGGATGTTGAGACCGCGCAGAAGTCCAAAAGGTTAGGCGTGATGTTTGATGTCGAGGGCATGGTGCCGCTCGACAATGGTCGGATCGATCTTGTCGAAGCTTTCCGTACCAGAGGTGTGGGCTGGATGCTCGTTGCATACAACCGCAATAATGACGCCGGCGGCGGCTGCGCTGAGGAAGAGGATCTTGGGCTGTCCACCTATGGACGCAAAGTCATTGCGGAGATGAACCGGGTGGGCATGATTGTCTGTTGTTCCCACACCGGGCACCGGACGGCGATGGAAGTGATGGAGGCATCCTGCGATCCTGTCATTTTCTCGCACTCCAATGCAAAGGCCATTTGGGACCATTATCGCAACATTCCTGACGAACTAATTAAGGCCTGCGCAGCAACAGGAGGGGTTGTCGGCGTTAACGGGCTGAGCAGTTTCCTCGGCAATCGCGATGCCTCACCGGGCCGTGTTGCCGAACATATAGACCATATGGTGCAACTCGTTGGTCCAGCGCATGTAGGCATTGGCCTCGATTATGTCTTTGATCGCAAGGAACTGGAAGAATATCTGGCGACAATGAAAGAGACCTTCCCCAATGATGCATCTTTGCAGGAACCCATGGATTTTGCACATCCGTCCCAAATGGCCGAAATCGCGGCGCATCTGCTTGAGCGTGGCTATTCCGACTCAGATGTTCGTCTGATCCTTGGCGGCAACTGGTTGCGTGTGGCCGCTGCGGTCTGGCGATAAACGGGCCAAGTTTTCCCTTTGGATTATTGCCTTGCCCTCGGCCATGCACATATGTATGGAATAAACGTACAGGAGTGTATTGAACAAAATCATCTGATTGGAGGCAGTTATGGGTGGGGAGAAATTTCGTTCAGCGTTTGGAGTGTCAATCATTGCAGTCTGCAGTGCGATGACGGCAGCAATGCCTGCTTCCGCGCAAGAAGCAGATGAAGAGCTCAAGGACCGGACCGAGATCGTCGTCACGGCGCAGCGCCGTGAAGAGCGTTTGCAGGATGTACCGATCGCGATCAGCGCTGTAACAGCCGAGGACTTTGAGCAGCGCGGCGCGCGGCGGCTTCAGGATTTGCAGTTCAGCATTCCGGGACTCAACATCGTTGAAACCAGCCCCGGTTCGGAGCGGCTTCAGATCCGTGGCATCTCCCAGCAGGCTGGCCTGCCGACCGTCGCGACCTATATCGACGAAATGAACATGAACCCGAACGCGGTGACCGGCGGCGTCGATATCCGTTCGGTCGACCTTGAGCGGGTTGAAGTGCTGAAAGGTCCGCAGCCGACGCTTTACGGCGAAGGATCAATGGGCGGGACAATCCGCTATATTACCGCCAATCCCGATCTCGACCATCTGGCAGTGCGCGGCTCCGCTGAAATCGGCACGATCAAGAACGGCAACACCGCCTATCGCGTTGAAGGCGCGGCCAGTGTGCCGATTGCGCCGGGGACATTCGCGGTGCGTGTGGCCGGTGCTTATGAATATACCGGCGGCTATATCGACACACCCCGTGGTGATGACCAGAACGGCACGCGTTACAAAACGGCGCGTATCAAGGCGCTTTTCAAGCCATCAGAGACATTTAACCTTTCAGCGATGTTCATGCACCATGAATGGGACCAGAAGGACGCGAGCTATGGGTTCGCCGATGGAACCTATAATGTTGCCGGCATCTTCGCGCAGCCGGCGAAAGGTCAATATGATGTGGCGAATCTGGTGGGAACGATCGATCTTGGCTTTGCCGACTTCACAAGTTCGACCGGCTACCTGAGCTCCAAGAGTCGGCTCGATGTTTCCTTTCCATTCGCCTTTCCACTGCCCGGCGGTGTCCTTTTGCCCTTAAGCAGCAGCTCACGTTCCGCCGGCGAGTTCGAACGGTGGACCCAAGAGTTCCGTCTGACGTCTTCCGGTACAGGCCCGTTCAAGTGGCTGCTGGGGGCAACATACACGGACGACAAGAGTAAATCCGGTTTTTCAGTTCTGCCTGTGACTACCCCGATCGTGCTGGCACCCGGCCAGACATCGAAAGCTTGGGCCGTCTATGGCGAAGGTTCATACACCTTGGGCGCCGCCACACTTACTTTGGGCGGTCGTTACTATAGCGACAAGCGGAGCGATGCGGCGCGAACCACTACGAACACGTTCAATACATTTAATCCGCGCGTCAACCTGTCAGTGGAGACAGGAGACAATGGCCTTATCTATCTAAACGCCTCGAAAGGCTTTCGAAGTGGTGGCTTCAATACACCCGGGCTATTTGCGCCCGGCGAAGAAACATACGCTCCCGAGAAGCTGTGGACCTATGAAGCCGGCTTCAAGCAGCAAATCCTGGATCGCACTCTAAGCCTTGAAGGCGCAGTTTTCTATCACGACTACAAGGGCATCCAGTCAATCTTGCTGCCAACCGACAACTCTCCCCGCATCGGGCGAACCATAAACAGCGGCGTTGCTCGGGGCTGGGGCCAGGAACTGGCAATCGTCGTGCGCCCAGACCGCGCGTTTACGGCTACCTTTACGGTCGGACACAATGACCTGACCTATCGATCGACCAGTCTTGCAGTCCGGCCGGGAGACAGGCTCGACAACGTGCCCACTTGGACGTGGTCAGCGGCAGTCGATTATCGCAAGCCCGTAAACGACAAGGTGACACTGTTTGCAAACGCCAGTCTTGCATCAACTTCCGGGTTCACCAGTACCCTGCGTCTCTTCGGTGATCAGACATTCAATGGAGTGTTTGTACCGGGCCTCAGCATCGTTCAGCGCGATGGAACCCGCTTCCCGACCGTTGTCAGGGCATTGTCGCGTGAGATCGTCAATGCTAGGATTGGTGCGGATTTTGGCGCAATTACGGCCTATGTATATGGTCAGAATCTGACCAACAATTTTGACTCGGTCTATGCAGGTGGCGTGATTCAGGCGAGCCAAGGCGCTCGGCCGCGACCAAGAACATTTGGCGCGGGCTTGTCCTTCAATTTCTGACGAAACGGCTATTCTTTATTGAGACAGCGCGTCCTTCGGGGCGCGCTGTTTTTTTGTCGACTGGCGCTGCTCCAAATCCGCCACCACGGCCTCAAGCGCGCTACCGCCTTCGTTGCCTAACATGATCGCGTTATAATATGGCAGGAAGGCCAAACGTTCTTGCATTGGTTCATCAAATGCAGTCGCATAATAACCTACTTGTTGGAGATATATTATGCGAGCGCGGGCAACGCTTTCGCGTTCTCTTTGGCCTTCCATGCGAAATCGTTCGGCTAGGAAATTAATCCAGCGATGATCGATTGCACGCACGATCTTGGCTACGGCAGGCGATTTCCAGGCCCAGAAACGAATTGCCATATCAAATGCGGGATAGGTTGCATCTTCGCTCAACCAGATCCGAGCAATCTCAAACGCGCCCATTGATGCCCAACGGGTGTCGGCTTGCTGCAGCTCGCTCTCCTTATGCTCCTGCCAAAGCTGGAGCACCGCATCGAGCAAGTCTTTCCTATTCTTGAAGTGCCAGTAAAAACTGCCGCGCGTGACCTTCATCTTGCGGGCAAGGCGATCAACTTTGAGCTCGTCAACGCCTGAGATAATCAGTTGCCTGCGTGCAGCTTCGATCCAGTCGACACGCGAAAGCTGCCTTGGCGTTTTATTTTGCATTAATGCGTTTCCTAAAGAGACACTGTCGCCATTGCCGCATTTGCGACCATACATCAATGCACTGTATGGTCAGCCGCTCGGCTGGCTTGCCCGTTCCAGAACATCACCCACAAAATCCGCTTCTTCGTATACGAACTGGTGCGTTGATCCTTCTGGAGCGTAGATGCGTTTTGATCGCGACGATATCGCTAAATAGCGTTCCCGGCTGCGGGCGAAGAAATTGATCATGCGCGCTTGCTCTCGGCCAGATGCGGCGCCGACCTCTTCATTGTCTGCCACTTCTGCCGCATTGGGCGGAGCCACAAGCCAGACCTCCATATCCCCCAGATCGCCATCATAGACAACAGTTTCCCAACCACATGTGCCGACATGGGGGCCAAGAAGCTCATGATAGATTGAGTAATGGGAAAATTGCGAACCCGCGGAGACATCAATCGCATTCAGCTTTTTATAGGCTTCCGCACCCAGCTGCTGTTCAAAGCGCTGCGCCATTGCGGCAAAGGCCGGGTTGCGACGCGCTTGGCGCGCCTCAAGATTGATATGGATGCCAAACAAGCGCGACAGACCTGCCCACAGGGCATTGCGCAGCATGCCGCGAATGGCGCCTAGCCTTGGGCCAAACACGATGGTCTCGAGCGGAGTCGGATCAAGCAGGACAAGTCGTGCCACCTTTTCAGGATAACGGCGCGCAATATTGGCTGCCAGCAATCCACCAAAGGAATATCCAACAAGAACAAAGGGACCCAACTCTCCTGCGAGTTCAAGCACTCGCATCATTTCATCGGCTTCGCGAGCTGTGGTTCGCGGGAATGGACCGGTGTCGCTCCAACCCGTGCCGGGGCGATCAATCAGGATCGAACGACACTTATGCTTAAGCCTTTCATGGAGATGGGACATCGCCAACCCTGGGGCATGGCCTCCCCCGAACATGACAAGCGGGACTCGATCCTTACGTTCCCCTTCAGCGAGAATGTGAACGCAATAGCCCCCCAGATCGATCCGCCGTCCAGGTGCTGGATGGAGGCGGCCAATATGCGCACGAAAAATCAGATGCCAGACATTGCCGAACCCCAGCAACAGCGCAATGCCGATCATGGCCATACCCAGCCAGCCACCGACGAGCCAGCCGCCCGGCGCTAAGATAGCCGCGATCGCAAGGCCTGACCATTCGCGTGCCAGGCAAGACAAAAGCCAGTTAGGCATTGTGCGCACCCTCAATTGCCAAGTCGATCCGTTCGGCCAGCAGCGCGAAGGGCATGGCTCCACCACTCAGCACCAAATCGTGGAATGCGCTGACGTGAAACTTTTTGCCAAGTGCGGACGCCATGCGCGCGCGCAGGCGCATCATTTCCTCATGCCCCGACATATAAGCCAGTGCTTGCCCAGGCACATCGCAGGCATAACGCAGCGTTTCGCTTCCAATCTCGGTTTCCGGGAAAAAACTGTTGTCGCGCATATAGGCCCGCGCCTTTTGAAGACTCCAGCCCAGCGCGTTCATGCCCGTGTCGACCACCATTCGACAAGCCAGGAAAGCTTGGCTAACCAGTCGCCCAAACCGCTCGGCGGGATCTGCATACATGCCCATTTCGCCCGCCAGGGTCGCCGCATATTCAGCCCAGCCTTCGGTAAAGGCGGTAGGGAAGGACGCGCCGCGAAGCGCGGGCAGCGCGAGATTGTCGCCTTGCAGGGCGAGATGCAAATGATGGCCTGGTACCAACTCGTGATAGTTGAGCGCTGCGAGATGAAACAGGCCTGCCTTTGACAGATTTCGGCCGTTGAACACATAGTCCCCGTGGCGCTTGTCAGGCCTTGGGCCATCATAAAAGCCAAACGTCATCGACGCTGTGAGAGCTTCGGGGAGTGGCCGCACGCCATAGGTGGCATCCGGCCGCACCGGAAACAACGTTTCAACATGCGGTTCAAACCGTTCTACATAGCGTTCAAAACGCGCCTGAATGGCCGCGTCACTGTCGTCGCGCCAGACAGAATCTGCATCAAGATGTGCACGATATTCGGCGTCGCTTCCGGCAAAACCTGCATCCTTGCGTGCCCCCGCCATTTCGCCGCGAATTCGAGCCACGGCGTCCAGTCCGATATCATGCAGTTCCTGAGGCGAGAGCCGGGTTGACGTGTGCAGCCTCGCAAGTTCGGCGTAGATGTCTGCCCCATTGGGAAAGTGCATCATGCCGACAGTATCGCCTGCCTTACCGAAGTAAGCGGTGTCGAACACACCACGACAGCGCTCTAGTGCCGCGACCAATGTGTTGGAGATAGTCTGTGCAACCTCACTGCGAAAAGCTTCGTGCCCCACCAGTCGCGCTTCATCGACGTGCAAGGTGTCCGGCTGCGTTGCAATCAGGCGATCAACCAAACTGAGTGCCGCCTCAGCTTGTGCACGCGGAAGATATATGCCGCGATCTGCCTGACCGCGCGTGCGGTCTCCCATGGCTTCGACAAAGCTCGCAATATCAGCTATGCCTGCCAGGTAGCGAAAGCGATCCCCTTCCGTATCGAGCGGTGCCCGTGCAAGTCGCCCTGCCATCGCCGAAATCGCATATCCCATGCAATAAGCCGTTGGCCCGAACATGTTGAACAGGCCTGAAAGCGGGTCAAACACGGTCCAATACCAGTCCGCTCGAACCGAGCAGATATGCGCATGTTCGCGCGCCAGCTTCAGCGTTAAGGCAAGCTCCGATGGCAACCCGCAAGGATCAAGTGCATCCATACGCCGCAGCAACGAAGCGCCCCAAGTCGCGGACCGCTGCGCGGCCTCGAAGGTCGGCAACCGCAGCGCCGCCTTCTCAGGCCGTAATTTTTCTTGCTCGATTTCATCGCGGACATCGTCGATAATCCGCACTGCAAGACCAATTTTGTCTGGAACCATGTTCATGCCTGTTGGCCGCCATTCGCCCGCATGATAGTTTGAGGTAGGCCCTTAAGACCCCAGGCCAGGAACAAGATACCGCCAAGCAAACCGGGTATCACGATTATCGCCACCGCCAGCAAAATACCCCTGTGGCCCGGGAAAAACTGGTCTGATAACAAGCCGACGACCCATGGCATGAACGATGCAAAAATGATTGTCACCATGCCGCCGACGGCGACGACCCGACCGCGCAAATGGGCCGGTGCCATCAACTGCAATACCGTTGGCGCAAGCGAATTGGCCATGAAGGTGAAACAGATTTTGGCAAGAATGGTGGCGTAGAATTGTTCCGCTGTCACCACAAGGGGGATGGGCAGCGACACGATAAGAGAAGCGGTCAGCGCCCCCACGGCTACCCGCATCGGGGTGTTGTCACCATAACGCGGACGCAGCAGCTTTACGACAATCCACGCCATGCCAACACCGGCCAACGCGGCAACACCGCCGGCCACTCCCAGCGTTTGCCCAATCTGCATCGGCGTTTGACCAAAGACACGCTGCAATATCACAGCGTTCCATTGCCCCTGTGCACCCATCGCCGCATAGCTCAAGCCGAAACCAAAGAAGATACCCGCTGTCGTACGGGCATTGGTGCGAAAATAGTCGACCACGCCTTCTACCGCTTCGCCTGCCTTGGATGGCGGCGTTATACGCTTTAAACGCATGAGCAGGATTAGCATCGCCAGAATTGGCCCCGTCAGGGCAGCAAGGATCAGGGTAATGCGCCACGGCTCCAGTCCTGCCAACCAAACCGGCAGGCTTTGCGCGTTGGCAGCCGCCACGCCAAACAAGGTTCCTCCCAGCGCCATCCCAAGATAGGTGCCCAGCAGCGTCGCCGAGACGAAAATCAGATTGGCCGTGACCCAGCGGTCTTTGGGAAAGAGATCCGGAATCATTGAATTGGTGACCGGCCCAAGTACCGCCTCCCCAAAGGCGATGCCCATGGCGAAGAACACAAGACCAGTGAAGGTGTCGGAGAGACCAAAACCCACCGTTGCCGCAGACCAGATCATCACGCAGCCTGCCAGTAACCAGCGCCGGTCTACCCGGTCAGCGAGCCAGCCTATGGGATAGCTGGCGATCGCGACCACAAAAGTAAGCGCAAGCCCGGTAATGATACCCAATTCCCCGTCAGTCAGCTTGAGCGATTGCTTCATCGACTCCGCAACCAGCGAGATCAGACCCTTTCCGATGAGCGAGCCAATGACCGATGCCAGCACAACAACCGCAAGGCCATACCAAGCCCAACCCAGCGGCTGTTCAGGCTGCTGCTGGTCTGCTGCGGTCGCATCTATGCTCATACCTAACTCCCACCTTGCCTGAACCATACATTTATGTATGGTGTTGTCCAGCAACAATGCCGTTATCGAAAGAATGCCCCGCCGATGAAGCCGCATGATACAATCCCTTGGATCGCCTATCCAGACATGTCCGTCGAAGAGCGCATCGCTGCAACCAAAGACTTTTACGACTCAATCAAAACGCGGCGCACCTGTCGCTTCATCGGTGGTGGGCCCCTGGCCCGCGAAGCTATCGAAACGGCAATCATGGCGGCGGGGACGGCACCTTCGGGCGCCAATCACCAGCCTTGGCATTTTGCACTGGTGACTTCGCCCGAGGCCCGACACCGTATCCGGATTGCGGCAGAGGAAGAAGAGCGCATTTTCTATTCAGGCAAGGCCGGGAAAGAATGGCTTGAAGCATTGGCCCCTCTCGGTACCGATGATGACAAGGCTTATCTGGACGCAGCGCCGCTCATCATTGCGGTCTTTGGGCAACGCAAAGGCGGTCTTTACCCAGGCGAGATGCGCCAGAATTATTATATGCACGAAAGCGTCGGCATTGCCTGCGGTTTCCTTTTGGCGGCGCTTCATGCTGCCAAGTTTGCCACCCTCACACATACGCCCAATCCGATGAATTTCCTCAACGAAATCTGCGGTAGACCGGCCAACGAGAAGCCGGTGATGCTGATCGTGGTCGGCCATGCAGAAGCGGATGCCTCCATCCCTGTCCATGCAACCATCAAGAAACCCTTTGACCAAATCGCCAGCTGGATATGAATGCATCTGCCTCTCTTGCCGCGCTGACGGATCGCTATTGGGCATTTGAGCGCATTGAAAACGGCCTGAGTGCATTTCTCGCAGGGGATGATACGGGCGAACCGATCCTGTTGCGTGAGAGCGCAAACGATTATGCCCGCCGCGATCAGGCGGCGGCCGACTTTCTGGACCAGCTTGCGGCCATTCCCCTTGCGGAGCTTGAGGCAACCGACGCCGCTACCCACATCTTGTTGGAGCGCGAGCTGCGGTTGATTCGCGATAACTACGCGCTCGGCACCCATCTGCGCCCATCGCTGCTGCCGGTTGGCCCCGATTTCAGTACCGTATTTTTTGCCAATGCCGTAACGCTCAGCGATGTGGCGGCAGCCGAACTCTATGTCGAACGCCTAGCCCAATTCCCTGCGTTTCTGGCCGATGTGCGCGATTGCCTCTTGATGGGCCACGCACAGGGCGTGCGCTATCCCCGTCTGGTGCTGGAGGCGGCGGCTCGTAATTCTGTCGGTATTGCCAGCATCAAAGCCGAAACATCACCTTGGTACGCCCCTTTTGCAAAGAGCCCGCTGGCCGGAACAGCAAAAATGGAAACTCAAGCCGAGAGAGCAAAGGCGTTGATTGCCGATGCGCTGCTCCCGGCACTGAGCGCTTACGCCGACACTATAGCTGGCCCCCTGATGGAGGGCGCACGCGATACCCTGTCGTGCGGCGATATGCATTATGCGCTGATGATCCGGCAGTTTACCTCCACCGACATGTCGGCACAGGCGATTCATGATCTTGGCATGGCTGAAACCACCCGGATCGAAGCCGATATGGCCGTGCTGGCAAAGGATGCGGGATTTGGTGCAGATGTGTCTGGATACCGTCGCTTTCTGGCCACAGACGGGCAGTTCATTGCCGCAGACGCCAACAAATTGCGCGAGCGCGTCGAGATATTGTGCAAGCGGATCGATGCCAAAATTCCTGCCTATTTCAGGCGCATTCCCCGCATCACCTATGGCGTGGACGTTGCGCCTGCCGCCATGTCTGCCAATCTACCGCCCGCTTATGCGCAGCCCGCGCCATCAGGCGGGAACAGCCCCGGCATTTTCTGGGTCAATGGCCTGCCGGAAAAATGCCCGACATATATTCTACCGGCGATGGCCGTGCATGAAGCATGGCCCGGCCATCTGATGCACATTGGCATGATGGCGGAGTTGGAGCATCTGCCCGCTTTTCGCCGCAACGGCGCCATCAAATACACTGCCTGTATCGAAGGCTGGGCGCTCTATTGCGAACAGCTTGGGATCGAACTTGGCGTTTATACGACGCCGCATGAACATTTCGGGCGGCTGGAGATGGAAATGTGGCGCGCCTGTCGGCTGGTTGTCGATACCGGGATTCACGCCTTCAACTGGTCGCGCGAGCAGGCGATTGCATTTTTATCCGATCGTCTTTCGCTGTCGCCCGAAACGATTGCAGCAGAAGTGGACCGCTACATCGCGCTGCCCGGTCAGGCGCTGGCCTATCATATCGGCGGGATCAGGGTCCGGGCGATGCGCGGGCGGGCGGAGGCAGCGCTGGGTGATGCGTTCGATCTGCGCCATTTCCATGAGGTCTTCATGAGCGCGGGCCCAGCCACATTGCCTGTACTCGATCATGTGATCGATGCCTGGATTGCGGAAGCGGCCTGAGACATGCCATTCGCTGCAGACACGGGGATATGGTTTGAAAAACATGGGTCTGGCCCTGCGGTGTTCATTGGCCTGCCGCTCATGGCCTCGCACAGCGAGATATTCGGGGCGGCCGCGCAAACTATGCTTGATGCTTGGCTTGATGCATTGACTCCGCACTGTACCGTTTTGCTCGCGGATTATCCTGGCATCGGCAAGAGCAAGGATCATGACCCGCTGACGATGACGGCGACCCGCGTCTGCGACGATTTGCTGAACGTGGCGACCGCAGCGGGGATAGAACGGTTCGGTTGGATCGGTTATTCTTGGAGCGGAGCGGTGGGCTTGCAATTGGCAACACGAAGCGATCGTGTTGCTGCGTTGGCCATTGGCGGTTGGCCACCGCTTGGCGCGCCCTATGCCAATATATTGGCGGCGAGCCAGGCGAAGATCGGTGATGTGCCTGATTATGCGATGATCATGCTGCGCAGCGCCGATCAGTATCAGCAATGGTCGGCCTTTTATGAAAGCGTGCTTGATTGGCCGGAGGCAGATGCGGTAGGCGCGCTCTCGTGCCCCCGCATGCTCTTCTTCGGCAGCGACGGCGATCTCGTGGAAGCTGGATTTCCAGTGCCCATTGCCACAGCCTGCCGCACCCACCGTGCAACGCTTGAACACCAAGGCTGGCAGGTGAACGAGATTCCAGGTTACGGGCATGATGTCATCGGCCAGAGCGCGCTTGTTCTGCCAAAATTAAAGACCTTTGTTGAAACGAATTTGGACCTTTGGTGATGACAGAATCGCGCAATTCATTGACAGACTGGACAGGCCCCTATGGCGGACTGCCGCCATTTGACGCTGCGACACCTGCTGCAATTGAAGATGCGACGCTGGCCGCCCTTGCGGAGAAGCGCGCTGAAGTGGCCGCAATTGTAGACAATCCTGCACCAGCGACATTCAATAATTGCGTCGCCGCACTTGAAGATGCGGGCCGTGCTCTGCGCCGGGTTGCCGCGCTGACAGCAGCCTTGTTCTCGACCCGCAATTTGGACGGCATGGCCGAAGTTGACCGGCGTCTCGCGCCACTGCACGAGAAGCTTGAAGACGAAATCGCCCACCACCCCCAATTGTTTGCCCGCATTGATGCGGTTTGCCGGGATACCACACTCACCGCTGAGCAGGCACGCCTTGCTGAGGTTATTCGTGCCCGATTTGTGCGGCGCGGTGCTCTGCTATCACCAGACACGCGATCGGCAATCGCAACGCTGAACGGACGCATCTCCGAGATCCAGTCGCAAGCCCATGCCAATTTGGGCGCCGATGCCGCCGCCCGCTTTGTGTTGATAGAAAGCGAAGCCGAACTCGTCGGTTTGCCGGAAGCAGCGCTTGCGGCGGCGCGCAAGCTGGCAATCGAAAAAGGGCATCCGGGCAAGTTCGCAATCGCCAATGCCCGACCCGCCGTCTGGGCGGTGCTTCAGCTATGTCACAATCGGGATGTTCGCAGGCAAGTTCGCGACATGTGGATGACACGCAGCGCGACCGATGGCCCGAACGACAATCGGCGACTGTTGGCAGAGCTGGTGACTTTGCGCGGCGAAAAGGCTCGTCTGCTGGGCTATGAAAGCTATGCCCATTACGCCATCGACGGGAAAATGGCGGGCTCGCCAGATATCGTGCGGGCACAGTTGATGGAGGTCTTTCGACCTGTGCGGCGCGATAGTGTCGCACGTATCAATATGCTGCAGGCCTTGGCCGACACCGACGGTCTGGATGACAAGGTGCGCGCCTGGGACTGGCTCTATTATCTCGACAAGCATCGCAAGGCCCAGTTCGGGCTCGATAGCGAAGCGATGAAGGCCTATCTCTCCATCGATAATGTGCTGGCAATGATCTTCTCGACCGCCCAGCGTCTGCATGGTGTGACCTTCACCGCACTACCCGAAGCGCCGCGCGTCCATCCTGATGTGCAGGTCTATGAAGCGGCGCGCGGTGATGACGTGATTGGCGTCCTATGGATGGACCTGCTAACGCGAGAAGGCAAAATGCGTGGGTCGTGGCAAGCGGAAATACAGGCAGCGGAAGATTTCACCGGGCGGCGGCTGTGTTTTTCCAATGTCTGCTCCAACATCGACAAGCCTGCGGATGGCCCGATTCTGATGGGTTGGGAATATGCCAATGTGCTGTTCCATGAATTTGGTCATGCCATGCATATGCTCATGAGCCGTGCGCGCTACCCTTCGCTCGGGTCGATGGGGGTCGAATGGGATCTTGTCGAGCTGCCGTCACAGCTCAATGAACGTTGGCTCTATGACCGCGATCTCCTTCGCCAGTATGCGCGCCACTGGCAGACGGGCGAAGCGATTCCGGATGCAATGGTCGATGCCATCGAGGCTGGATTCCGCTTTGACGGCGTTTTCAGCGTCAGGTTGGAATATCTTATGCCAACGCTGGTTGATCTGAACATGCATCTTGCCGCGCGCGGCGATCCCGTGGACCCGCTTGCTATCGAACGCCAGGTCTATGAAGAACTGGCAGCGCCAGATGCAATTGACCCGATCTTCTTCCTACCACAACAATATCACAGCTTTACCGAAGCTTATGCCGGCGCGCTGTATTCCTATCTGTGGGCTGATGTCATGGTCGCCGATGTGATTGAGGCATTTGAGAACGCACCCGGAAAGCTTTACGATGCCCAAGTCGCAGCCAAATGGCGCGATGCAATCCTTTGTGTTGGCACTTCAGTGGGCGGCGCACAGGCGTTCCGCAACTTCCGCGGACGCGATCCTGATCCCGGAGCCTTGCTTCGGCGGTTTGCTCTGGCGTAAACAGTCAGTTCGAAGTTTGCCTGGGGCAACAATCGAAGCAGTCACCGACGAAGACATAATGCGCTTTCATTACTCATCCACGCCCCTGACCGGACCAGCTTAGGTCTGCAACCCGCTCTCATGCGGACCGTGTTGCTGCGCTTTGCTCATCCGGCCCGACTAGCAGCGCACCTGAGGCTCGGCCATCGCTTTGACAGCGCCTTTTGCTGCTTTTTCCGATCCGCGCGGTTATTCTACCACGCTTGAAAAAGCCCTAGGTGTTTAGTCCCGGCATTTGATGGGTTGGGTTTAGGCTAAATCTTTCTGGTTCGCTTGTCCATATTTTGCAGATGTATTCGAAGGGTGTTAG
>Ga0208327_1000268_pt1 | contig 13701 bp, 17 predicted proteins | sample LakMenEpi26Jun08_FD_150733 | JGI IMG/M metagenome (GOLD analysis project Ga0208327, IMG submission 150733) | Freshwater microbial communities from Lake Mendota, WI - 26JUN2008 deep hole epilimnion (SPAdes) | ecosystem: Environmental > Aquatic > Freshwater > Lake > Epilimnion/Euphotic zone ...
TCCGTCAATTACAAGTGTAACAAGTATGAGTAAGAAACAAGTAATAGAATTAGAATGGTTTAGTGTAGATGAGATGTTACCTGATGATAACTATAGTAGTTATCCTTATAGTAAAAATTTATTAATTAAGGTAATATGGCGTGCTGGTAAATTAGTAATTAATAATGGAAATTATAACTTTAAAGATCGAGAATTTTACATAAATCAACAAATACCTGCAAGTTTAATTAATACACCTGTAATTGAATGGTGTTATTGTCCTAATTTCGCCAATCTCCCTGTTTTATTACGTCTATGATATATCAGTTGATTAAAGTAGGTGATGATAGTAGTGTAGTCCTAACTGAAGATGAGTTAACTAAGTTAATAAATGAGGTAGATAATGTCCGAATTTGAATGCTTCTATAAAGGTACTGATTTATATTTTACTGGAAACATTAATAACTTATCATCAACTAAGTTTGTTTATTTAATAGAGAAGCACTTGCAATGATTGAACAATATGATGTTAAATTTAACTATCTTAAATCAGATGGACATTGGTGTATTGGTGCTAATGAGTTAGTTAATGTAACTGTTAATCGTGAGAAGTGTAATCATCAGTTAGCTGGTAATGTAATTAAAAGTAGATATGTTAACTGTGAGATAGTTAGAGTTAGTTACGTATGAGATATAATGGCATATCTAGATTAGTTTATCTATTGTTAATGGCGAAGCTTAACAGACGAGATAAATAACATACTAATAAATCCACTAACTTAATTGCTAGTGGATTTATTTTATCTATTTAAATACTTCTTTAACTAACTTAGGATCTGCTAATGGATTATTAAAGTAACCTATTAACTTGTTATCTTTATCATATAGAGGTACTAGTTTATCTGTAACTAAAGTACCAGTTAATTTGTTGTTAATCATGTTGTTTAAAATAGTAAGTTATTTAACATAGTTATATCATCAATATTAACTTCATTTAAGTTATCGTTATTAATAATATAACTTTTAATTGTGTTTACTTCTACCTCATGTGATTTCATATAGATAGCTAAACATTCTAAATGAGGTTGAATGTAGTTAATTAAGTAGAGGTATTCTAACTCAATTTGAACATCATCTAATTTAACTAATTGAATTGGATCAATTACTTTACGTAACTTAAATTCATCAATTAATGTGTTTGTAACTTCCCATAAAGTTAACGTTAGTTGTTTTAGCATTACATTGTAATCTATTAATCCTAATTTGTAATGTTCAATAAATGCCGCTACTATATTATTTTTTTTACTTAACTTAACTAATTGATTATTCATAACTTAAACCCCCATTAAATTATTAAATGCCATCTCTAATATTGGAAATTCATCTGACGAATATAAACAAGTATTAGCTTGTACTTTTTTCTTACCATTAACAATACGTTTAACAAATGTACCTCTAACTGGTTCTTTATTTGTGGTTGACTTATAAGCACCACTAACTAAGTGAGCTAACTTATGTAGTGTTTTTCTATCTAATGTACAACCTTTCTCAACTTCTAACCATTTAGTTAAAGGTATTCTATCACTAGATGTTAATGTTAAATCACTATCTAATTCTAAATAATCGTTTAATAATTTATCTACTCCTGGAATAATAGTAACTGTTGTATTTCTAAGTTGTTTATATTCAACTACTATCTGTTGATTCTCAAGTAGTTGTTTATTATTCTCATCTACCTTTAATAGAAGTTGAGTTAATGTATTCTGAATGTCATTTAAGTTAACTGATGTTACATTATCAGTTGGTGTAAGTTCTTTAATATAAGCATTTAAACCTTTCTGTGCTAACAAACGAAAATTAGTTTTAGCTACATCTGTTTTAACTCTAGATTCATAAGCGTAATACTCAACTATTCTAATTGCAACATCTTCCATTACTATTTTTGCACCTCGTTCTCCAGTTACTTCCGGGTTAAAAACCTTACCAGCTAAGGGTTCTAGCGATTTCGGGTATGTATTCGTTCCGGGTGCTGTTAAGCTGTTAGTAACTTGACTTATTGCTTTTCTAGTTACACCACATAATTTAGCAAGTCCTGATAGACTAACTCCTGTAACTTTACCATCGTTAGTTACATACAATTCAATATCATCTTCACCAATATAAGATTGTGCGTAAGTTATCTCACTCATATTATTAACCTTGTGACTACTGTTTAAAGTATAGTACCTTTATTTCAAAATGACAAGGATAATAAAAAACTCAAGTACGCTAATACTTGAGTTAGGAGGCAATATATGTCACAAACAATCCAAACCGAAAGAATTGAACTTTCATGATGTCCTCTTCCCAAAAGAGGCGGCTTACCATTAGCCCAGGTTTGGTTGGAGAGTTATCCTTAATGTTTCACCGACTAACAGTTATGATAACTTGATAACTCTTTGAGTTAGTAATTAACTCCTAGTAATATCATAACGTAGGGTCGGATATTCTGCTAGTATATCAAGGAGTACCTACGTCTAACATTAGTTACTATAACTCTATTCTTCAACTTTGTCAATATGATAAAAATAATTATCTGTATTCTCAGTTACCCATTTATCTTGATTCTCGCACTTCCAATTATGAGTATTAATCTTATAACCAGGAAACTCAGTTAATGGTTCTGTTATGAATGATGGATCACCTAACCAATAGATACGATTATTAGGTTGAATTGCATAACATCCATTATCTAATTTAATTAGATGTCCACATTTATAATCACTAGCTTCTTCTGCCCAATCACCACCTATCCAATCAATAGTAAATACATATTCACCTTGATACCAGTTCTTATCTTTAAGTAGAACCTTACATTTCATTTCCTTCAGATAATCGTAAGAAACAACTTGAGTTTGATAACTGAAACAATCCCATAATTGTAACCAATCAAGATTTAAGTTATTTGCATCAACTCTACTAACTAATGCACTAATTGGAACTCGTGCTATTTGTGCGCCACCATTAGTCATTATGTGAAATCCAATTGCACGTCCAGTTAAACTAGTTAACCCGAACACAACAACTGGAGTAAATTCACCATAACCAGATTCTAAGTTAAATAGATATTCATTGCGAACGTAACATTTAATTAGAGGAATTGAAATACTAAATTGATACATGATTAGTTATCCTATTTTTCTTACGTTGTCAAATTAAAAGTTATTTAAGGTTAAATAACTTGAATAATATGCTCCTTTAGATTTAAGACTTTGAACTGCTCTTTTTACTTTATTTGCTTTTAACTTCATTAGTTGTTTAGTTTGTTCTTTTTGTCTATTTGTAGTATTTAAATAATCTTTTTCAAAATCTTTAAGATGTTCTTCTCGTGTACCTTTAACGTTTTTTGTGTAAAAATCTAATCTTTCATCATTTATAAATTGTTTTTTATGTGCTGCATCTGCACGTAAAGGGTAAGATTGTCTCATCATATTCATTTCGTCAATAGCATTATCATTTGTTCCTAATTCATTTAATATTGCCTTCCTTCTAAGGTCTAATCTTTGTTTACTAGTTAATTTTTTTAATTCTTCTCTCGTTAACTGTGAGTAAGATAAAGGTTGATTTTTTGGAACAATAGGTTGAGTTACTGATTTACCTTTACCTTTTAATGCTAAATAACCTAATCCTCCTGCAACTGCTAATCCACCAACTCCAATTGCAGCATTACGTAAACTTCGACTTTTACGTTTAGTTCTATCTCTACCTCTACCATAGTTACTTAAATCAACATCATTTAAAATAAACATATTTAATCACTTATTAATTACACTTATTATATCAGTGGCTACGTTAGTTACCTAATTCAGTATTAACTCTACGAAGTGTTTCATGAAGTCCCTTAATCCACTTATCACTCTCACTATTAAGTTGTTTAGAGAACTCCTTAACATCAGCATTACCTTTAACTTCAATATTAGTAGTTGGATTAAAGTTAATAACTACATCTTTATTTAACTTACTATTACTTGATTTAGACTTACCACTATTTGAATCAAAGTTAGGTCTTTCTAAGTTGACATTACTATTAGGGTAAGAAAATAAGTTGGATAACTTCTCCTGACTGAAATTAATACGAGTGTTATCTAACTCACGTCTATCTCCTCTTAGATTATTCATTAATGCCCGATAAATGGCACGATCATCAGCAGTAGTAAATGTAGATTTAGCAACTGCAACGGTCTTATCTTGAGTTTCATTACGTTGTTTATTATCTAATGCAGCCTTTTGAATAGTATTAGTATATCTATTTAATTCTGCTTGCTGTTCTAATATAGGACGTTCTTCTAACTTAGCTTGATATGCAAACTTCTTAGCATCTAATGTTGCTAATGATCCTTTCTTCTCTTCATCAGTTGCAGTTCTACTCTTTAATACTTTAGCTGTTTCAGCTTCTTGTACTTTAAGTTCTGCTGCTAATTTCTTTTCGGCACTCTTTTGATCTAACTCACTTTTAATTAGAGCTAGTTCATTCATCTTAATTTGAATAGCTAATATATCACGTTCTATTTGATGTTTCTTATTAAGGTTAAGTAACTCTTGTTTAGCAGCTTGTTCTGCTAACTTACGTTTCTGATAATCACTTACTGCTAATCCTTCAGCCATCTTAAACATACGTTGTGTATTATCTTGATGCTGTTGTTCTAATTCAGCTTGTTTATTAAGAAGGTCTAATCGCATTTGGTAATTTTTAATTTGTAGATCACCAGCTAATTGCATTTTATTAGCATTAGTTTCTGCAATTGTAGCTTCTAGATTTGCCAGTTGTGCAATCTTCTCATACCTAGCTATTTTCTCATTTTGTTTAGTTATCTCTAGATCGAGCAATCCACCTTCTCTACCTATACGTTGTCTAATCTCTAGTTCTCTACTTGCATTACTATTAATCTCACTTTGATTACGTTTAGTTACATCTAGTAACTCATTCTGTTTAGTGATAGCTAATTGTTCTTGTTTATTAGCATCTAATCTAATTTTAATTGCATCTATATCTTCTTTATTTCTCTTCTGTTTAATAGCTTTCTCTAACTCAAGTTGTATTAACTTACTGTTATTATTAGCATCATTGCGCCGACTATCTAACTCTATTTGTTGTTTCTGCAATGATAATTCAATTAACTTCTGTTGATTAATTAAACTACGTTGTTCAGTAGCATCTGTAACTACACGATTAGATTCGCGCAGTTGAGCTATCTTAGTTTCAATAGCAGCACGTTTCTCAATATCGTTAGTTACTTTAAGTGAGTTAGTTAATCGCGCACTTTCATTTTCAAGTGTAGATGATGTTAACTTATTACGACTATCTATTATCTTATTCTCTTCGTTAAGTGATGCTACATTATTATCAATGGTGTTAGTTAATTCACGGTAAACTAACTTAGTTCTATTCGCGGCATTTTCAATGAGTTTACTACGTTTAGTAAACTCACGTTCTAAATTATCAGTTATTATCTTCTGATAATCTAACTGTAGATTAAGTAATTGATTCTGTATTTCCGTCTGTTTAGTTTTATCATGTTCAACTAACTTAAGTTGTTCATTAAGAGATAGTTGTTTATTTAATATCTCCTTTTTTCTTACCACATCTATATCTCTGATAGATTGTTCTTCAGTAGTTAAGAACTTACTTCTATTCAAAACAACTAAAGCTTGTTCTCTAGTTAACTCTAATTCACGTTTTTTAGATCGTACATTAATTGCACGTTCTAAATTAGATGTTATTAACTCTTGTTGTTGTACATCAATTCCTAGTAATTGATTATTAATAGACTTAGTTTTCTCTAAATCATTTTTATTTAACTCTAGTTCCTGTAGTAGTTGTTTACGTTTTAAATCTAAGTTACGTTTAGTATCCTCAGCTATCTTATTGTTATATTCTTCTTCACTAATAAGACGTTTAGCTTTATCTAACTTAATTAGCTCTTGTTCTCTATCTAATGCTACTTGTTGTTGTTTAAATCTTTCATCTAATTCAGCTTTAAGATTATCACGTTGTTGTGCAGCTAGTTGTTGTTCAAGTAACTTTAACTTAGCAGCATCTAACTTCTTCTGATCTGCACCAGATGTAGCTTTAGTAAATTCAATTAGTTGTTTCTGATTATTAATTTCCTCTTCTAACTTAGCTGCATTTAACTTACGTATCGCAGCATTTGTTTCTCTAGTTGATGTAACTCCACTATCTAACATAGCCCGTCGAGTTTCACCTTCTAAGTTAAGTAAGTCTATTGTTACTTTACTTCCATCTCTCATGTAACCTATAGCTTGGTTAATTCCATTAATATAATCAGTTATATTCATCTCTTGTTTATTAGTATCTAATACAGCTTTAAGTGTTTTAGCTGCTTCAGTTGCACTAGTACCATTAACTTGATATAACTGATCAATACTACTAATAACTCCATTAACATTAGTGTCAAATTTATTAACGTAATCAGTCATATCAGTTACGTCAATTTTAACCTTCTTATTATTAGCATCAAGATATTCACCAGTTCCATCTAATGTTGCTTTAACTTGACGACGATATTGTTCTAGATCAGTTTGCGCCAATCTAAGTCCCTTCTTCATTCTAGTTTGAAGTGCGTTAGCTCCTCGATCACCTTCTATAGTAGTGCTACCTTTTTCTATTTCCAGATTATTATCTAATACGCGCTTAAGTAATATGTTCTGTTGAGTTTGATATTCTATTCGCGCCTTATCTATCTCTTTTTTCTTACTTAATACATCTTTCAATTTATCATTAGCAGTTTCTAATATTGTACGATGATTAGCTAATGCTTTTTCTTCATCACTAGCTTGTTCACGTTGTTTCTCATCTAGTGCATTGTAGTTTTTAAGTTGTTCATTAACTGCTTTAATTCTAGTTTCATTAGCAGATATTTCATTTTCAGTCTGCTTAGTTACTTGTTTAGCTTTATTGTTTATTTTATCTATATCAGCAGCATTAAGTATTTTACCTGCTTTAATTAACTTATCAATATCCTCAAATCCACTTAATCCAGATTGAAGTTTTTTAGTTGATTTAGTTAAATTAATTATTGAAGTTTGTGTACTTGCAGATGCTTTATCTATTTCATGAAAAACTGGTACTAGTTGATCTAATCTAATTAGACTCATACCTTTACCAATTAAATCATTTATACCTTTAATTGCAATATGTATAATAGAGAATTGATTGGTAAAATTTATAAATGATTTAACACCATCAGTAAAATTCTCCCAGAAACTTTTATATTCAGCATCTGTAGATTTAATTAAATCTTGTTCAGTTTGTAACTGTATTAATCGTTGTTTATCTGAGTTAGTTAACATCTTTTGATTATCTAACTTCTCTAATAGGATTCTCAGATTTTCCTGTTCTAGTTTATTTGATTTAACTAACTCTTCATTTAGTTTTCTTACCTGTGCAGTTGTTCCAAAAAATTGATCATATAATAATGCTCCAACTATAGTTAACGCAATTAATGGTGCAGATAATAATTTTAATCCATTTAATAATTTAGTTACTAATGCACTACTTCTTGCAAATAAACTACTTAAATTAGTTCCTAATCCAGTTAATGATGTTCCTATTGCACTAAATGTAGGTAATAAATTACCTGATGCTATTGATGCTTTATTTAATGCAATTTGAGCTACATATAAGTCTTTAGTTTTAGTAATTAAAGTAGTTATTGCTTGTCCTACATCTGTATATAAAACTCTAGTTAATAAGTTATTGGTAATATATGATTTACCAAGTAATCCATTAACTTCAATTAACTTACCTGTTGTAACTGCGTTACTTAATGCAGCCGCAGTATTAACATTAGTAGCAGCAGTATTAGCAACCTTAGTTGTTATTAAATCAAGTTCTGATTTATTTAACGCAGCGTTAAGTAATAATCTAGATTGATCTATTCCAATTAACTGTTTTAATATTGGAATTAAACCTGCATTATTAGTCCATAGTAACTTAAGTATAGTAACTTGTTCACCTATAGTTCCATTCATGAACATCAAGGTTACTCGCAAACCTTGATATGCTAAGAATGCTTTAGTTACAGTTCCAACTAAAATACCAATAGTATCAGTTACTTTATTAAATGCTAATTGACCTAGCAATATTGATGCTATAGTCTTCTTCATTTCTGGACTAATTCCAGATAATGTTTTAGTGAACGTTTCTAATGCTTTAACTCCAGTGTCAAAGAATGGAGCTAACTGTTCACCAAATTGTATGAATTGTTCAGTTATTCTATTTACAATTGCATCGAATGTTTCAGCTTGGTTATTTAATTTAATTCCAAATACACTATCTAATGCTTTACGTGCAACTTCACCTGTTTTACTAACATCAAACATCTTCTGAGTAAATTCATCTAATTTCTCAGAGTTATTAGACATTAATGCTAGAGCAGTATTATATGCAGTAGCTTCAGGAATTATTTCACGTAATACTTCAGCATTACCTTTAGCTGCTATATTTAAATCCTGTATTGCTTTAGTAAGACCTTTAGCTTTTATTTCACTAACGTCAAATCTAATTGGTTTACCACCTTCATCACGTAATTCTCGCAATGCAGCAGCAGCTTGAGGAGTTTTGCTGATAATTACGCGCGATAATGATTCAATACCTGTTAATGCACTGTTTGTGTCAAAACCTTTTAATGTTAATGTTGCTACAGCAGCACCTAACTCTTGCAATTTAATCTTAGCTGCGTTAGCTGTTACTGCTGCTTGAGCAAAACCATTACTTAATTCTGGTATTGTAGTTACACCTAATTGTACAGTTTGATTTAGAACTGCACTAACTTTAGTTGCATCACCAGCACTCAGATTATAAGCACTAATAGTTTGAGCAAGTACCTTCATAGTTGCTCCAGTATCAGCACCACCAGCTTTAGCTAATTTAAGTCCTGCTGTCATTACAGCTTGGTTATCAGCAGCTTCAGTAAAACCAGACGACGCAGCTTCATAACTAGCTTTTAATGCGTCAATACTAGTTACTGCATTTTTAAGATCCTCATTAACTAGTTTCTGAATACTAGTAGATAGATTCTTAATAAATGGATCATTCTCAGGAAACAATGTAGCTACTTCTGATTTAACTTTATTGAATCTATTAAATGTAGTTAATGCAGTTAAACTAAATGAATCTAGAGCATTACGACTTCCTAATACTGCATCTTGTAATTGCGTGAATTGCGTAATAATGCCAATATCAAGTCCACTAGCTTGCATTGCTTTCAATCCATCATTAAATCCATCTAAGTTAGCTTTCGCATCATTAATACCAGTTCCTAGTATTGAGAATACTTTAACTACTCCAGTTACTGCAAATGTCTTATTTAATAGAACATCAGTTGTACCAAGAACCTTAGTAAACTTAGCTAAGTTATCAGAGTTAGTAAATAACTGTTTACCAAATGCACCTAACCCTATGTTAAGTGCCATTATCTTGAATTGTAATGAACCAACTTTCTCATTAACTTTATCAATAACTCCACTTATATTATCTTCACCTTGGAAGTTAATGTTAACGTCTTGATTATATTGATCCATTAGAACCCCATTAATTGATTTATACTTGTTTTCTTACCGTCTACGATTATCTCCTGATCTAGATCATTATTAATAACATAATCATTCCAATCTCTTTCTACTTCCTCAGCATCTCGAACTGATGGATCTTTACGTAACTCAGTTGTCTGATTAATCAGATCATGTATCTCCAGATCATCTAGTGAGTTAACTAGTAGTAGTGCATTCTCAACACCACCATATATCTCAATTAATGCCGCTAAATCTATAGCGTAGGAACTTCTGGTTGTTCCTGTGTCATTTTTTTTATTGCTTCACCACTATCTCCTCGATAATTAAGTTGATGTAACTGACTGATGAGAGATGGCTTGTACCATGTTTCAGCTTCAATCATCTTACCGATATTAGTGTATTGAGCTATTTCTTCAGGTGTAGATGTAGTGAAGAATATATTACTTAACTGTTCTAAATTATCCTCAAGTAACTCTAACTTGACTGCTCCATCTCCAACTACTGCTAGTAATTTAGATGTAGTTTCAATTACACTCCAACACGCATCATCAGCAACACAAGCCCCGACATTAGCATTATGAGTAAGAAAAAAGTAGAGGAGTTTCTGTTGTAGTACAATTAAGTCCTTTAACTTAGTGCGAGTTACACGCTTAACTGTATCTATAGTTCCGTCACTGTATGTTATATCAAAGTTATTCATAGATTTAAATAGTAGATTATTCATCTACTATTATTACATTAATTAGTTACAACCAACTTGAATAGGTACATAATTCCATTCATAAGGGAAACAGACACCTGGAACATCATTAATGAAGAATGGTATTTCAATTGCATCTGCCTTCGGATCAAGTGTAGATCCCGTGTAACTAGGTGTTACGTTATCACATTTAAAGTGAATTACTTTATTAGCCTTCGTAATTAGTAATGCACTAACTTTATGTGCGCCAACTACGTTATCACTAATACCAGTTCCAGTAAATGTTTCAGTTGTAGTTAAACTAACTGTTTCATTTGCGGTAACGAGATTATTAGAGAACTTAACATTGAGAGATGCTCCAACTGCAAATGTATCATCTGTAGTTGCACTAAAACTCGCAATACTAACTTGAGTTAATTGAACTGAGAGATTATTACGTTGAACAGATGCTTTACTAGGAGCGTTAAGTGCAACACCATAACCTAGAAAACCAGTTGTAACTGCCGCATAGTTATTCTGAGTTACTTGATAACTCTTAACTACATCTAATGTGCCAGTCTTAGCATCAAATTGATTGCCAATTTTAAATTGCAGGATCTCTGGTTGCATATAGGAATAGACAACTCGCAGAACTGGCATACGTCCAGTAATGTAACTACCAGAACGAGTCATTTCACCCTGGTTATTTTGAGTTGTTTGAATCTTTTCTTCAATACCGTTATCAATTACAAATCCAGTTGGAGTAGGTAGATGTAATAATGCACCATCAGATAGACGAGTTAACTTTAAATTAGCAACGCCTTTAATAGTGTCGTATAATTTACCGATTGTCATAATTGTAGCCTTAACAAATAGTAGGTTGACCTTCTGTTACGTTGAAGGAGAAACGGAGGAAACTATAAATAGGAGTTCCTAACTCATTCATTAATGTTCTGTATTCGCAACGTTTAGAAGTTGGTTCTATAAATACAGTTATATCATGTAATGCAAAACTAAGTACCTCATTAATATTATAATCAACCCAATTTAAATAAGGTAATAATACCTCTAGATTAGGTAACACTAATGAATAGTGAACTTGAATAGAGCTAAGTCGTTTATTACTAACAGTGTATTGTGAACTAGTTCTAAATACTTTAATTAGTGGGAAGTCTTGCACAGGTACATTAAACGCATCATATAAACGATAGCTATTAATAATAGGTACAGTTAATCCTTCGTCATTAGCACGTCTATTAAGTTCACGTTTAAGATAGTTAGCTATATGTCCAGTTAAGTAATCTTCATTAATCATGGTTTCAGCAACACCTTAACTATAGACTTAATTAACTCTTCGTATTTAGTAGTAGGTCTAGATAACTTCGCTACGTTAGGAATACCTTGATTAACTCTAAGTTTAATTGGATAACTAACTTCATCTAATATAAGTGGCGCAATATCACGATCTCCAACTGTGTAATCTCTCATCGTTTTAAATTGATTACTTAACTCAGTTAACTTATCACTGTTTATCTTCACCAGTATATATCTCCTTTACCTGTTTCATTAATAAACTCAACATCACGAAGTGCTGCTAACTTAGGTCTAGTTGTAACGTACACTTCAAGTCGAGTTATAGTATCGTCATAACTACTTCTATTAACTTCACCTGTTAATCTAATTGGTTGAGGTTGTGCAACTCCAACATTAGTTGCTACTAGAGGCATACCGGGAATGTATATGTTATGACCAGTAGTTAACATCGCCAGTAGACTGTATGCGTGTAACTTAGTATCTGTACTAGTTCCCGCCACATCACCACCTAGTTGCGCCATTCCAGTTCCTATGAAGTGGATACGCAGTAACTCCGCTATTACTAGATCATCAACAATAGTAGTTAGTATTGAGTGATTATTGATTAGCGGTAACTCATATATCTGATTGAGTATTAAGTTAAGGAACTCCTCTTGTTGTTCGATAACTTCATCAACCAGAACATCATCAACTTCATTACTAGGTAGACTACTATATGGTGCAGATTGATATTGACTTGGTTTGATATTAAGTCGCGCCTTCAATTTGCGCCCGATTGATTCCTTATTGCAGTAGATAGGTGTATAGGTCATTTATTCACCTTTAGCTATTTTTCTAGCTGCTCTGAGGAAATTAAGTCGTCGAAGGTCATCTTTCGTGCGATTTACTAATTTGAGCCAACCACGAAGTTCACGACTTATATTAGTCCCAGTTGATGCTAACTTTTGACCTACTTTAACTGTATCTTTAGTTTCTTTGTAGTTGATTCCCTTTTTTTTCTTACGCTTAACTTTATCTCGACCGCGTTTGAAGTTAGCTGTTCTAATGACAGCACTCCTATTGATATCTGTCATTAGGAACATATTACACCTTAGTTATTTCAGTTGTCTCAATTAAGTCACGTTGTTTAACTACTTGCTTCTTAACTCTCTCTGGACGATTAGCAGTACCAGCATCTATTTCATCTACGTTAATCATTTGATATGGTTCTAATGTAATCTCAACTGTTTCAAGTGATTTAACATAAGCACCATTATCTCTAATGTCTTCTGGTAACTGACCATAGAGATAAGGTAAGTTAGCTGGATAGATGTTACCATTACGATCCATGTATTGTTGAATTAAAGTTACTTTAGTTGTTAAGTTCATGAGTTTTCTGGTGTATCACCAGCTTGAGTTAAGAATGTATTTAAATCAATTATATTACCAATAGTGCCAGCACTTAATAATGGAGTTGTACCACCACTAGAATAAGTAGTGGCACTACCTGGAAATACATATTGTTTAGGAATAACAGTTAATGTGTTATTGAGAATATTAAGTGGAATAACAATACGTTGAACAGTTTTAACTACTGTAGTTGTATCATCCTTAGTAATAGTTAAGTTAATATCAACAATAAATTCATTTGTACCTTGAGCAATAGCACCAGTAAATGATAATGCTTTAGATAATGTAGGATTTAGTTTCTCACGGTTGAATGAAGATGAGATAGACATAGTTGTTACGGTAATTGGTTAAGTTAATAATAACATTAAATTAATTCCTCAACATCACTAACTAAAATAGCCCCATATCCTGCCAACTCGGCAGGGCTTATCAATATTTGCTCTTGATAGCTAGGGTCTGGTTGAGTCCTTTGAAGTAACGCTATGATGGCATCAAAACTTGCTTGGGTTAACTTGCCTCCACGTTTTAATGTTGTTAAGTTGCCAACCACCCAATCAGGTCGATTTTGGGTAATAGCATCTAATATCCTTAAATAGACTGGACTTTCAGCTACTGCCAAAACTTCCGCATCTGTGACTACTGCCGAAACTTCTTCTAAAGTTGTCTTTACAGATACTTGTCCTATTGGCACTGGATTATCTACTAATACTTTATCGTTGAGGTATGAAGTTAATTCCCTGGGAGATAGTTCAGGGAATTGTTCAATT
>Ga0208327_1000269_pt1 | contig 13504 bp, 11 predicted proteins | sample LakMenEpi26Jun08_FD_150733 | JGI IMG/M metagenome (GOLD analysis project Ga0208327, IMG submission 150733) | Freshwater microbial communities from Lake Mendota, WI - 26JUN2008 deep hole epilimnion (SPAdes) | ecosystem: Environmental > Aquatic > Freshwater > Lake > Epilimnion/Euphotic zone ...
TCGCTTTTGTGGCTCGATAGGTTGTCGAGGATGACCATGTCACCGCGCTGGAGCGTCGGCGCCAACTGGGTTTCCACATAGGTTTCAAAGATTTTTCTGTTGATTGTCGTTGAGAAGTGACCCGTTAGCGGCATAAGTTTTCACTGAGATTTGACCCATGTTTGAACCACACCCTGACCGACCGGTTGGGGGGATGAGGAGTGATAAACATCGATTTATTGAGTGTGATACGTCGTTGGCGTTTTCGGCAAGGGATGCCGATCCGTGAGATTGTACGGCGGACAGGATTGTCGCGGAACACGATCCGCAAGTATTTGCGGACAGACACGTTAGAACCGGTATTCAGGGCCTCTGTTCGGCCGAGCAAGCTCGATCCGTTTGCACAGATGCTGTCGGGGTGGCTGCGGATCGAGGTTGGCAAGTCGCGAAAGCAGAAGCGCACGGCCAAGCAGATGCACGCTGATCTTTTGGTATTGGGCTATGACGGTTCTTACGAGCGGGTTGCAGCCTTTGTACGCGCTTGGAAGGCTGAACGCCAACGCGAGCAGCAGACCAGCGGGCGCGGCACTTTTGTGCCCTTGGTGTTTGCGGCGGGTGAAGCCTTCCAGTTCGACTGGAGCGAAGACTGGGCCATTATAGGTGGCAGGCATACCAAGTTGCAGGTAGCGCATACCAAGCTGTCACACAGCCGGGCGTTCATTGTTCGGGCATATCCACTTCAGACCCACGAGATGCTGTTCGACGCGCTTGCTGAGGCGTTCAGGTTGCTGGGCGGTGTTCCCCAGCGGGGTATTTTTGACAATATGAGGACGGCGGTCGATCGCATTGGCCGGGGCAAAGTCAGACAGGTCAATGCGCGCTTTGCCGCTATGGCGAGCCATTACCTGTTTGAAGCAGACTTCTGTAACCCGGCGTCGGGGTGGGAGAAAGGACAGGTCGAGAAGAACGTGCAGGATTCGCGGCGACGGCTGTGGCAGCCCCTTAGTGCCTCTGGGCCCAGCTTCCCCAATATCGATGCCCTGAACGCTTGGCTGGAGGAACATTGCATTGCGCAATGGGGGCATATTAAGCACGGTAGCCTGCCTGGTACCGTGGCTGATGTGCATGCCGAGGAAGTCGCCAGCTTGATGCCGCAGGGCCGTATCTTCGACGGCTTTGTCGAACACAGCAAGCGGGTATCCCCGACCTGCCTCGTGAACTTTGACCGTAACCGTTATAGCGTGCCGGCATCGTTTGCGAACCAGCGGGTAAGCCTGCGGATATACCCGAACCGGGTCGTTGTTGTTGCCGAAGGGCAGATCGTGTGCGAGCATGTTAGGATTATTGAGCGCTCGCATCATCTGCCAGGCCAAACGGTGTATGACTGGCGCCACTATCTGGCAGTAATCCAACGCAAGCCTGGCGCCTTGCGTAACGGGGCGCCCTTCACCGAGCTACCGCAAGCGTTCCGGCAGTTGCAGGGGCTGATCCTCAAGCGGCCTGGCGGCGACAGGGAGATGGCCGAGATACTGGCGCTTGTGCTGCATCATGATGAGCAGGCCGTGCTATGCGCGGTCGAGCTTGCCCTTGATGCCGGGGTGGCGACCAAGACCCATGTTCTCAATATCCTGCACCGTTTGACCGATGGCAAAGCGATCCCGCCAACCCCTATAGATGCACCACAGGCTTTGCGCCTTGCGCGCGAGCCTCTAGCCAATGTCGGGCGCTACGATGCCCTCCGGAACAAGGAGGCGCGTCATGCGTCATGATCCCGCCAGCGCTGCGAACGTGGTCATGCTACGCGGCCTCAAGATGTACGGCATGGCTGGCCCCGTCAGCGACCTGATCGAACAGGGTGCCCCTGCGTTCGAAGCGGCTGTGCCGATCCTCTCGCAGCTGCTCAAGGCGGAGATGACCGAACGCGAGGTCATATCCATCGCTTACCACATCAAGGCAGCCCGGTTCCCGGCCTACAAGAATCTGGCCGGGTTCGACTTTGCAGCCAGCGAGGTGAATGAAGCCCTCATCCGTCAGCTCCATCGTGGAGATTTTATAGACGGTGCCGACAATATCGTACTGATCGGCGGCCCCGGGACAGGCAAAAGCCATATGGCTACAGCACTGGGCGTGTAGGCTGTTGAGCATCACCGCAAAAAGGTCCGCTTCTTCTCCACGGTTGATCTGGTCAATGCGCTGGAACAGGAAAAGGCTATGAATAAAGCTGGCCAGGTTGCCGAGCGCCTGCTGCGCCTTGATCTCGTCATTCTCGATGAGTTAGGCTATCTGCCGTTCAGTCCATCAGGCGGCGCGCTGCTGCTCCATCTGCTCTCCAAGCTTTATGAGCAGACCAGCGTCATCATCACCACCAATCTATCGTTCAGCGAATGGGGCGGTGTGTTCGGTGATGCCAAGATGACGACCGCTTTGCTCGATCGGCTTACGCACCACTGCCACACCCTTGAAACCGGGAATGACAGCTTCCGCTTCCGCGCCAGTGCCGCAGCGCCGCCCAAAAACAGAAAGGAAAAACCAGCCTCTTAACCCAAAACCCGCAATGCGGGATATAACAACCACCCGGGTCACTTCTCAGTGAAAATAACGGGTCACTTCTCAACGACAACCAAGAATGTCGGTTTTTCGTGCTTTTTAATCAGTTTTTTTGCAAAATGGTCGGGGAGACAGGATTCGAACCTGCGACCCTCTGGTCCCAAACCAGATGCGCTACCAGGCTGCGCTACTCCCCGACATGGGATCACTGGTATAACAATGTCCGCGCGGCTGGCTGCCTGCCAACTTCGCGATGCGAGGCTGGTGGGCCCGGAGGGACTCGAACCCCCGACCTAGCCGTTATGAGCGGCCAGCTCTAACCAACTGAGCTACAGGCCCTGACCGGCTCGCCAACTACCTGCGGGCGGATAGCCGAACTTTGGGAGAATACGCAAGTCTTTATCTTACATAAAAGACGCAATTTGGTTGGCAATCTTATTTTTGTTCATTCCCGCTCTTCGTTTTTGTAATTTAACCTACTGTCGCTTACGGCTGGGAAGGACACGATGAGCGCTTGATGAGAAAATCTTAAATCCCCGCCAAAACTTCGCGCGAGGCTGCGCACAAGCCGCAAGGAGAAACCCAGACCAAGCAAAGGCGCCGCATCATTATCGTCAATCGATCCTGATCCTGAACCGAAAAGTTCGCTTGCATTAAGGTCGCGCAGTTTCTCAGGCAAAGTTAGCACAAATCGGTTGGTCGCATTAAGGCCCAACTCCGTTCGGAAACAACCATCAAGCACTTCGCCGGGTTCACAACCAATAATTACCGCCGACAACAAACGCGAAAACAGGCGCTCTGCCGTTTGGTGGTCTACCGCAAACGGCAGGACAGGGTGGGCTTGGACAAGGTTGAGCCTGACCCGAAGCACATCAGTCAGGCCATACAAGCGTTCAGCCAGTTTTTGCGAAAGCCACTCACATTCCGTTACCCCCTCTTCGGCAACATAAGTTCCGGTTTCGATAGTCGCCGCCATAGACAGGTCGTCAAAGCCAGACAGCAAGCGTTCTGCATCATGCAGGATGTTGCCCGCCAATATGCGATAATCTTCCGTCACGGGACCAAAAAGCTGCTGTTCGATGATCTCGGAAAAACCGATGATGGCGTTTAATGGTGTGCGTAGCTCGTGCAAAAGCTGCTGAATATGCTCGGCCTCATCGGCGTAGCTTTCGGCAATTACCGCAGTTTCGGAGAGGTTGGGCCGACGCAAAACACCCCGATAGCCATTAAAGCGCCCGCTCACGCCATCGAAAAACGGCACGGCGTTTATGCGCCAATCGCCAGCAATGGCAGGAGCGCCACACAGCCGCATGCGCGCATTTTCCAGCGGCATTTTCTGCCGGAAGGCTGCTGCTCCATAGGCATCTGGCCCCGGACCATCGTCAAAAGCAGGTTCAGCGATATCTACGCCGACTATGGCGCCCAACGGCGCACCTTCTACCCAGCAAATTGTCCCATATTCATCTGCCTCAAATCGGATCAGATCGACGGGGTCAATCGTAACATCGAAATGCTCTTCTTGGCGCTGATCCGATGCTGATGCTTCCAACGCGGTAGCGACGGGTGCTGATATGACCTTAGGCGTGGATGGATCAACAGCTTCGTCCGGCTGCACAAGGTCAGCCGAAGACCATTGCGCCAAGGCGCGCAAAGTCATGGGGCCAAGATCGCGACGGTTCTGTAAAAACCCAATGGCCCGCGTCGATAATTGCGGAACAATCTCTGCCCATTCGTGATCATCCAATAAGGCCCCTTGGATCGCAGCCGATGCAACAGCGGGGACATCGCCGGATAACAACAACATCAAGGGCACGGATTGAAGCCGCCCTGCTAACGCACGAACACATTGTTCGCGAATGTCGGCTGGAACAGCACCCATGAACTGCCGCACTTTTTGCAATCCAAGTACAACCAAGTCCGGATCAAAATCCTGAGCATTCTGTGCGAGTATATCCACCAGCTGCTGCCATTTGGCAGACAGGCCCAAGCCCTCATCATCGGTCTGACGCAAGGTGGTTTCAAGACGATCGTCAAAACGCAATGATGTTCATTCCCAGTGGACCGATACCCGCAATATCCGCGCGATAAACCCGATTTCGGCAGCGCGAAAGCCGCAATTTTAAGGCGTCACACTATGGGACAATTGCAATGCGACATAATTATATTATAAGCATACGGCGAAATAGAAATGGAAATTACCAGATCATGGCCAATACGAACCTTGACGCGATAGATATGAAGCTTTTGGCCGAATTGCAGGCCGACGGTCGCATAACCAATGTTGAACTCGCTACTAAGGTGGGACTGACCGCGCCCCCTTGTTTACGACGTATGCGTGCGCTCGAACAATCGGGCACGATCAAATCCTATCATGCCGATGTGGACGCAAGCGCGTTGGGCTACACCATTACCGTTTTCGCCATGGTCAGCCTGAAAAGCCAGGCTGAAGATGACCTAAAGGCGTTTGAACAACATGTCCGCGCATTACCAGATGTGCGTGAGTGTCACATGCTCAATGGAGAAATAGACTTTATTTTGAAGATTGTAGCACGCGATCTTCAGTCTTTTCAGGAATTTCTGACCTCAAAACTGACGTCCGCACCCAATGTGAGCAGCGTCAAAACATCGTTGACGATCCGCACGGCCAAAGACGAGCCCGGCGTCCCTATTCCCCAGGCATAAAAAAGGGCCCGATTGCGCGGACCCCATTTTTCTTTATCTGACCAAATCTCAGGAGACTGGCGCAGTCGCAGCCGGCGTTGCCGTGGCATTTGCCCGATGGGTGATGAATGCCATCCAATATTCGGCGATTGCCTTACGGTTCGCGCCCGTGACCATATCAAATTCAGCCTTCGCACCGGCATAATCGCCAAGCATCGTCTTGGACATCGCAAGACGGAAGCGCGTGCGGTCGGTCTGGTCGACGCCGTCCTTGTCCAGAACAGGTGCCTTGCTCAACGCCGATTCATACAGGTCCTTCGCGGTCTTATAATCCTTGTGCGAGAAAAAGGAGTCGCCAGTAAGTGATGCCAGCATACCCTTCGGACTTGCCTTGGCAGGCGCGATTGTTCCGGCCAACGTGCGCGTATCTTCCGCGAGACGCCCCTTAGCTTCGTTGTACCGCTCGCTGAACGTCACATTGTTGCGCGAGATCAACCCCTTGGCGAAACCTTCGTCCAGCAAGGAAACCGCTTCTGCCGGGTAACGCACACCGATATAGCTGAGGCTGTCGAGATATGCGGAATATTCCTGTTGGAAGCGGAGACCATCGGTGGCGCGCATCAAGCGCAAGATGTCGAGTGTTTCTTCTGGATTGAAGTCCCGCGAGCGGTCAAAAAACGCAAGCGCATCATGCCAATAATCCGGGTTATTTTCGGCGATGATCAAATCCTTGTAGAAATTGGCTGCGCCTGCGTAATTCTTCGCCTTAGCGGACAAGACGGCAGCACGCACGAGATAAGTCTTGTTCACAGGGCCCGCTGCCTTGCTGGCATCAATCGCCTTACCAATCCATGCAATTGCCTCAGCCTCTTTGTTTTGCTGCGACATGGCGTTGGAAATCAAATATTCGATATTGTTAGCGCGGTGCCCCAAATTATAGGCGTCGAGCATATTTTTTTCGGCATCCGCAAATCTCTTGCTATCATATGCAATGGCACCCTTACGAAACGTGTATTCCCTCTTCAAATCGGCAGGGGTTGACGCCGATGCAATCAACAAATCGATGCCCTGCTCCTGAAACGCCAGATCCTTCAACCCTGCGCCGATATTAATGGCCAATATGCCTGCTTCGTATCGGTCATCGTCATTGCCAATAGCAGCAACAACCTTTGGAAATTCTGCCTTGGCAGCTGCGGCATCCTTGGTTTTGTTTAACAAATCTGCCACGGGGACATAAGCGGCGATGAAAGGTTTGGAGTAATTTTTCTTTGGCGCTGCGGCCGCTTCCTTGCCCTTTTTGTCCTTCTTAGGCTTTTCATTGGACTGCGCAAATGCGGCAGGCGCAGCTGATACCGCTACCAACGACAAAGCGAGGGCAAATTTTGAAACCAGTTTCATGTAACTCTCCGCAAATTATTAAGCCTTGGACCTGCTAAAACTTGGTTCATAGGACCTTGCTATCGTCTGTGCAATTGCCATAGCGCCATTGCATGAATTCCCGTTGAACGAACCGGAGCAAAAAACAAGTGGGTGAAAGCAGTGCAGTGATCATTGGTGCGCGTGGTGGCATTGGGGCCGCGCTGGCAGAAGTTTTGGAAAATGATCCAAATTATGCCCAGGTCATCCGGTTTCACCGGGAGAGCACCCCGCCCTTAGATATAGTCGACGAGGCCAGCATTGCGGCCGCCGCCGCTTCTCTCACGGGTGCACATCCTCCCATAAGCTTGGTCATTGTGGCGACCGGCCTACTGCATTCAACCCAAAACGGCCCAGAGAAGAGCCTTCGCGAGCTCGATCCTGACTGGATGATGGAAAACTTCCGCATCAACGCGGTCGGGCCTGCGCTCGTCGCCAAACATTTCCTGCCTATCATGGCCAAGCAAGGCCCGGTCTGCTTTGCGGCCTTGTCCGCGCGGGTGGGCAGCATCACTGACAATCGCTTGGGTGGATGGCACAGCTATCGTGCATCAAAATCCGCACTGAATATGTTTATCCGCAATATCGCTATCGAATGGCAACGCAAAAATCCGCAATCTGTTGTCGTCGGCCTTCATCCCGGCACCGTCGAGACGTCGCTCAGCGCCCCGTTCAAAGGCAATCCTGCCCATGAACGCTTCACCCCCACACGGGCTGCCGGGGACATGCTTGCCACGCTCCATGGTCTGAAACCGGAACAAAGCGGGCAAATTTTCGCATATGACGGAAGCCTGATAGCACCCTAACCGCCGCCAAGCTGTGAATCTGTGGATAAGCTGGTGAAAACCGCGCAATTAGGGCAGTCGCATGTGGCCATTTCGGCGCGTTGGGTCTAGGGTCCGTGGTTCATGAAAATATAAGGATTATCGCGGCGTGACCGACGACACAGTTACCTTGGACCCATCGGACATTTCTCCCGTCGACATTGTCGATGAAATGAAGTCGAGCTATCTCGATTATGCGATGTCGGTCATTGTATCGCGCGCCCTGCCCGATGTGCGCGACGGTTTAAAGCCGGTTCACCGCCGGATTTTGTTCGCCAGCCAAGAAGGCGGTTTTGTCGCCGGGCGGCCCTATCGCAAATCGGCGAAGATCGTCGGCGATGTGATGGGCAATTATCACCCGCATGGCGACAGCGCGATTTACGACGCACTGGCGCGTATGACTCAAGATTGGTCGATGCGCGTGCCGTTGATCGATGGTCAGGGCAACTTCGGTTCGATGGACCCCGATCCGCCAGCATCGATGCGCTACACCGAGGCGCGGTTGAACAAGGTCGCCAACGCGCTTTTGGATGATCTTGATAAGGACACGGTTGATTTCCAACCCAATTATGACGGCAGCCGTGAAGAGCCGCAGGTTCTGCCCGCGCGTTTCCCGAACCTGTTGGTCAATGGCGCGGGCGGTATTGCCGTTGGCATGGCGACCAACATCCCGCCGCATAATCTGGGCGAAGTAATCAAGGCATGCTTGGCCTATATCGACAATCCCGCCATCACCATCGACGAACTTATCGAAATCGTCCCTGCCCCCGATTTTCCAACAGGTCCGCTCATACTCGGCACTGGCGGCGCACGTGCGGCCTATCGTGATGGCAAGGGCTCCATCATGCAACGCGCGCGGCATGAGATTGAGGAAGGAAAAGGCGACCGCCGCTCCATCGTCCTCACCAGCATTCCGTTTCAAGTGGGCAAGTCCGGCCTTGTCGAGAAAATCGCCGAAGCCGCAAAGGACAAGCGTATTGAGGGCGTGTCCGACATCCGCGATGAATCGAGCCGCAAGGGCGTGCGCATTGTTATCGACCTAAAGCGTGACGCGACCACCGACGTTGTCCTCAACCAATTGTGGCGCCACACGCAGGCGCAATCGAGCTTCCCCGCCAATATGCTGGCCATTCGTGGCGGCCGACCCGAAGTCTTGAACCTGCGTGACATCATCGAATCTTTCATTCGGTTCCGTGAAGAGGTGATTACCCGCCGAACGAAGTTTGAGCTGAACAAGGCCCGCGAACGCGCGCATTTGTTACTTGGCCTTGTCGTTGCGGTCACCAATTTGGACGAAGTCGTGCGAATCATTCGTGGTTCCGCCAGCCCCGCCGAAGCGCGCGCGGCATTGATTGCGCGCAAATGGCCAATCGCCGAAATCGCGTCCTACATCAAATTGGTGGAAGCCGTCGAAACCGAGATTACCGGCGACAGCTACCAATTGTCCGAACTGCAGGTTCGCGCCATTCTTGAATTGCGCCTGCATCGCCTGACGGCGCTTGGCCGTGACGAAATTGGCAAGGAACTTCAGGGACTTGCAGAAAGTATCGCAGAATTTCTCGCAGTTTTGGGCGATCGCACAAAGCTGTATGCGGTGTTGCGCAACGAATTGGTTGCGATTGACGCAGAATTTTCCACCCCGCGCCTGTGCGAAATCACCGCAAGCTGGGATGGCTTGGACGACGAAGACCTTATGGAGCGCGAGGAAATGGTCGTTACCGTCACCCATGGCGGTTACATCAAACGTACCGCTTTGGCGATATTCCGCGCCCAAAACCGTGGTGGCAAGGGCCGCGCCGGTATGGCGACGAAGGACGAGGATGCCGTTACCGAATTGTTCGTAACCAGCACGCATACGCCCGTATTGTTCTTCTCCAACATCGGTAAGGTCTATCGCCTGAAGGTGTGGAAGCTGCCCGAAGGCGGTCCGTCAACGCGCGGTCGGCCCATGGTCAACTTGCTGCCATTGGGCGAAGGCGAAGTCATTTCCAATGTTTTGACCTTGCCCGAGGATGAAGCCGAATGGGGTGGCCTGAGCGTCGTATTTGCGACGTCAAAAGGCTATGCCCGTCGCAACAGCATGGACGCCTTTGCCAATGTGCCAAGCAACGGCAAAATTGCGATGAAGTTCGAAGGCGACGATGCCGACGATAAGCTAATCGGCGTTGAACTGCTAAGCGCTGAGGACGATATCCTGCTCGCAAGCCGCTATGGTAAAGCGATCCGCTTTGCGGCTGACGATATCCGCGAATTCCAAAGCCGCGCATCCACGGGTGTGCGCGCCATGAAGCTTGGTCAGGGCGACGCCGTTATCTCGCTGTCGATCCTCAAACGCGTTGGCACTTCGGGCGAAGAGCGTGAGGATTATCTGCGCTTTGCCCCTTGGAAACCGGAGAAGGAAGGCGAGCCAACCATGACCGCGGAACGCATCGCTGAACTGGCGGAGCGTGAGCAGTTCATCCTTACCGTTTGCGCCAATGGCTATGGCAAATTGTCATCGGCTTATGGCTATCGCCGCACTGGACGTGGCGGCCAGGGTATCACCAATATCGACAATATCGAACGCAACGGCCCGGTCGTCGCCAGCTTCCCCGCGACAAAGGGTGATCAGTTGATGCTCGTCACCGATCAGGCAAAACTGATCCGCATGCCGCTCGACAGCTTGCGCGTTTTGGGTCGCGGAACCGCCGGCGTGCGCTTATTCAATGTCGACGAAAATGAACATGTGGTCGGCGCGGCCAAGATTGACGAGAGCGATGAGGATGATGCAGACGCCTCCATTCAGAGCGGTGCCGAAGGCGGAGGCGCGGTAACCGATACGCCGATAGCGGATTAGCCCAAGCCGCTGTTACCTGGAACAAATGCTACATCACCGTGAGTCAAGCGCGCGCTACCCTTAAACAAGCGCGCGTCACCTTGAATCAAACGCAAGTCAGCCCAAAACAAGCCACCGTCACCCTGAACTTGTTTCAGGGTCCATCGTGCAGCACGACCAGAGTCAGAATGGATACATAGACCCTGGAACAAGTTCAGGGTGACATTAGGTGGGGTGGCGTCATGAGGAGCTACCTTCCCAATTCAGTCGCGTTCTTCACCATCGGCAAAATGCCCGCGCTTCACCAATGTCTGCGCTACGCCAACCGCAATCATCAGCACACCAAAATAATAGAGATACCAGATGGCGATGCCCGTCATTGTCGATCCCGCCAACGGCCCAAGCTCCGCAAAGATCAGCAAGTCGGACACCACAAACAATATCGCACCAAAACCGACGCGGTAGCGCGGGAAATTGCTGCTCCATGCCATGGCCGCCATGGCAGCGAGGATGACGCTATACGCCGCCACCTGAATGCCTTCGTCTTGGCTCGGCGGCAGGAAATAGGCAATGACTGGCGTGGCCAATAATATGGTGACGGCCAACAGCTTTTGGCTGAATACCGCGCCAATGCGCCGGTGACGAAAATAGATGAGCATCGCTACGGAATGTCCGGCAGCAAAAGCCAAAGCCCCGGCAACCATGCTGAGTTCAATCAACCCATCCCCCAGCGCATAAAATGCGAGCATGATCGCCAGCAGGATAAATTCGCCCTGATGATGACGGCGCAACGCAAATGGCACCAGCAGCCCGACCGCCGCCATTTTCCAGAGCATGGCGTATAATCCGCCGCCAATCGGCAGAAACAGCCACGTCGCGGGAAAGCTTATGCCGGCAATCAAGCTGCCGAACAAATAGGGGCGTTTATGTGCGAGATCCTGAGCCATCTTCCGATTCATCGTGCAAACACCCGCGCAAGACAAGCGGAATATGCCCAATCATATTGTCCGCCGTCAGCCCCGGTCCGCCCTGAACGCCAATATCGCCATGCAGCCATGCCGCCATGCTGGCCGCATCAAACGCCTTCACCCCTTGCGCCACCAACCCGCAAATCAGGCCGGTGAGCACATCACCCGATCCGGCAGTCGCCAGCCAAGGTGACGCATGGCGGTTCGCCAACGTGCGGCCATCGGGCGAAGCAACCCAAGTTTCTGAACCTTTAAGCAGCACAACGCATTGCGCCCGATCCGCTGCGCGGCGCGCGGCGTCCGCACGATTATCGGTCGGTATGTCCGGGAAAAGGCGTCGGAACTCGCCGATATGCGGCGTCATAACGTCCGTCGCCCCCGTTGCGCCGAACAAGGTCGCAGGGTCGCCTTCAAAGGCAGTCAGCGCGTCAGCATCAAGTATAAACGGGACATTGAGGCGCAGGATATTGAGGACAGCCTGCCGAACCGATGCCCCTGCCCCTGCCCCCGGACCAATGGCAAAGGCGGTAACGCGATCATCGACACAGGCCAAGGACATATCGGTTTCGCGCAACATAATCGCGGTGACATGTGCGGCCTGTTCAGCCAGCCTTGCCCTTTCGCCTATAAGAGTGACCAAGCCAGCCCCCACCGCCAATGCCGCCTGTGCAGAGAGCCTAGACGCGCCTGTGTGCAAGACCGGCCCGCTCCACACCATAGCGTGCCCACGGCTATATTTGTGCGCGTCAGAAGGCGGCGGAACCAGCGATGGCCGCAAGATCGTCCCGTCGTCTGAAGAGTTAGGTGTAAATCCCATATCCCATCTTGGCGCTTTTGCCTGTGCAGCGCCAAGGATTTTTGATAGCCGAACGCGCATGAACAAAAATTTTGATGTCCAGATTATCGGTGGCGGCCTTGCAGGCTGCGAAGCAGCGTGGCAATTGGCGCGGCGCGGGATACGCGTGCGGCTGTCGGAAATGCGCGGATCGGGGGATATGACGCCAGCACATCAAACCGATGGCTTGGCTGAATTGGTGTGCTCCAACAGTTTCCGGTCAGACGATGCCGAAAACAATGCCGTTGGCCTTTTGCATCAGGAAATGCGCGATCTGGGTTCGCTTATCATGCAAGCCGCCGAAGTAGCCAAGGTACCCGCAGGGTCCGCGCTCGCCGTCGATCGCGACGTTTTCTCGCAAACTGTTACCCAGCATCTGGAAAACCAGACGAACATCGAAATCGTCCGTGAGCGCGTGGACGTCATTCCATCCGACCGGCCAGTCATCATCGCCACCGGCCCATTGACCGCAACAAACCTCGCCGAGAGCATCATGGCAAAGACCGGCGAAGATCGCCTCGCTTTCTTCGATGCGATTGCGCCGATTGTCTACCATGATAGCATCGACATGGATATTGCGTGGTATGCCTCGCGCTGGGACAAAGGCGAAGGTAAGGATTACATCAACTGCCCGATGGACGAGGCGCAATATCGCGCCTTTCACCAAGGTTTGCTGGACTCGGAGAAAGCCGAGTTCAAGGAATGGGAAACCAACACGCCCTATTTTGAAGGCTGTATGCCAATTGAGGTCATGGCGTCGCGCGGGTTAGACACGTTGCGCTTTGGCCCCATGAAGCCTGTTGGTCTCGACAACCCCAGAACGGGCCGCTGGGCGCATGCCGTGGTGCAATTGCGACAAGACAATAAACAAGGCACGTTGTGGAACATGGTCGGGTTTCAAACGAAGATGAAGCATAAAGCACAAGTTGAATTGCTCCGCATAATTCCGGGTCTCGAAAAGGCCGAATTTGCCCGGCTTGGCGGGTTGCACCGCAATACATTTATTCGCGCGCCCATATTGTTGGACCGTCAGCTTCGCTTAAAATCTGCGCCACATATCCGCTTTGCGGGGCAAATTACCGGCTGCGAAGGCTATGTGGAAAGCAGCGCCGTTGGTTTGATGGCCGGCATTATGACGGCAGCGGAATTGGCCGGGCGCACGGTTACTGCACCACCATCCACCACCGCGCTTGGTGCATTGCTTGGCCATATCACGGGTGATGCACTGGCCGACGATTATCAACCCATGAACATCAATTTTGGCCTATTCGCCCCGCTTGATGAAAAAGTGCATAAGAAATCGCGCAAAGCAGCGATGACCGGCAGGGCGCGGACAGATTTGAACAACTGGATCGCCGCCCAAGCCATCGCGGCCTAGGGTCAGGATCTAGGGTCAGGACCTATTAAATCCACCTTCGCGGCGTCAAAATGGCAAAGGTATCGAAGGAAAATGTCCGCC
>Ga0208327_1000271_pt1 | contig 13425 bp, 14 predicted proteins | sample LakMenEpi26Jun08_FD_150733 | JGI IMG/M metagenome (GOLD analysis project Ga0208327, IMG submission 150733) | Freshwater microbial communities from Lake Mendota, WI - 26JUN2008 deep hole epilimnion (SPAdes) | ecosystem: Environmental > Aquatic > Freshwater > Lake > Epilimnion/Euphotic zone ...
CTTCTCCGCTATGTCTCTTTCGTTTCATTTGAGGTTAACGGCGCCTCCGCGCCGCAAACTCTCATAACACCTGGATCAACTTTCGGGGAGCACTCCAAGGTGCCTTATTTAATCACGTAGAGGCCGTTGCGGAAAGCCGTAGCGGATGTGAAGCAACGGCCGGGCCAGCCAAAGTGGTGAATGATAGGGAGGCCTTTTCTGCACGCCGATCTCTCCAAGGGAAGAGCCCTAAAAACTAACCCTTGAGTAGTTCAAAATGCTTCAGGCCGAAGGCACTGAATCCGGAGTCAAACGAGGTCAGGCCGATGTCGGCCGACTCAGCCAAGGCGGCAATCCATGCATCGGTCCAGAGATTCGGAGTGGATTCCCTCCCATGAACGGAGCGACGGAAGGAGAGTTCATGAGCCCTCCACTGTTCAGGAATCCAAAACGTCCTCGGATCCTCCTCGAATCGGTCCCACGCCTCCAAGGCTTCGGACGGCGTGATAGGCGTACCTTCCATCACCCGAGCGTTGGTCAGAAGCCTAAGGACTCCCAACCTCACCGGCAGGCAAAGCCCCACCGACTCCTCCTCGCGCTTCTTCCACCACTTCCAGGCAACGCCATGGTGAACATTGCGCTCGACAAGAAGCGCGAAGACCACATTGACATCAACCAGCGAGGTCATCGGGCTTTGGAAAACTCATCCTCGGCCAGGATCTCCTCGAGTTCCTTATTGGTCCTTGCCGGGATCCTGCGACCAGCCCCTCCGGAAACTGGTGGCTTATCCATCCTCTTGGGACCCTTGACGGGAGACTTGAGCGCCCTGTCCAAGGCCTCCGTAAAGAGTTCCTTCAAAGTCATTCCCCTCTCATGCGCCGCAGCCCGGGCGCTTCGGAAGAGAGGGTCCGGAAGTTCGATCGTCGTACGCATACACAAATATGCGCATATTTGGTCCAAGCTGTCAAACCTGCGGGATTTCGGAACCGGGAAGATTGTGGATGGAATTGGTTGCCATGGCCGTTGCTGCGCAGCTGTTTGAACAAGAACTGGCAGAATGATCTCGAGCAGCCGTAACGACTGCAAAGCAACGGCTGGGCCGGCCAAGGGGGATGAAGGAGATGCCCCTAACTTAGCGGCTGGACTTTAGCCACTTTAGAAACTGTATATAATGTTCCTGATAGAGATTTGCATCTGACTCGCTTCCGGAGATTTTCTACCTTAATCAAGATCTCTTGACCATCTAGGGAAAACCTTGCGCCAACCGGCAGATCTCCAGCGGTGGGCCAATCATCAGGGACATCGTGCCTCCTCAAGGCCATCTCAAGAGCGTGATCAACACTGCTTGAGTGCATGGGATTACGGGCATGATTTTTAACAGCCTCATTTAGATCAGATGGAAATACCTTCTGAACCGCGCATTCGATCAAGATATCGGAGAAGGTTTTTTTCCATTCAAAACCATGTGCATCAGCTTTGGGACCATACTTTAATCTGGTTTTGGCATGAGCAAGCTCATGCAACAGAGTAATGGTAAATCTGTAGTGATTGTCATTATGGTTGACTGTGATGATGCTGTATCGCTTGCATGGGCTAACTTTATGATCCCCATGTTTTGATTTCCTCTGACTCGTCACATAAACAAGTGATGGAGCTTCAGAAAGCTCTTTTGAAACTAAAGTAAGAAACCCTTGTGGTAAGTAGTTTTCAATATTCCGAAGAGACTTTCTTTTCAGTTTGATTAAGAATTCGCTTTTACCTTCCGCTTTGCGACCCGTGTTGTGAGTACTGTGAGATGGGGGATTGCTACTGGAATTCCTACCATACTTGGCTGTAAAGGCTCTGTAATCCGGAGATCCTTTAAGATGATTATGCAAAGGTTGTCCGGCATGATGCTCCAAACACAGAACCATGAGGTTTGAAGGCTTGCAATCATACTTCAGGCCATTCCGATGATGAACATGCAGAAACCGCGAATCTTCTCCCTTTAATACTCTTCCACAGCCATTGCTCTGGCATTTCCAACCGTGTGCTTCCTTTAATCGATTGCTTATCTTGTCCCAATCCGTGGGGTAGTCATTATTAGGAGGGGGATTTGATTCAGTATGTCTAGGCTTAGAATCAAAATTGTGTGTTTTGGGATATTGACTAAAAAAATCTTGAGGCGTGAAATCAGCAACTATCTGATTTCTAACATTTTTTGGTTGTGCCGAATAGCTCTTGTGATCCAACACACCAAGACAGTATCTACACACATCTAGCCTGTGCGTTTCCTCTCGCCATTGGCCATCATTACCAAATCTCAAAGTAAACTCGCCGCTACTTTTTGTAGCCACAACATATCTGTCTTTCCTGTTATTTCCCCACATCTCTTCAATTTTCTGACACTTAAGAACATGATATTTTGGCAAAGTTACTCCCCACCTTGGGTTTTGAGATGGTTGAAAGATGTACAGCAGGATTCTACTGTTCTTGTAGCCAAGAGTCCCATCAGGGAGGAATCGAATGTCGGCCAGTGCAACCTCTTTGCCCTGATCCTCAAGTTCAGCCCATTCAGAGGCTGTTAGGATGTTGATATCTACTTCTTTATCCAAAACCCCCAATGCATCATCGGGAATTCCCATCATCCTTTTCAGGCTTCGTAAGCCGGGATCAAGGATGAAGTTTGGAAGGGTCATTGGACGGATGAAGTTGATATTTTTTTAATTCTATCGTCGGAGTTGGTTCTGATTCGGAACTCCACTCTTCGCGAAAGATCAGGATTTTCAGAGCCGTCTGAATTGGTCCTCAAATGAGAAGATGAAAGCCCGTTAGCCGTGAGATGAAATCTCAACCAGTCTTTATTCGGCGTGATTTGGGGTAGCTTCAGAACATACTCCAGAGTTGCTCTCGTTCTGTCTTGAGACAGCCTCATGTTCCCAATGTATGCCGCATCAGGGGAAGAATCGCCGGTGTAGCTTGAGGAAGTATGCCCTTCAATCCTGATTTCCTCTGTAGAAGGCTTAAATTCATCTTTCGTGAGAATTCCAATGTATCTTGGGAAAAAGCTGTTCAGGATATCTTTGAACTTACCCTTCAGTTCTGACCTTCCATTATCAAATAGCACATCAGGTTCCTGAAATCTGACCGACAGATCTTGTGGGTCAATAACTGCATTCCAAACCGGCAGGTCGTTTTTGAACTCCTTCATCAGATCCTCGTAGATCTTCTGTCTCGTCTCGTTGTAAGTAACCGCTACTTGCTTCAGTTCATTGGCTTGAGCTTCGGCAAGCTTCTTGAGTCTGTCCGCTTCCTCTTGAGCCTCTTTTGCCTTTTGGGCCTGGATTTCTGCATCTTTGGCTATTTGAGCATATTTTTGTGCCAGTTTATTTTTATCAAGGGCGTCATCCTCAATCTTTTTCTGCTCTTCCTTGAGGCTGTTCATGAAAAGAACCGCCACCAAGAGAAAGACCATCATCATACCCATCATCAGATCACTTAATGGAATCCAATGATCTTCAGATGCGCCCTTGTGGCCGGGCGTTTTTTTGAAGATTTGCTTCAAGGACACAGGCTACTCCCTAGGGGTCATTTGAACGATTTCCCGAAGTCGTGCTGTGAGCGGGGTGTAATCGTTTACAAACTGCTGGGATAGAATCGTGAGTTGACCAGCCAATCCCTGTAGAGACGCCTTCAATTCCTCTTTCAGAGCCGCATCAAGTTGTGACTGACGCTCTCTGAACTGATTGTTGCACTCCTCATTGGCTTCCATCATCGAATTATTGAAATCAACGCCGGTCTGGCGGATGAGTTCTGATTGATCGCGTAAGGACTTGAACGACTCTTTATGGCTATCCTCAATAAGTTCATTTACCTTCTTATAAAGATCTTGAATCGAAGATGTTGCAGAAGAGTTGGCAGCTTCAAGATCCTTTGTGATTTTTTCCATGGAAACCCGCATTGCCGAAGAACTTTCGGTAAGGGATTTATTCAACATCTGCTGACTAGATGTCATCCCCTCCGATAGGAGTTTGGCGTTTTCAGACAGGGCATTCTGGGCCGTCTTTTGATTCTCCTCAAGGAATGACGCCAACTTATTGGCTGTTTCAGCCAACGAACTCTCCACATTCGATTGATTCTTGGCAATTGCCTCAAAGAGGCTCTTCCCAGTTTCCAACAGCATTGCTTGCACATTCTGCTGGTTCTCTTTGATTGAGTTGGAGAGTTGTACCCCGATCTCCACCATCTTCTTCTCTACTTCGGGCATGCTCCCAGATGCCGCCTTCAAAAGCTCTGCCAACTCTTTTGTAATCTGGCTGTATCGCTCCTTTTCATCATTGAGGGTGATAATCAGATGGCCCATGCCATTCGCCACTTCTGCAAACTTGCCGGATTGTTCAATCACTACAGCATAGTCTTTGGTCGCTTGATCAAGACGCGCTGTCGAGTCTTCCAATAAACGATTTGTCTGTTCAATGCTCTGCTTGTATTGATTCTGCCACTCCAAGAGTTTGCCAACTGCCTGGTTGAGTTCCTTGAAGTTCTCCCCAAACTGTTTGGAGATCTTCTGATTGAAATCCCTGATCACATCCTTGAGGGCCTCAATCAATGCCCCGGAACCCATTTTGGCCATCTCTTGAAGCGCGGCAACCTGTGCCTCTTTTAATTGATCAAGACGGTCATTTGAATCTGTCCGCGAAAGCTTGATCTGGGAAAGAAGAGTACCTTCGTCGCTACCAACGAGTCCTTTCTGGATAGCATGAAGACTGTGAAGAAGGTCAGCGGCTGTAACTTCTCCCTCAACAACAGTATCACCTTCCTCTGTCTTGTGTCCCCCTATGTAGTCACGGATCTTGATCGTTAAAGCACAACCAACACCAAACACGGAGGCCCAGAAAGCCGTTTTCAGTCCATCTAGCAGAAGAGGAATACTCTTGGTTAGCTCATCAGGTCCTGTTTTGAGTCTTGTAAGAGCAACTGCAATCCCCAAGAAGGTGGCGAAAATGCCTATTGTAGTGAGAATGGTCGGGCCAACTGCAACTGACCTTGCGTTGAATCTGGCGTGGAAGATCGCGGTCAAAATAATTATGACCCCAATAAACGTCATGGTTTCGGGTCCCAGATGCAGCTGTTCTAGTATAGGGAAGCTCATGGATGTCATGCATGGTCTGTAACTTTTTGTCCGTTGACGAGTCGGAAACGCATACACATCAGTGGCAACCCATCCCCTATTGGGACGACGGGGGTGTTCAGCTATGGAAATTATCTCTAAGGTTTGGAAGTCGGGATGCCGCGCTAGGCGCGCGAGCGAAGCTGTAGTGAACTACTGCGAGCGAGCAGCAACAACGCGCGGCGCCCGAATCCCAAGCCTACACACCAAGAAGGCTTACGGTGACCGTCCTCCTATGCGGAGCGCTCCTGTGCTCAAAGAGGTATAACCCCTGCCATGTGCCGAGTTGCAGTCTTCCCACGGCGACGGGGATGCTCTCGCTCGTGCGGGTGAGCACCATCCGCAGATGACTTGTGGAATCATCAGGCCCCTCGGCGGTGTGGATCAGGTCGGGGTTATTCTCGGGAACGAGATCCTCGAAGAATCGATGCAGGTCCGCGCGGGCAGTTGGATCGGCATTCTCGTAGATCACAAGACTGGCACTGGTATGCTGGAGAAAGACGGTGGCGAGACCGGTCGTGATGCCACTGCGCTTGAGAAGCGAGGCGACCTCGCCGGTGATCTCATACGTCCCCTTCCCCTTCGTGCTGAGGGTGAAGCTTTCGGTGACGGCCTTCATGAACTCATGAACGAAGGGCGCGGATTCCCACAATCGACCATCCAGCCATCAGCAGCAGGCCGCCAATGGGGGTGATGGCTCCGAGCCAGCTGATCTTGGTCAGAGCCAGGGCGTAGAGGCTTCCCGAGAAGAGAAGGATACCGGAGCCCCAGCAGAGAACCGCGCCCTTAAAGTATGACACTGGGAAGTGCCCGGTAGTCGCCGCCCAGAGTAATGCTGGCGCGTGGACGAGATGGTAAAGCACGGCCGTATTCCAGAGATCACGACCATGGTTCGCTTCCAGCACACCCTTCAGGGCATGGGCTCCAAATGCCCCCAAAGCGATGCCAAGAAAACCGGTCGCACCGGCCACCTGAAGTGCGGCGCGACGGTTCATGGATCGCCTGTTAGGTTACTTCGCCGCGACCTCGAACTCCTCAGGGAACTTCTGGAGGAAGCTCTGCACAGGCCAGGAGGCCGCCTCTCCGAAGGCGCAGACTGTGCGACCGGCGATGTTGTCGGCGACGTTCTTCAGCGTCTTGGGATCCTGCTCGGTCCCCTCACCGTTCACCATGCGGGTGGTCATCTTGTCGATCCAGAGGACACCCTCACGGCACGGCGTGCACTGGCCGCAGCTCTCGTGGGCATAGAACTGGTTCAGGTTGTTGAGGGCCCAGAGCATGTCGCGGGAATCATCCATGACGATGACACCACCGCTTCCGACCATGGTTCCGGCCGCCGCCAGCGAAGAAGCGTCCATCACGAGGTCGAGGAGAGGAACCTCCTTGTCGACAATCTCGCCATCGGGCCCCTTGACCTTCATCTTGAAGGTCTCGCCCGCACGGAGAATCTTGGAGGAGCTTCCTCCGGGAATGACCGCCTTGAGCTTGCGGCCGGGCTTCATGCCGCCGCAGACATCATTGATGAGTTCGCCGAGGGTGACTCCGCCGGCGGGAATCTCGTAGGGCCCGGGACGCACCACGTCGCCGGAGACGCACATGACGCGGGTGCCGCCGTCGCCGGGGGTGCCCATCTTGGCGTATTCGTCGCTGCCGATCTTGAAGATCTGCTTCACGTGACAGAAGGTCTCCACGTTGTTGACGATGGTCGGCGACATGTAGAGGCCGAGGACGGCGGGGAAATAGGGCGGCTTGATACGTGGATAGGGACGCTTTCCCTCCAGCGACTCGATGAGGCTGGTCTCCTCGCCGCAGATGTAGGCGCCGGCACCCTGATGGACGAACATGTCGACGTCGAATCCGCTTCCCATGATGTTCTTGCCGAGGAACCCCTTCTCGCGGGCCTCCTTGAGGGCCTGGGTCATGATTTGCGCGGCCTTGGGGAACTCGCAGCGGATGTAGATGTAGGCGAGATTGACGTTCAGCGCGAAGGCGGCGATGGCCATTCCCTCGATAAGCTGGTGGGGATCGTTGTGAAGGATGTAGCGGTCCTTGAAGGTGCCGGGCTCGGACTCGTCACCGTTGCAGGTGATGTAGTGAGGCTTGCCGTCGTCGCGGCGGATGAATCCCCACTTCACGCCGCAGGGGAAGCCTGCGCCGCCACGTCCACGGAGGTTGGCCTTCTTCACCTCATCGATGATCTCCTCGGGCTTCATGCCGAGGGCCTTCTTCAGCTCGGCGTAGCCGCCGTGCTTGATGTAGCAGTCGATGTCGGGGGTGTAGCCCTGGGTCCAGGCATTCTGGAAGACGACGCGCCGCTCCTTGGGATGCGGGGGAAGAAGAAGTGATTTCATGGAAGTGGTCCTCTTGAAGGTCTTGGAGGGAGCGTGATCAGTTGTACTGACTCAGGATGTTGGCCGTGCCGGCCTCGGTGATGTCTTCGTGCAGGTCATCGTTGACGAGCGCGACGGGCGCGGAGCCGCAGCTGGCAAGACACTCGACGAACTCGACGCTGAACTTGCCATCGGGGCTGACCGGAGGGGTGTGACCGTGAGTCGGGGCCTTGGGGTCGATCCCGGCGGCCTTGCAGAAGGAATCGCGCACTTCGTAGCTGCCCGCCAAGGCACAAGAGAGAGTGCGGCAGACACGGACGCTGATCCTGCCCGCCTTCTCCTGACGGAACCATGGGTAGAAGGTGACAAGTTCGAGGATGTTGATCGGCTCGAGATCGAGGCGCTTCGCGATCCAATCCACCCCGCTGTCATCGATGAATCCGAAATGGTTCTGCCAGAGATGGAGAAGAGGGAGAGAGGCGCTCCTCTTGGAGACGGGGTAGTGGGTCACCGCCTCGTCGATCTTGGCCAGAAGGTCCGCTGGGATCTGGTCAGCCTGACGGGGACCGGTGGAAGTTGCAGCATGCGTGTCCATGAATCGTCCAAAGAAACCAAAAACCCCTCGACTCGGAAAGAGGGAAATCAAGACATCCGCAGAAAGCACCCCCCGTTAGCCGACGTATCCACACCTAACCTGCTCATCCCTTCGCAGGTTTCATCATTTTTATGGCGCCTAGTTCTGCTGAAGCCGCTTCCGGGGTGTATCCCCGAATCGGTCATGGGCTTCGTGCAGGAAGTTTACCAACGAGGGGTATCCGGCCTTCCTGCCGATCTCTCCGATCGCGGCCTCGTCGAACTCCGCGGCATTGATGCCGGGGAACCAATGACCGCCGTTGCCGAGCAGGTTGTAGCGGAGCTTTCCGTATGCCTGCATGTCGAATGCCCGGTCCAGCGCCCGGAGTCTTACGATCTCCTGAAGATTGATCCCCCCCGGCACCTCACCGAAGGGTGGGAGATCCCGATCCCAGCGCGCCGGCATGGGAGATGCGTTGGTACGCAGAAACTCCTCCTCAAGGCGCTCCGCCGTTTCGCGGACCCGATCCCAGGTATCCTTGTGCTCCATGAGGGGAACGATCTTCAGATGCTCGTCGAAATCCGAAGGCCGTGCGGCTCCGATGCTCAGCGTGTGGACTTCGGGATGCATGAGGCAGTAGAGGTCGTTGAAGACCATCGGTGAATAGGGGGAGCAGAGCGCGGAGAGCTTCTCCGTGGGTTGATGCATGCATCCCCCCTTCTCCGTGGGGCTGATGATGAAGACCCCCATGTCATGCCTGGTGGCTGCCTCGACGGCACTCCAGTTGGTTCGGTTCATGAAATACCAGTGGAGGTTCACATAGTCGAAGGCATCGCTCTCCACGATCTCCTCGATGAGGTCGCACGGGGCGTGAGTCGAGAATCCGAGGAAGGTGGCCCTCCCCTCATGGATAATCTGCCGCGCCGCCTCGAGAGCCCCGCCTGGGCGGATCGTCTCCTCCCAGCACTCCCGGTTGTTGATCCCGTGGATGGAGAGAAGGTCGACATGACCCAACTGGAGGTTGTGCATCGACTGATCGAAGGTCGCTCGAAAATCCGCGGCGGAGGACGGGGCGACCTTGGTCTGGATGATCATTTCCCCGCGGGGGAGCCGGGGAAGGATTTTGCCGAGCTGAACCTCGGAGGTTCCGTAGCCACGGGCGGTCTCGATGTGGTTGATGCCGGAGGCGAGGGCTTTGCGGATGCACTCCTCGAGGTTGGCCTGTCCCTCGGGCGTGATCCCACCGGCATCCTTGTCGTTCCAACTGTGCTGGTAGCGCATCCCCCCGCAGGAGAGGACGGGCATCTCGAGGCCGGTACGGCCGAAGCGTCGTGTGATCATGGAATGAGTTGAAAAACGGAAACCGACTCAATCTCGGCCGTCTGCGGGAACATGTCGAGCGGCGTCACCTGAAGGAGCCTGTAGCGCTCCGCCAGGCGCCTGGCATCACGGGCAAGCGTTGCCGGATTACACGAGACATAGACGATTCTCGCGGGGGGGTGCTCCAGGATCGTCTGCGTGGCAAGCTCCGCCAAGCCCTCCGAGGGAGGATCGAGCAGGAGCACGGTCCCCGCTGATGATCCGGCCGAGAGGGCCGCATGGAGCATCTGCTCGACGTCGCCGGCGAGATACTCCTCGTTCTCCGCCGCCTGGCGACTCGCCATCGCCACCGAGGCGATCGAGCGCTCGATACCGATCACCTTGGTGAAGAGACCCTGCAGTTCGTGGGCGAAGAATCCCGCACCGCAATAGGCATCCACCAGCAGTTCACGGATCGGGCTGGACTCGTCGGAGGGTCTCACCGCCTCGCGGACCGTCTTCTTGAGGATCTCAGCCACGGCATTGTTGACCTGACGGAAGCCGCCATAGCGCTTCTTCTCGCCAATCAGGTAATCCCCGTCCCTAGGGCGGGACTTGAGCAGATCCTGAAATCCGAGATCGACCTCGCCGGAGGCGATGAGGCATTTGGTCACGGGAACGACGCGGTTCGAGCCCTGCTCGAAGAACCCGGCCTTCCCATCACGGACATGGACGGTGATCCGGTTGCGGTAACCGTAAGGCTCCGGCGAGGGAATCATCGCGGTCACGGGGGGATCGGTAAGCCCTCCCAGTCTCCGCAGCGCCTCGCGAAGCTGTGTCTCCTTGATGCGGAGCTGATGGGAATAGTCGATATGCTGGTAGGCGCAACCACCGCATTTCAGAAAAACAGGACACGGGGCGGGAATCCGGTGTGGCGAGGGCTCGGTCACCTCCAGCAGATCAGCCTCCAGCAAACGCGACTTCACCTTGCGGACACGCGCGCCGACCTTCTCCCCATCGATCACACCGGGGACAAAGCAGGCGATCCCGCCGATGCGGCCGACTCCCTTTCCCCCGAACGCGAGATCATTGATCTCCAGGGAGACCTCCTGTCCGGGTCTGATTTTCGGAGCCGGGGACGTGTCAGTGCTGTTTTCTGAAATGGACATTCCGTAGGATCGTCCAAAGACGAGCCCCACCTAAAGAACGAAATCGAGGATGAACTCAGCAGATCATCAAGAATCCTTCTCGCGCAGCTGCAACGCAGGTCATTAGGGCCTGTTAAGATTAAAATGGCGGGATGGCGCGAGGAGGAGATGAGGTGCAGGACAAGGCGCGAAATAGGGAGTGTAGTCACAGCACTACAAGACCGAAAGAGCAACGCTGACCCTGCGCATCAGCAACCCTCGCCTTTAGGGTGCCGTTCTTTTGCCGCCATGCTTTGTTGCCCAAGAGAGTCAAGACCGCAAGGGTATTGCCTCTCTTATGCGCCTCGCCTGGCAGCAAAATTCCTAGCACCGCCACCTGCCTTTTAGTCTTAACAGGCCCTAGACCGAGGCCAGGCAAGCAAACGCAGAGGCAGAGAGAGAATTTACGCACAGGGATCCGTAACGGATGCGAAGCAACGGCCGGGCTAGCAAAGGGGATGAACCAAGCCGATGGGAATCGGCGCGGAAGTTCACGCGAATGCGTGACCCGGAAGGGCGGTACTGCTTGCCGGGTAGCAAGTGCCGACAATGGGGATAGTAAGAATGGCATTGTAGAAGTTGCTGTCAGGCAGAGCTTCGCTACGGTTGGCCTTGGCATCACTCTTGCAAGTGAGCTTGTAAAGATGATCCCAAAGGCAACCGGCTTTGCGTTACAAAGCCCATGCCAGCTGGGTTGGACAATCTGGGGATCTTCCTTAAGTCGGCCTCAGAACCAAGGTCTCGGTGGAGCCCCCCTTTTATCCCCTTTATCGCTGTAAAAAAAACTTCCATGCATCTCCATCCCTGTTTCCCTGTTTTGGCTATCCCGGCCGTTGCTGCGTCTCTGCGCCTCTGCGGGAAAACTACCAATCACCATGACCTCGCAACTTGCCCCCAAATCCGACGCACAATTCATGCGTCTGGCGATCAAGGAAGCCTCGCTTGCCCTTGGACGGACAGCCCCCAATCCGGCTGTCGGGGCCGTGCTCGTGAAGGGAGGCAAGGTCATCGCCAAGGGCCACCATCGCGCCGCAGGCCTCCCGCACGCCGAGATCGAGGCGATCAGGAAGCTGACTCCTGACCTTCAGCCTTCAGCCTTCAGTCTTCAGCCTCGTCCGCTTGCGGACGCGACCCTCTACGTCACCCTGGAGCCTTGCTCCTCACACGGGAAGACCCCCCCGTGCACCGGGGCGATTATCGAAGCGGGAATCTCACGAGTCGTCTACGGCGCGACTGATCCCGACAAACGACACCGGGGACGGGCGGCGAAGATTCTCCGCAAGGCGGGCATCAAAGTGACCGAGGGCACCCTCTCAAGGGAATGTGCCGCATTGAACTCCCATTGGAACCATCGGGCAACCACAGGGCTTCCCTGGGTCATCGCCAAGGCAGGGATGTCACTCGACGGACGCATCGACTCACCTCCCCACCGGAGGTGGATCACCTCTGCCACAAGTCGCAGGGAAGCGATGCGCCTCAGGGCCTCCGTCGATGCAATCCTTGTCGGAGGGGGTACCGTCCGTGCCGATGATCCCGCACTCACCATTCGCGGGATCAGACTTCCGAAAGGTCATCCACAACCCTGGCGCGTCGTCTGGTCACGCAGCGGAAAGATCCCCAGGAAATCCCAACTCCTTACCGACACCCACAGCGACCGCACCCTGCTTTTTACCGGCATCACACTGCGAAAGGTGCTGCAGGAACTTGCTAAGCAGGGTATCTCGAGCGTCCTGATCGAGGGGGGAGGGCAGACACTCGGAGAAGCCTTCAAGCGCAATCTGGTCGATGAAGTCCGCTTCTTCATCGCCCCCGTTATCCAGGGAGGCAATGTCCCGGCCGTCAGCGGTCACATCACTCCCGCTCATCTGGAAGATGTGACCTTCAAGAAAATCGGTTCGGACGTGATGATCTCGGGGAGGGTAAGCAGAGACTGAAGATTCCCCCTCGACTTGACTGCATGGCTTTAGGGTATACCATGTATACCAATGATATTTGAAATCATCGAACTGGCGGGTTTCACAGAGGATGTGACCGACCTGGTCGATGACGAGACACTCAGGGAGTTTCAAAACGAACTTCTTGCAAACCCAGAATCCGGCGACCTGATTCCCGGTTCGGGTGGACTGCGAAAAGCTCGGATGAAACTTCCATCACGCGGCAAATCCGGAAGTGCCCGGGTAATCTACCTCTGGTTACCCAAAGCAAAGCGGATGATCTGCTTCATGTTCTACACCAAGGGCAGAACAGCCACCATTCCCCCCGCCATCCTCAAACTACTGAAACTCCAGGTCGAAAAGATCAAAGTCTCCTACAGCTAAGAAATGCACCACCCTCCATCAAAAAATCCCATGAAAAAGAAAATCAAGGAAGTCCCATTCGATGCCAAAAAGCTTCTTGAGCGTGTCACTGCCTACGCCGAAGGCACTGCGAAGGTGACCCGCAGGGTCGTTAAGATTCCGGAACCCGTGAAGCCGATCGCGGCTAGGGAAATCCGGGCGATCCGACTCAATCTCGGCTTTAGTCAGCCTGAGTTCGCAACATTGCTGAATGTCCCAAAGATCACGGCAAAGTCGTGGGAAAGCGGGAAACGCAAACCGAGCGGAGCGGCCCTGCGTCTCCTCGCCGTGGCCCGCCTTCATCCCGAAGCCCTGCAGGAAGCAGTCTAAAAGCCGTCAGCGGTCACATCACTCCCGCTCATCTGGAAGATGTAACCTTCAAAAAAATCGGTTCGGACGTGATGATCTCGGGGAGGGTAAGGAATGGGCAGGTATCCAGCGAGTTCCCGCAGAGCAAGGCACGGAGACCAGCGCGCTACTCTTTGATCCTACCTTGGCGACCTTGTAGGTCTGAAGCAGCGTAACTTTCTGGCTGAAGAACTTCCCTCTTGTTAAGGGAGGGGAGAGCCAA
>Ga0208327_1000272_pt1 | contig 13408 bp, 14 predicted proteins | sample LakMenEpi26Jun08_FD_150733 | JGI IMG/M metagenome (GOLD analysis project Ga0208327, IMG submission 150733) | Freshwater microbial communities from Lake Mendota, WI - 26JUN2008 deep hole epilimnion (SPAdes) | ecosystem: Environmental > Aquatic > Freshwater > Lake > Epilimnion/Euphotic zone ...
CGGCAGCATTGCCGTTCGCCGTTAGCGCGACCACGCGATAGTCGCTTCGATGCTGGCGAATGAGGTCCAGTGTCGACAGCCCGACCGAACCTGTTGCGCCAAAGATGGAAACGCTGCGTGTCACAGGATCAGCTACCGGCCACACTTTGGAATAAAGTCACGACACCGGCGGCAAAAGCGACAGCGATAAGGCCGTCTGTCCGGTCAAATAACCCGCCATGGCCGGGTATCAATCGCCCGGAGTCTTTCACCCCTGCCCGCCGCTTCATCCAGCTTTCGAAGAAATCCCCCATTTGCGCGACCACCGCAAGCGCGGCCCCCGTCAGCATGAGGCGAAACCAGCCATATGCAAGATAGACATCGCCATCGCCAGCATTTCCGCCCCTGAAGGCGTAGATGCCTGCTTGAATAAAAACCATCATAAGGCCCGCACCCATCATGCCGCCAAAAAGGCCAGACCATGTTTTGGACGGACTAATCCGTGGCGCGATTTTGGGTCCGCCAATGCTTCGTCCCGCAAAATAGGCACCGACATCCGTGCCAATGACACCTGCGATCAATAGGATTGCGGGCGTCATGCCGAAAAAAGGCGCGCTGAACAGCATCAAAGTGAAACATGCAAGGCCGACATAGGTCAGGCCGCCCAATAGCCACAAAATCCGCGCCATCGGACTGTGCGCGAAACCGAACACCAATTTGGTAAATTCGAAAAACACCCCAAGGCCAACGGCAATAACGAGGGCCATAAAGGCATAGCCGCCCAGCCAGATCGCAACTATCGCAACGGACATCATGGCGACGCTCGACAAGGTCCGTATGCCCAGGTCCGATCGGGGTTTCAGCAGCGGCGCGACCTTATCGTTCATCGACCACCATAGCGCCGTTCACGCCGCGCAAATTCGTTTAGGGCGGCAGCGAGCTCGTCCTTGTTGAAATCCGGCCATAAGGTTTCGGTAAACCAGAATTCGGCATAAGCCGCCTGCCACAGCATGAAATTGGACAGCCTTTGCTCCCCTGACGTGCGGATGAGCAGATCCAGCGGTGGCAAGTCTGCGGTGTCGAGATTGGCCTCAATGCTCGCCGCATTAATTTCGCCCATCGCAGCGGCAGCGCGGGCCGCGCGGACAATCTCATCTTGTGCGCCATAATTCAGTGCGACCGCCAACGTCGTGCGGCTGTTCTGCGACGTCCGCGCGATAGATTCTTCAAGCATTTCCACAATATCTGGCGCTAATGCTTTATAATTTCCAATAATTTTAAGGCGCACATTGTTAGAGGCGAATTCGTCAAGGTCAGATTTGATAAAATCACGCATGAGGCCCATGAGATCGCTGATCTCATCCTCAGGCCGTTTCCAATTCTCGCTGGAGAAGGCGTAGAGGCTTAACGTTTCCAGCCCGAGCTCACCTGCCGCACGGACAATATTCCGGACAGTCTCTACACCCCGCTTATGCCCCATCGCCTTTGGTAACATGCGCTTTTTCGCCCAGCGGCCATTGCCATCCATTATGATCGCGACATGGCGCGGCATTTTGCCCGTTCCGGCGGCAATGCGCTCTTGCGCTTCAGCGACGGCCATCACTTACCTAAACCCGATGAAGTTAAAGGGCTGGCCAAAATCACTGGCTCAGGATTTCCTTTTCCTTGTGCGCTGCCGCCTCATCGACCGCCTTGATCATTTCATCGGTCATTTTCTGGACTTCAGTTTCCAACCTTTTGCGGTCGTCTTCACTGATTTCCTTCTTGTTCTCATCGGTTTTCAGCCCGTCATTGGCATCGCGGCGCACGTTGCGAATCGCAATTTTTGCTTTTTCCGCATATTGACCCGCCAGCTTCGCAAGTTCCTTGCGCCGTTCTTCGGTAAGGTCGGGAATAGGCAGACGCAGTGTCTGGCCATCGGTAATCGGGTTCAGGCCCAAGCCTGCCGAACGAATGGCCTTTTCCACTGGCGTCACATTGGACCGGTCCCATACCTGCACCGACAGCAGACGCGGCTCTGGCGCGCTGACGGTCGCAACTTGGCTCAACGGCATGTGTGATCCGTACACTTCAACCACCACCGGATCGAGCAAGGTCACATTGGCGCGGCCCGTACGCAAGCCCGAAAGATCGCTTTTGAATGAATCGACCGCGCCCTTCATACGGCGCTCTACATCGGTTTTGTCATATTGCGGCATGGATCAGTTTCCTTCGCTTGTTACCACAGTTGAAGTGCCGCTTCCGTCGAGCACTTTCAATATATTGCCCTGTTCGCGGATGGAAAAGACCACGATTGGAATATTGTTGTCCCGGCACAAAGATACCGCGCTGGCATCCATAACCTTCAGATTATCTGCCAAGACCCGATCATAACTTAATGTTTCGTAACGTTTTGCTGTTGCCACCTTCTTCGGATCGGCATCGTATACGCCATCGACCGAGGTGCCTTTGAACAGCGCGTCGCATTTCATTTCGGCGGCACGTAACGCAGCGCCGCTATCGGTTGTAAAAAATGGTGCGCCAACGCCGGCCGCGAAAATGACGATGCGCCCCTTCTCCAGATGCCGTTCCGCACGGCGGCGAATGACCGGCTCGCATACCTTGTCCATTTCAATGGCCGACTGCACGCGCGTGGGAACGCCAAGCTGTTCCAGCGCGTTTTGCATGGCCAAAGCGTTCATGACCGTTGCCAGCATGCCCATATAGTCGGCTTGCGCGCGGTCCATGCCTTTGGCGGCACCAGCCATACCCCGGAAGATATTGCCGCCGCCGATAACGAGGCACAGTTGCAAGCCAGTATCCTGCGCCGCCTTTACCTCTTCGGCCACGCGTGCAACGGTATCTGGGTCAATGCCATAGGCTTGGTCGCCCATCAGCACTTCGCCTGAAAGTTTCAGCAATATGCGGCGATAGCCGTGCGCGCTCATATAGTCCCTCGTCCCGATACAATAATGGCGCCCAGCTATAGGAGCCGCGCGCCACATCGCCAAGGCTTTATCCCCGCCAGACGACGGGGAAGCCAAGAATATTTATGCGCCGACCGCAGCAGCCACTTCAGCCGCAAAGTCGGACACTTCCTTTTCGATGCCTTCACCAAGCTGGAAGCGGGCATAGTCCTTCAACAGTATGGGTTTGCCGGCTTCTTTAGCAGCGGCGGCGACAACGTCGGAAATCGGGGTCTTGCCGTCCATCACAAATGGTTGGCTCAACAAAGCATTTTCCTTCGCAAACTTCTTTACAGCGCCTTCAACCATCTTTTCGACGATATCGGCAGGCTTGCCGCTTTCGGATGCCTTTTCACGGGCAATGCCACGCTCACGCTCAAGCGTTTCGGCGTCAAGGCCGGTTTCGTCCAGCGACAGCGGGAATGCAGCGGCGATATGCATCGCCAATTGCTTACCAAGGCCATCCAGCGTCGCCGCGTCAGCTTCGCTCTCAAGCGCCACGAGAACGCCGATGCCGCCCATGCCAGGCGCCGCAGCGTTGTGGACATAGGAAACAACACGGCCATTGCTTACCGACAGCGACTTAACGCGGCGGATAACCTGGTTTTCACCGATGGTTGCGATGTTGTTGGTCAAACGTTCCTGAACGGTTTCTCCGTCGCCATAAGGCGCAGCCAAAACGGCCTCTGCTTCGTTGGCTGCCAAACCAAGGGCAACCTGGCTAACGGCGGCAACGAATTCCTGGAACTGTTCGTTCTTTGCAACGAAGTCGGTTTGGCTGTTAACTTCGATTGCCGTACCCTTGGTGCCGTCTACAGCAACGCCGACAAGACCTTCGGCTGCGGTGCGGCTGGATTTCTTGGCAGCGGTGGCAAGGCCCTTGGCACGCAGCAAGTCAACGGCGGCTTCGATATCACCCTTGGTTTCTTCAAGCGCCTTTTTGGCGTCCATCATGCCAGCACCGGAAAGCTCACGCAGTTCCTTGACGGCTGAAGCAGTAATTGCAGACATAAATTTGTCCTTTCGAATTTGGTTTGCGAGAGGCCAATCGACCTCATTAAAGTTCGTCATCCCCACAAAAGCGGGGATCCAACACCTGCGTTTACGATATATGCAAACGTCAGGGGTTGGGCCCCCGCATACGCGGGGGTGACGACAAATTGATTACGCTTCTGCGGCAGGCGCTTCGGCTGGAGCAACTTCAACAACAGGCGCAGCTTCTTCGGCAACGGGCGCGGCTTCTTCTGCTACAGGCGCGGCTTCTTCGGCTACTGGCGCGGCTTCTTCAACCAACGCTGGTTCAGCCGCTGGCTCAACTTCCGCACCAAGGTCAATGCCCTTGGCAACCTTAGCGTTTACATTGCCCTTGGTTGCCGCAGTGGCAACGGCGTCGCAATACAAACGAATGGCGCGTGCGGCGTCATCATTTGCAGGAACGGGGAATGCAATGCCGTCAGGCGATACGTTTGAATCGAGGATCGCGATCACCGGAATACCCAAAACATTGGCTTCCTTGATGGCGAGCTCTTCCTTGTTGGCGTCAATGACGAACATGACGTCAGGAATGCCACCCATGTCGCGGATGCCGCCAAGGCTCATTTCAAGCTTGTCGCGCTCGCGGGTCATTTGAAGGATTTCCTTCTTAGTGAAACCGTGCGTGTCGCCCGAAAGCTGCTCTTCAAGCGTCTTAAGCTTCTTGATCGAGTTCGAAATGGTCTTCCAGTTGGTGAGCATGCCGCCCAACCAACGATGGTTGACGAAATGCTGACCCGATGCGCGGGCTGCATCGGCGATTGGGCCTTGTGCCTGACGCTTCGTGCCAACGAACAAAACCTTGCCGCCAGACGAAACGCTTTGAGCGACAAAATCTAACGCACGTGCGAACAATGGCACGGACTGCGATAAATCGAGAATGTGGATGCCGTTGCGCGCGCCGAAGATATACGGCTTCATACGCGGGTTCCAACGGTGTGTTTGGTGGCCGAAATGGGCCCCAGCTTCAAGCAAATGCTGCATGGTAACGACAGGTGCCGCCATGGTACTTCTCCTTCCGGTTGAGCCTCTGGGAAACTAGAACGTCACTATTGCCTGAAAGGCATAGATCAGCACCGGTATGTGCGTTTCCCATGTGGAATGAGCGGGCCGTTATAGTTGCGGCAGGGATTCGTCAAGCACCAATGCTTTTCTTCTGGGGGTAATGCCCCTGTCGGCCCTTGCGTATGAACCATCGCTTGGTGACGCACAGCAATCAACTCCTCCCGATCGCGTTTCGTTTCTCGTAACCTTTGGGACCGAGCAGTGCCCAAAGGGGGATGGCGGCGAAATTGTCGTATGCGCAGCGCAACCCGAACATGACCGCTACTCTATTCCCAAACCACTACGCGAAGAGGAGGAAAAAGACGCGGCGGGCGGAAGCTGGACCTCTGCGGTCGAAAGCCTCGACAATTATGCCCGCGCAATATTGCCCAAAAGCTGTTCCGTGAACGGCAGCAATGGTTTCACCGGATGCCTACAACAGGCGCTGCAAACCTGGCACGCGGAACGCCGTGGAACCCGCATCAAACCTTAAACTTCGACTATTGGCACCTTTTGCCTTTTCCAAAGTTATCCACACTTCATCCCCCATTTTATCCAGCGTTGTTCCACTTCGGTCATGCCGCTTGACAAACAAGAACAAATAGTGAACAAGGGCTGAAATACGGTGTAAAACCGAATCAACACTCCGCCCGATTTGGGGCGGGGATCACAAAGGATTATTGCCATGACTATCATCGCTTCGCTTCTCTTCCTCACTGCGCTGGGTGCATCCATTGGCGTAATCATGTTGACAATTCGCAACGCCATGCCGCGCATCCAAGAAGTTATTGATATGGAATTTGCGCCAGCGATGCAGCGGGAACGCCGGATCATTTTGGGCGATATGCGGCGCTTGGCGCCTGCTACAATCATTGCCTTTCCGGCTACGCCTCGCCCGCAAAACGGAGGCCGTTTGGCGGCTTAACAACAGTTGGGGGAGCAAATTCCCACTTAGGGTCAGGACCTATTAAATCCGCATAGCTATCAAAATGGACCTAGATCTTGCGCGGTCCGGCGTTGTGGCGCTTCAATAATAAGGAATGTGTGCGGAAAATGCGCCCTGTGGTGACAGAATGTGTCGCCGTCGCTCGGTGATACAAAAAAGGGCGGGTGCTTTCGCCCCGCCCTTTTTACCAATTTCTTGGCGTGTGCCTTAGTTGACAGCGTCCTTGAGCGCCTTGCCAGCTTTGAACTTTGGCTGAGTCGATGCCTTGATGGTCATTGGCTCACCGGTGCGTGGGTTACGTCCGGTCGATGCCTTGCGCTTTGCAACGCCAAAAGTGCCGAAACCAACGAGACGCACTTCGCCGCCGCTTTTCAGTGCGCCAGTGATCGCTTCGAATGTTGCTTCAACAGCTTTGCCAGCATCGGCCTTGGTCAAACCGCTAGCGTCGGCAACTGCACTGACGAGATCTTGCTTGTTCATTTGGGAACCCCCCTTTTAAAAATTATGTGACACTCACTTATTGCTAAATTGAGTCGCGGCTTGGGCCGGTTCGCGGATAATGAGCAGATTGTTGACACTGTCAAAGGAAATATCGGCCTAAAACCGTCATTTTTTGTGAAAAACTGCGCGTCCTGCCTATTAAATACGATTAAAGGCAGAACGCACGGGCTTAATGCGTCACCGCAGCCCCATTTTCCCCACCGATTCCCGCTGGCAAAGCCGCAGCCAGATCATCGGCCTCGGTCCACTCAACAGGTACCAATGGCGCCACAAGCGCACGCGCCAGAACTTGGTCAACATGGCTTACGGGAATGATTTCCAGACCATTTTTTATATTTGCCGGGATATCTGCGAGATCCTTTTCATTCTCTTGCGGGATCAGAACTGTTTTGATCCCGCCGCGCAAGGCCGCCAGCAATTTTTCCTTTAAGCCGCCGATGGGGAGCACCCGGCCGCGCAAGGTTACTTCGCCGGTCATCGCCACATCGCGGTGCACCGCAATACCCGTTAGCGTCGACACGATGCAGGTGACCATGCCGATACCGGCGGAGGGGCCATCCTTTGGTACTGCGCCTTCGGGAAGGTGAATGTGCACGTCCTTGCGCGCAAAAAGGCTGGGCTTGATGCCATAGCTCGGCGCACGCGCCTTCACATAGCTCAAGGCGGCCTGAATGGATTCGCTCATGACCTCGCCAAGCTTACCCGTGGTTTTGATCTGCCCCTTACCGGGCACCGTAACCGCTTCGATCGTTAGCAATTCGCCGCCAACTTCTGTCCAGGCGAGGCCCGTAACGGCGCCGATCTGGTTTTCTTCCTCGCCCATGTCATGGCGATATTTGCGGACACCTGAAAAGTCCGCCAGATTTTCCGGCGTGATGACAATGCTTTTGTCTTTGCCTTCCAAGATGCGGCGCAGCGCCTTACGCGCAAGCTTTGCAATTTCGCGCTCCAGAGTCCGCACGCCTGCTTCACGTGTGTAGTAACGAATGACGTCACGCATGGCGTCGTCGCTGATGGAAAACTCATCATGCTTCAAGCCATGGGCTTCGATTTGCTTTTCGATCAAATGCCGCTTGGCGATCTCAAGCTTCTCGTCTTCGGTATAGCCTTCAAGACGGATGATTTCCATCCGGTCCAACAAGGCGCGCGGTAAGTTTAAGCTGTTTGCGGTCGTCACAAACATGACGTCCGATAAATCGAGATCAACTTCCAAATAATGGTCGTTGAACTTGTTGTTCTGTTCCGGGTCAAGCACTTCCAGCAAGGCCGACGCGGGGTCGCCGCGGAAATCCTGTCCAAGCTTGTCGATTTCGTCGAGCAGGAATAACGGGTTCATTGTCCCTGCCTTTTTCAGGTTTGCCGCAACCTTGCCGGGCATTGAACCGATATACGTCCGACGGTGACCGCGAATTTCCGCTTCATCGCGCACGCCGCCCAAGGATTGGCGGATGAATTCACGGCCCGTTGCCTTGGCAATCGATTTACCAAGCGAGGTCTTGCCCACGCCGGGAGGGCCGACGAGGCACAATATTGGCCCCTTCAGCTTATTCGTGCGGGCTTGCACCGCAAGATATTCAATGATCCGGTCCTTCACCTTTTCCAGCGCGAAATGGTCGGCATCGAGCACGTCCTGCGCCTTAGCGATATCCCGCTTCAGCTTTGACTTCTTGCCCCATGGAATGCCGAGTAACGTATCAAGATAATTACGGATCACGGTCGCCTCTGCTGACATGGGCGCCATGCCGCGCAGCTTTTTCAATTCCGCATTGGCTTTCGCCTTTGCTTCCTTGGACAGCTTCATCGTGTCGATCTTGGATTGAAGCTCGGCAGTCTCGTCGCCGCCTTCGCCATCTTCGTTGCCAAGCTCGCGCTGAATGGCCTTCATCTGCTCATTCAAATAATATTCGCGCTGGGTCTTCTCCATCTGGCGCTTCACGCGGCCACGAATTTTCTTCTCCACCTGCAAAACGCCAAGCTCGCCCTCCATGAAGGCAAAGGCCATCTCCAAGCGGCGCAACGGGTTGGCCTCGACCAACAAGGACTGCTTATCCGACACTTTCAATTGTATGTTCGCCGCCACCGCATCTGCAAGCGCAGATGGTGTTTTAATCTCAGTCAGTTGCACCGCCGTTTCGGCAGGCATTTTCTTATTCAGCTTCGAATAACTCTCAAATTGCTCGGTAACCGACCGCATTAACGCAGTGGCCTGCGGCCCTTCGGCGTTCTTTTCGGTGATCAGGCTGATATTGGCTTCGACATAATCTTTACCGCGCTCCAGCACGTCGCGCAATTCAGCGCGCTGCTTGCCCTCGACCAGCACGCGCACGGTGCCATCGGGCAGTTTCAACAACTGCATGATAGTGGCAGTGACGCCGATATTATACAGATCATCCTTGTCAGGATCATCCTCGGCCGGGTCAAGCTGGGCCACCAGAAAAATTTCTTTGTTGGCGGCCATCGCCTTTTCAAGTGCAACCACCGATTTGTCGCGTCCGACAAACAACGGCACAATCATGCCGGGAAAAACAACGATATCGCGCAACGGCAATAATGGAAGGTTCAGATCCATAGATACTCCAATTGGCGATCACCCAAAATGATGCCTCGCCGGTTCTCCCCCAATATGAGCGCTTTGCACGCGCTTTCAATGCGTGTGCTTCGGTGGTGCGCATTTAATTGGGGAAAAGCCGTATTGGGATACGGCACCAAAGCCGTTCTGTTTATCAGTTCACGGCTTAAAACGGTAATTTGAACCCGGGCGGTAATGCCATGCCGCTGGACATTTTGCTCATTTCGGCGTTGCTGGCGGCATCCGCTTTTTCGCGGGCATCGTTGAGGGCTGCTGTGATCAGGTCTTCCAACATACCCTTGTCCGCTGGCACGATCAGGCTGTCATCCAGCGCAACGTTCAAAATGCGGCCTTTTGCGGTCGCGCGGACCTTAACAAGACCGCCGCCGGAGACGCCCTCAACTTGAATGATGTCAAGCGTCGCCTGCGCTTGCTCCATCTGCTGTTGGATGTTTTGGGCGGCCTCTTGCGCGGCCTTGATCATCTCTTCCATGCTTTTCATGCGCTCTTGCTCCATTTCATGCCATTTTCGTCGCTGTCGAGCAGCTCCGCCTCTGGAAACGCGGCGAAAGCGGCTTTGACCAAAGGTGACTCCAATATAATATGTTTATCCGCTTCGGCTGCTGCTTGCTCTTGCTCCAGCAAGCTTGGCGGCGCTTCGCCGGCGCGCTCTTGTAGTTCCCAGCGGGTCCCGGTGACCTTGGCCAAGGCATCGCGCAATTCGGCCATAAAGGTCGGCGCAACGGGCCCGGCCAACTGGTACGCCAGCAAAGGCGGCGCATAATCCACGAGGCGGACCACATCGCGCATGGTCATCTCAAGGCTGACAAAACCTTCCCGCGATAATCTTTCCAGCAGTGCATGGAAATCCGCTGGCATCAATGTCTGCACATTGGCGGTTGGCGGCACATCGTGCGCGGTGGACGCGGAAGCCGACGGTGGAGCCGTGAACGCCCCTTCGCCAATCATCTTGGCCAGCTCCCCGGGATCAGGCAGCGTCGCTGCATGAACCACACGCAGCAGTGCCATATCCGCCGCATCAAGGGGAACAGAAGCGCGGGCGACCTCTTCTTGGCCCTTCAGCAACAACTGCCATAAGCGGTGCAAAACGGGGAAGGATAAACGGTCGGCATGATCTTCGACCACGGCCGCAGCCTCGGCATCCAAAGCTTTATCACGCGGCGCGCCAACCTTTGCGAGTGTGAGCCGATGGACCTCGGACAAAAGCCCGGCAAACATCGCCAGCGGTTCAACGCCTAAAATATACTGGTTCTTCGCCTCCGCCAGCATCGCCTGCGCGTCGCCAATGAGTATAAGCCCGAACAGACGGCGAATTGCGCCACGGTCGGAAAGCCCCAACATGTCGCGAACCTGCGCGGCGGTTACCTTTCCGTCGCCCTCCATATCGGCATGGGCAATGGCTTGATCGAGGATCGAGAGGCCATCGCGCACCGAGCCTTCTGCCGCTTGCGCGATGAGGGTCAGTGCCTCCGCCTCGGCCACAACGGCTTCCTTGGCGGAGATTTCCGCAAAGTGCGCCGAAAGCTTCTCGGTCGAAATCCGCTTCAAATCAAAACGCTGGCACCGCGACAATACGGTGATCGGAACCTTGTTCACCTCAGTCGTGGCAAACAGGAACTTCACATGGCCCGGCGGCTCTTCAAGCGTCTTCAACAAGGCATTGAACGCGTTTTTCGAAAGCATGTGCACTTCGTCGATGATGTAAATTTTATAGCGCGCGGATACGGCGGAATAACGCACCGCCTCAATAATCTCACGCACATCGTCAACGCCGGTGTGGCTTGCGGCATCCATTTCGATGACGTCAATATGCCGCCCTTCGGCAATCGCTACGCAAGGCTCGCACACACCGCACGGGTCGATAGTTGGGCCACCCTGCCCGTCGGTTCCAATGCAGTTCAGCGCCTTAGCAATCAGCCGCGCGGTAGAGGTTTTCCCCACCCCGCGCACGCCAGTCATCAAAAATGCATGCGCCAGCCGGTCCCGCTTAATGGCGTTGCCAAGCGTCTGCACCATGGCATCCTGCCCGATCAGCTCGGCAAAAGTCTGTGGCCGGTATTTGCGTGCCAAAACGCGGTAGGCCGCGCCGCCGGTCGGGACGGGCGCGGTGGACGGTGGTGCCGCTGGCGACTGGGCAACGGGTGGCAAATCCAACCCCAATCCCAATGCGTCATCGGGCATATCCGGGTCGCGTGATGCGAAATCTGGGCTGTCGGAGTCGGGCATTATCATCATATTAGAAGCATCACCGACCTTTGTCGAAGTCTTCTCCACCGAAACACGGGGAAAAGTAGGAGCCGAATGACCCGCAGCGAATTCGTTGTGGCTGCTTCCGTCAGGATCTGACCAGGTTGGCGAGTGCCACGTCCATCCGACTCCCACGCCGCATATGGCCGCGACCTTATCGAATTGCAAGACCGGCTGTGGGTTTTGGCAAGTGCCGCAATTAACTGGGCCAGAAAGGCGCTTTTACGTTGAAGCTTGCCAAAGACGTATACGCAAAATGGTGGAGTTAACTAATCTTTCAGCCTCCATTCAATTTTCCGATGCTATTTCTATCCAATCGGGTAAATCGCAACAAAATCTCAGGACATAAAATTGGCACGTAAATTTCTTTATATCGTCGCAGCGCTTATCGTTCTCGTCATTGCGGGTGGCTTTGTCATTCGTATCTATGAAAGCGAGCTGACGGAGCTTGCCTTTGTCCCGACGGGCAAGTTTGAACAGCAACCGGCCTTTGAACCCAGCAAATATGCAGGCAACGACATGTGGTTTGCGCGTCCCGGCAAAACGGGCAATCCTGCGGACTGGTTACCGACCGGCGCGGCGAAGCCCGAAATACCCGGTTCTGCCGCGATATTTTTTGTGCATCCCACATCCTATATCGGCAGGGATTATTGGAACGCGCCCTTAAATGACGCAGAATCACAGGACCGCGCGCGCATGTTCCTGCGCGGCCTTGCTTCGCCGCTCGCCAGTGCAGGCGAGATGTGGGCACCGCGTTACCGTCAGGCAGCGATTGGCGCATTTCTGACCACCAAGCCGGAGGGCCAGCAAGCGCTGGATGCCGCTTATCAAGATGTGCTCTTGGCCTTTGATGAATTTGCAGCGAAGGTCCAAAAAGACCGCCCGATCATATTGGCCGGGCATAGCCAAGGCGCGCTGCACCTTACAAATTTGCTTAAGGACCGCGTGGCGGGCAAGCCAATCGCGAAACGCGTTGTCGCCGTATACGCCGTTGGATGGCCGATATCGATAACCGCTGATATGCCACAAATGGGCTTTCCTGCTTGCGCTGGTCCCGATGACACCGGCTGCATCATGGCGTGGCAAAGCTTTGCCGAGCCTGCCGAATATGACCGGATCGTCAAAGTCTATAACGCCACAACCGGATTTGACGGCACGCCGCGCAAGGACACGCCGATGCTATGTACCAACCCGTTAAATGGCGGTGCGGAGCCTACTGCGTTGATGGAGGCGAATTTGGGCACATTAAAGCCCAATGATAAGTTAGAAACCGGCGAAATGATTGTTGGTGCCGTGCCGGCACGATGCGATGGCAAGGGGTTTCTGCTGATTGGCGATCCGCCAGAGATTGGACCCTATGTCCTGCCCGGCAACAATTACCATGTATATGATTTCCCTTTATTCTGGGCCAATGTGCGGGCGGATGCGACATGGCGCTTGCAGAAATATCTGCAGAAATGATTTTTGAATCGGTTGCCAGCTTCCGCGATCAACTGCCAGACGGCGGCGTTTTAATCGGGCTTGATGTCGGCAGCAAAACCATTGGCACGGCATTTTGTGATGCCGGCTGGACCTTCGCCTCGCCCGCTGACCTCATCAAACGCGCCAAGTTTACGCAGGATAAATTCGAATTAAAGGCCGCTATCGCGACGCGGCCAACGCGCGGCATTGTGATTGGCTTGCCGTTGAATATGGATGGCAGCGAAAGCCCGCGAAGCCAGTCCAGTCGCGCCTTTGCGAAAAATATCGCAGATCTGGGCCTTCCAATTTTGCTGCGTGACGAACGTTGGTCGACCCAAGCCGTTGAACGCGACATGATCGCCGCCGACATGAGCCGCGCCAAACGCGCAGAAAAAATCGACAGCGGCGCAGCAGCGTTCATCCTGCAAGGCGCGATTGATGCGCTGACGCGTGGGTGATGCGTATACGAAACGACGCCCTACTCCCGTCACCCTCGAAACAATCCCGTCACCCTAGAAGCAATGCCGTCACCCTGAACTTGTTTCAGGGTCCATTTATCCATTCTAGGGTCAGGACCTATTAAATCCACCTTCGCGGTTTGAGGCCATTTTGTTCAGTGCTAGGCGGCAAGCGCAGGACTTAGTGGTTCTAAGTCCAAGCTTG
>Ga0208327_1000273_pt1 | contig 13340 bp, 10 predicted proteins | sample LakMenEpi26Jun08_FD_150733 | JGI IMG/M metagenome (GOLD analysis project Ga0208327, IMG submission 150733) | Freshwater microbial communities from Lake Mendota, WI - 26JUN2008 deep hole epilimnion (SPAdes) | ecosystem: Environmental > Aquatic > Freshwater > Lake > Epilimnion/Euphotic zone ...
CTGGGCGGGATCGGGATGGGTAGCGGCGAACACAAGGCCGGTATTCTCGTCGAAGAACTTCACGTCGAGGATCATCCCCGCGTGCGCGCTCATGTCGATCACTTGCCAGCTTTCGCCCCCGTCGGTGGAGCGCAGCATACCTGTCGGCCCTCCGACCCGGCCTGCGGCGTGGATCACCGTGCGTGGCTGCAGCTTGCCCTGATAGATGCGCTTCACGGTGAGGATATCGATTGCGCATACGCCCTTTATCGTCGCAGCTCCGGTATCGACCGCTACCCACGTCCGGCCCCCGTCGCGGGTGCGGTAGAGCGGGGTTTCGTCGGTGACGCCGGGGTAATAGTCGGTGCCGACATTGCCGATGAAGCCGTTATCGCGGTCAACGAAGCCGACCGCGCGCACGAAGGTGCCAGGGCGGCTGGCGACCTTCTCCCAGCGCGCCCCGCCATCCTTCGTGGCGAACAGGTCGCCCGCACCGGTGCCATACCAGCCATGGTCGGCATCGACGAAGTTGACGCTGTCACGCTTGCCGCGATAGGCTTCGGTGACAAAGGTGCGCCATTCGCCCGCAGTGCTGGCAGCAACAGGAGCGGGAGCGGGCTCCTCCGCAATAACCGGCGCGCCAATCATAAGAGCGGCGAGCGCCGCGGCGAACTGAGCCTTCATATCGTGTGACCTCCTGTTTTGCGGCGCTAGCAGCGGTCTATTTTCCTGCTTAACTCCAGCGCCTTATCCTCATTCGCACACGTGATGACATAAGTGCGGATTGCCGCGATCGCCGCTTTCGACAAAGAGCCATCGGTTATCGACAAACGGTTGATCAATTCTGACGAAAGCGGAAAATCAAGAGCCTTTGCGAATGGTCTTAGGCTCGTCGGTAGCAGGGTCGGTGTGAATGGCGGCGGTTCGAGATTTGAATTACGGTAACACGGAATCACCCTAAAAGGTGCATCGCCCCGAAATAGCTTCGCTTTGGGTTAAGCCTGCTTATCCGGATCGGCATGAAGCCAACCGGTGGCCATTGGCGTCAAGGAAATAGATCGACCGGAATATGCCGTGAAAGGTCGGGCCCAACACATCAACGCCTTGGGCCGCAAACATTTAATCAGACGTTGCCGAGCGTATCAGCGCACATGCCTCTTGTTCGGAAACAACCTCCGCATATTTTGCTTGTAGGTCGAACAAATTAGCTTCGTGGGGTGCAGGATGTCGGTCACCACAGGCTTCGCGCACGACGAAGGGTGCAAAGCCCGACTGCAATGCGTCCAGCGCCGTTGCACGCACGCATCCGGAGGTCGACAGCCCTGTTATGAGCAATGTGTCTATACCTTCACCCGAAAGGGTCTCAGCAAGCGACGTACCAAAAAATGCTGATGCGAACTGTTTTGATATGACGCGCTCACCATCGACTGGTGCAAGCGACGGGGGAAACGCGCCCAATGCCGACCCCTCCACAAACACCCGAAGCGACGGAATTTTCTTGAAGAATAAGCCCCCGTCTGCACCATCTGCCTGATACACGACATTCGTAAAGAAGACCGGGACCGCGGCAGCTCGCGCAGCGGCTAACAGGCGTTCGTTGCTGGCCAACGCATCCTCGACCTGCGCGTATAAGGGAGATGCCGGGTCCAGATACGCCATAACAAAATCGACGATCAGAAGTGCCGGGCGTTTACCAAAAGAAAGACGGCCGTCGAACGCGCCAACATAGTTCGCTGCTAGATCGTCGTTCTTCTGTGTCATCAAATTGCGCCAGCCGCCAGTAGCCTGTCCAACTCTGCGGTTTCCATACCAAGCAAGCCACCATATATTTCGGCATTATGTTGGCCGACCATGGATGGTGCGGGTGAACGAACGCCGCTGGGTGTGGCCGACATCTTCGGAAACGTACCTTGCATTTTCAGCTTTCCGTACCGCTCTGTTTCGACCTCGATAATGGCTTCGCGCGCTTGAAAATGCGGATCCGCCAACATTTCTGGTGCGCGGTATACCCGGCCTGCGGGAATGGAATGTGCAATCATCAACGCATCGACTTCATCGACGGTCAATGTCGCGGTCCAGGCATTGATGCGTTCATCAAGCTCAAGCTGGTTGTGACCGCGTGCAAGATGCGTCGCGTACCGCGGATTCGTCCCAAGGTCAGGCATGCCCATAGCTTCTGCCAATCTTTGCCACAGCGAGTCTTTGTTCGCGCCGATCATATATTCGCCGTCTTTGCAGATATAGACATTGGAGGGCGCAATGCCCCGAAGGATAGAACCCGATCGTTCGCGAATGAAGCCGCTATGGTCATATTCGGGAACCAGCCCTTCCATGACCTGCAACACGCTTTCATACAGAGCCGCGTCGATAACCTGCCCCTGACCCGTCACGCTGCGATGGTGCAATGCCGCAAGTACGCCCATGCAACCATAAGTGGCGGTCAAGGTGTCGCCGATGGAAATGCCCATGCGGCTTGGCGAACGATCAGGCTCACCAACGATGTAGCGCCAGCCGCCCATAGCCTCTCCAATGCCGCCAAAGCCTGCACGGTCCGAATAGGGCCCGGTCTGGCCATAGCCCGACATGCGCGCGATGATGAGGCCGGGATGCTCCGCCAACAGCGCGTCTGGCGCAAAACCCCATTTTTCCATCGTGCCGGGTTTGAAATTCTCTATCAGAATGTCCGCTTTGCCGATCAATTTGCGAACAAGCGCCTGACCCTCTGGAATCCGCAAATTGGCCGAAACAGATTTTTTGTTACGTGCAACAACTTCCCACTGCACCTTTTCTGCGCCTTGACCCCAAACACGCATGGGGTCCCCCGCACCTGGTGGTTCCACCTTGATGACTTCAGCGCCCATATCGCCAAGCAGCTGTCCGCAAAACGGTCCCGCGAGCAGCTGGCCGAGTTCAACAACACGCAACCCCTTTAATGCGCTCACTCGGCAGCCTCCAATGTTGTCCAAACCGGTTGGACTGGCGCGCTAAGGCCCGTTTCCGCTTCGCAATTGGCACGTAATTGTTCAATACCGGGGCCATAATTGAACAGCGAAAGCGCCGCGCGTTCCTGCCGTAACTTGGCCCGCAGCGCGTCAGTGGCCTCAACGTCTATTTCGCCAACTGCATTTGCGATTACGCCATAGGATTTTGCGCCGCCTACGGTGACGAGCCCTTGGAGAATCTCTTTGCCAACCAGGGCAGGATCGCGGTCAAGCGCATCGCCCCAACCACCGCCGCCCCATGTGATGAAGTGCAATTGATCGCCTTCTTCGACATGAACGTCTTCAACCTTGTTGCCGATGATTTGCGAAGTGCCGTCTGCCTTTTCGAGAATTTTCCGGGCACGTTTGCCCGGCTCTCCGCCATTGACGCCCCACGGCGGCACGAACCAGCGATCATCATGGATCGAAATCGTGCCGCTGGCGAGGAAACGATAGGTCATGTGAATGCCGTTTCCGCCCCGATGCAGGCCAGCGCCGCCACTGTCGGGTTCGGTTTCATAACGTTCGATCAGCAACGGGAAATACCGTTCCAGAAACTCATTGGGAACATTCGTAAAGCCTGGCCACAGCGAGTGACCATCTGGTCCATCGCCCATGGGCCGACCTGGAATACCGCCAAAGCCGATCTGGAAGAGCTGGAACCAATCGCCCTTTTTGTCATTGCCCGAGTAGAACATATGTGGGCTCGAGGAAAATCCGGCCGCATTTAAGAATTCCGGTGTTTTTTGTCCCAAGAGACCACCTAAAATATCGAAAATGCGGCCCAGCGCGTGCGTGCGACCCGAAAGCGCTGCTGGAAATTTGGGCTTCAGTAGTGATCCATCCGGAATGCGGACATCGATCAGATCATAAAAGCCATCGTTGAACAGAATCTGCGGATCGAAAACCATGATCATGTAAATGCCGAAGAACATTTTGAACATGTTTTCATTCAGGAAAAAGTTGATCGATGCCTGACTTTGCGGGTCAGTACCGGCAAAATCGAGCACAACCTTTTCGCCTTCGCGCCACATCGTGCACTTAATTTTATACGGGCCAGCGCCCATGCCGTCGTCACAGATATAGTCTTCGAAACTGACTGGATCTTCGCCAATCGCCATGGCGATGAGCGATTTCATCGCACGGTGATTGCGCGCGAGCAGCTCTTGCGTGGCAGAAATGTAGACATCGTCACCAAAGCGCCCGGCCATTTCAATGACTCGGCGTGCAGCCACCCGGCAGGAGGCAATAAGCGCATTGAGATCCGCCTGACACCAATCCGGTTTGCGGGTCTGATGCATGACCAGCTTCATCAGGTCATCATTATACGCGCCCTTTTTCCAGATTTTTACGGGCGGAATACGCACGCCCTCTTCAAAAATCGAACGGGCATTGATCGGCATAGAACCAACAACCTTGCCGCCAATATCGGATTGATGGCCGAACATGGATGTATAGGCAATCAATCTGCCGTCTTTGAAAACGGGTAAAAGCACCAACCAATCGTTTGAGTGGCTGACAGCACCGTCGCAGGAATAAGGGTCAGATAGAAGGATCATGTCGCCGTCTTCCAGCGTACCGTCCCAGTTATCCAAAAAGCCACCTATGAAACTGCCGAACTGGCCGACAATCATTTTGCCGGTGTGGTCCGCAATCAAAGGGAATGCATCTCCCTGTTCCCGAATACCGGGCGACATTGCCGTACGCACCAGCGTCGCATCCATCTCAATGCGGGCATTTCGCAGCGCGTTTTCGATGATGTCTAGCGTAACCGGATCGATAGCGATCTTGTTGAAGGGGGTGTTGTTCGTTTGTATGATTTGGGCGGGCATGTCGTTCGCCTCCTCAAGCCAGATTGATCAGGATATTGCCGACCTTGTCGACGATTGCGACGCAGCCAGTTTCGATAAGTGTCGTCGAATCCATTTCGACCACAATGGCCGGACCCGGAATGATATCCCCCTGACGCAACTTGGATCGATCATAGATGACCGCAGCTTGTTCCTCGCCATCCATCCACAAAACATGGTCGCGCATTTTGGCGGCTGCGGGATTGCCATCGCCCTTGGGCAGTTCGGCAGCTGGCAAATCGAGCGGCTGTCCCAAGGCAACGGCGCGCAAGTTCACGATTTCATGCGGCGTATCCATGTTGAAGGTGAACAACCGCAGATGCTCTTCGTCGAAACGCGCCAGAATTCCAGCAACGCCATCACGTTCCAAAACGTCGGGTGTGATCGTCAACGGCACTTCAAACGCTTGCCCCGCATAGCGAACGTCGATTTCGAATTCGCTGCTGATGTCGGCGTCATTGATGCCGTCGGATTGCAATTGCGCGCGGGTCTGCTCTGCCATCTCTTTCAAAATAGCAATGAGTTCGGCCGCATCAGTTGTTGTAGCTAACCGTGAAAAGCTACGCGCTGTTTCGGTGCGCATCCGCGTCGTGGCATCGCCCAATGCGCACAAGACGCCTGGCGAAACAGGTGACACGGCAGGCCAACTGCCCATCAGCCTTGCAACCGCGTTCACGTGCAACGGTCCAGCGCCGCCAAAGCCCATCAGGGCGAAATGCCGTGGGTCATAACCCTGCTGAACCGAAATCATGCGCAGCGCGCCGAACATATTTTCGTTCACAATATCAATGATGCCGCGCGCAGCCGCCATCAGGTCAATGCCAAGTGCGTCGGCGATGGTCTGCACCGCTTTTTTGGCCCCCTCGCGGTCAAGCTGGAAAGTTCCGCCCAACAGGTTTTCAGGAAGATAACCCAATACGACGTTAGCGTCGGTGACAGTAGGCGCTTCACCGCCCTTGCCATAGGCGACTGGCCCAGGAACCGCGCCCGCCGACTGCGGACCGACGCGCAGGGCCTTCGTCAGTTCGGGCACATAGGCGATTGACCCGCCGCCTGCGCCAACGGTTTTGACATCAAGCGAAGATGCACGCACCGCCAAATGGCCGACCTCGGTCGTGCGTACGCGCCGAGGTTCAAGATTTTCGATAAGCGCAACGTCAGTCGACGTGCCGCCAACATCAAGCGTCAGGATATTCTTGATACCTGCATTCTTGCCGACCCAAAGCGCACCGGTGACGCCGCCAGCCGGCCCCGACATCAATATATCGACAGGATGTTCCTGCGCTTTTTGCGCTGACATTAATCCACCATCGGACCGCAACAATGACAGTTTGCCAGTAAAGCCAGCGTCAGCCAGCTTGCTCCGCAAATTTGAGATGTACTTGCCGACCACTGGGCGCACGGCGGCGTTCGCAACGGTCGTCAGTGTCCGCTCATATTCCTGCATTTCCGGCAAAACTTCATGGCTGAGCGACACCGGGACATTTGGCATCAGCTCACGCGCCAATTCGCCCACGCGGGCCTCATGCGCGCCATTTGTATATGCGTTCATGAAGCTGACGGTGATTGCCTCGACGCCTTGCGCCTTAAGATAGGACAAAGCGGTTCTGGCGGAAGCTTCATCTAAGGGACGCACTTCACCGCCTTGCGCATTCATCCGGCCACCGACGGTCACGGTATCTTCCAAAGCAGCTAACGGTGTTGGCTTTGGCCAGATAATCCATGCGGCAAGTCCACCGGGCACGTACGAGCGCGCGATCTGCATGATGTCGCGATATCCCTCGGTCACGATAAGGCCGACGCGTGCGCCCTTGCCTTCAAGCACGGCGTTGGTCGCGACAGTTGTGCCGTGCAGGAAATATTCGATTCCTGCCGCATCGACGCCCGCGTTGGCACAGATGGCATTCACGCCGGTCAGGATACCCTCGCTACTATCATGCGGCGTGGAGGGGGTCTTGTGCCTCCAAAACGCGCCTGTGTCAGCATTGAACAGCAACAGGTCAGTAAAAGTCCCGCCGACATCTACGCCCAAACGATACCCCATTAAATTCTCCTCACGCTACTTTTGGAAATGATGGCGATTGCGCCACCATGCCGGGTAGTTTTCTACCCATGATGCCTGATAACCAATGGCTAGCCTCAATAAGGCTATCCAAATTCATTCCCGTGGACACGCCTGCACGTTCCAGCATGTAGACCACGTCCTCGCTTGGCACATTGCCCGCGGCACCCGGTGCGAACGGGCATCCACCAAGCCCGCCTACCGAAGCATCGATAACGCTAGCCCCTGCAACAACTGCGGCCCAAACATTGGCCAAGCCAGTGTTGCGGGTGTTGTGGAAATGCACCCGAACGGGCAGCGGATTTACTGCTTTCTTTATCTGCTCGACCAGCCGTGCCACTTGAGCCGGATTTCCAACGCCAATGGTGTCGGCAAGCGCAATTTCGACAGGACCAGCCTCGGCAATGGCCACGGCCATATCGACGATGCGCTGGTCAGATACCTCACCTTCAAACGGGCATCCGAAAGATGCCGCTATGGTGCATTGCGCGGTGCGTCCTTCGGCATGCGCGAGCGCAATAATGGCCTTCGCCGCTTCGACCGATTCGTTGCTGTTTTGTCCTTGATTGGCCATTGCGAACCTGTCCGTCGCGACTGCGACAGCGCCAAGTTGATCTATCTTTCCTGTCGCGATGGCGCGTTCTGCACCGCGCAGGTTCATGACCAAGCCAATATAAGTGACATCGCTGCGATCCGGCAGGCCTGCGCACACATCCTCCGCGTCCGCCATTTGCGGGACACGCTTAGGGTTCACAAAGCTGGTAACCTCAATTCGGCGCACGCCAGCCCCGATCGCGCGATTGATCAAAGCGATTTTGTTGTCAGTCGACACCAGTACAGCCTCATTTTGCAGGCCGTCACGTGGTCCAACTTCGACAAATTCAATATGCTTAGGGATGTTCATCGCGCAGGGTGATGCCATAATTGTATACAAAATCAAACAGGATTATGCGGCCAAATTCGACTTTCCAATTTCAGTATAGGAAGAATGCGCTTCCGCATAAGCATGAAACGCGCGCCGGATATGCGCCGTCATAACCGCCGCCGCCCAGTCCCCGTCGCGATTTTCAAATGCAATCAACAATTCTTCATGTTCGTGGTGCGAGCGGCGCAGATTTTCGAGGTCATATTGTCGCGCAGTGCGTAACACCACTGGCTGTTCAGTCACTTGTGACAGCATGCTCGTAAGCCGTTCAGATGCTGCTGCCTTCAATAATATCGCATGAAATTGCCGATTATGATCAATGAAGCGCGGTACATCAGGGTGAATGGCGTCAACAGCTTGCTTCAGTTGCGCATTTTGGAACCGCATACGCGCCAACTGGTCACGTGTGATCCTAGTCGCTGCGCGTTTGGCGGCATGTGATTCAAGCATTGCGCGCAAATGAAACGCATCTTCTAAATCGTCCAGCGACCAAGCCGCAACAAAGCTACGCTTCGAATCGTTTCGGCGTATAAACATTTCAGCCTCAAGCCGCCGAAGCGAATCTCGCACCGGAGTGCGCGATACGCCGCATAATTCTGCCAGTGCCTCTTCGCGAATTTGCGATCCAGGTTGCAACTCACCCGATAAGATCATGCTGCGAATGAGATTATATGCACGATCCGATGCCCGCGACATGGTTTTAACGCTCCTCTTGACGAATGGCATTTGTATACAATAAGCTGCACGCAAAGCAATATTGGGGTTAAAAGGGGTAAGTTACATGCGTATCGGGAAAAGTGCACTGCTCTCATCAATAGCAATCAGCGTGTTAGTGCCGACAACGGCATTCGCGCAGGCGGCTGAAGAGGGCGTAGAAGCTGAAGAAATTATTGTAACGGCACGCCGCCAAAATGAACGGCTGGTTGATGTCCCTGCTTCGGTCTCCGTTATAGACGCCGACGCACTTGCGAAAACCGGTGCAGATAATGCGCAAGGCTTTGCCCAGCTTACGCCAGGTGTGACTATTGTGACGGGTACCGCCGAAGCCGGTGACACCCAAATCAACATTCGCGGCATCAACGGTGCGCGCGACGCGGAAAGCTCCGTTGCGCTCGTGGTTGACGGTATTTTGAAAACCAACACCGCGCAGTTGAACCAGACACAAGGCACGCTGCGTCAAATTGAAATCCTAAAAGGACCACAAGGCGCAATTTATGGCCGAAACGCGGCTGCCGGTGCGATTGTTGTTTCTACGGTAAAGCCAGGCGACACGCTCGAAGGCGCAGTAAAATTCAGCTACGCCAACGAAAAGACAATGGAGGGTTCGGCCTATGTGTCATCGCCGTTGGGCGATAATGCCGGTTTCGTGCTCTCGGGCAACTACCGCAAAACAGACGGATTTTATCGCAACCTGTATCTTGACCGGAAAGTGGTCGATGATCAGGAAGTATATTCGATTGACGGCCGTTTCATGGCGCAATTGGGCGATGCAACTGAACTCGACGTGAAAGCACGTTATTCAAAGCTGTCTGGCGCATCGATCAACTTTAACTCGGTGTTTCATATCGAAGCATTTGGTGGGGCATTCTTCGAAGATGTTGATGCGCATGAGCTGCGATATTACAGCAATATCCGGCCAACGAATGATCAGCGGACAATTGATTTTTCCGCCAAGGTTGAACATGACTTCGGCGCGACACGGCTGACCGCATGGGCGCTATACTCGGACGTTGACCAAAACCTTACCGCCGATGGCACTTCGGCCGACTTCGCGCGCTATATTGCACCTGCCTTGGGTGCGTCTTCCAATGCGACAAATCTGGCCGTTCAGAGCAAATGTTTTGCCACGACTGCGTCGCTGACCGGATTTCCGTTGAATCCGCCAGGCTTCATCGGGCAAATTCCAGTGCCGTTCATTTTTGCACCCGCAACAGGTTCGACGTTTGGTGCCTATAGCCCGACAACCTGCGATGGTACGCAGCTTCAGATCCGTAATCAAAAAGACATCAGCGGAGAAATCCGCTTGGCGTCGAATGACGGTGGGCCGTTGGATTGGCAATTTGGCGTCTACGGCCTGCACATCGACCGAACGGTTGGCGTGAGCCTTGGCGCTGATTTGGGTCAAGGCGTTAGCTCGGCATTGTATAATGCCCCCGGTAGCAGCAACCCGACATCGCAATTGTTCAACGACACGTTCAAAACTGACGTCTACGCTGCATTTGGTTCGCTCGATTATAAAATGTCGGATCAATTCAAAGCTGGCTTCGCATTTCGTTATGACGTCGAGGATCGGACAACGTCCAACCTCGTGCCAAATGTGTTTGATCCAATTACCGGTGCGAAGATCAATCCCGGCCTTCCTGCAACAGGCGGAATTGCCGATAAATCAGCTAGCTTCAAGCAAGTGCAGCCAAAGGTAACGCTTAGCTACACGCCCAATAGCTCGACAAATATCTACGCGAACTGGGGCATCGGATTTAAGTCGGGCGGCTTCAACAACACGGGTTCGTCGGCTCTCGTCAACGCGAACTTTAACATTCCTGCGATTGGTGCAGGTGTGACGATCAATGACCAGTTCCGCAAAGAACGGTCGAGCTCTTTTGAAGCGGGCATCAAGGGATCGTTGTTCGACAACCGCGTCACGTTTGATATTGCTGGTTATTACACCCGCGTCACAGACATGCAGTTCTTTGAATTCTTCGTCGGCTCCTTTGGCTTGCTGCGCGTTGTTTCCAACATCGACAAGGTCGATGTTAAAGGCGTCGAGTTGAACACGTCTGCAAAAATTGTGGATGGCTGGAAGGTTTTTGGTTCGGTCAACCTGACCGACAGCGAAATCAAGGCAAATGCCTCGCGGCCTTATACCGTGGGTAACAAATCGCCTTATACCGCTGATTACACGATCAACTTGGGCAGTCAGATTGACGCACCGCTTAATGACGGCATGGATCTTGTTGTGCGTGCCGATTACCGGATTACCGGCGCGACGTGGTTCCACACTGTGCAGGACCAAACACGGTCGACGATTTTCAGCCAGCTACTGCCGATTTCGGCGCTCGCCCTCCCCGGCTCTGTCGGGAACGCCAATTACAGCGTCGCCAAGCGTGATCCATTCGGTGTGCTCAACTTGCGCGTCGGCATTGAAGGCGACAACTGGAATTTGACAGCTTTCGCCGACAACTTGCTTGACCGCAAATACATCAACGAAGCGATTCCCGCCATTGAGTTTGGCGGTTCCTTCATCTCACCGGGCGCGCGGCGCTTGATGGGTGTTGAAGTGGGCTACAAATTTTAGGGTCTTTTAGGCCGTGAACTTATACATATCACCTTCGCGGCGTCAAAATGGCAAAGATATCGCAAGCAAACTATCCGCCGCAGGCAGTCATTCTGCCTGCAAGGGCATTTTGCTCTGAGATCAAAGCCATTTTGGTGCCGCGGCGGTGGATTTAAGTGACCCTGACCCTAAACCGGAATCGAAAGGGAATGGCCGCTCTGCGGCATCGCCCATCTTCTGGGGAACCTTCAGTAAGGGTGATCGATGTGCAGCTTTGCAAATACACGTTCTTCAAAAACCCACTGTCCGTTTTCCCGGACATATAGATCGGAATACATGCCATACAGATGATAGGTCATGTTTTCATCATCGACCAACAACTCATTTGTGTAGGACCAACCTTGACCTTTATCACCATCAATATTTACGGCTCCAGGAAAATTGAGAAACGCCCGAGTATAAGAGCCTTTGAAGCCCCGACCGTTTGTTTTCATGTCTATCCAGTGGCTTATGATTGCATCTCGTCCCTCGATTATTTGGCTCCCGAGGTGCCAGCTGGCGTTCATTGCCCAACAACTTGACCACAGCATCTGATCGCGGCGTATGACCGCATCGCTATAGCTGTCGAGAAGCTCTCGGATAGCAAGCCTATCTTCGATTGGGCCGTTAAAGTGGCGCGCATTGAGGTCGCTGTTTACCGCATTGTGCTGATGTGGACTTTTCATAAATGATCCCCCGTAAAAGGACGCCCGCGTTGGTAATCTGAAAACAGCTCCGGATTCCGCAGCTTCTGAAGAATTTCATCATTCAGGCTATATATGTAGAAAAGGTGACGTGCCGAAAGGAGAGCCCAAGCAGAAAATACGGAAAGATTAAAAGCTATAAAAAATTGACTTTGATCGACGAAAATTATTCCAGACGAAAACATTATCAAATCTTGAAAATTAGAAATGATAATGAGATTCAATACACCAGCAGAAATGCCATATATCTTACAACTCACTTCTGTTTTGTTATACAATCCTTTTACACGAGGGATTAATCCAACTACTATATAAAAAAATACAAAACAGTCCAATAAAGGTATCAATATAGATAATAATATTATTTTAACAGAAAATTTTTTAATATTTGATGTTTTTATACCTCTATTTATAAGTTGCTCTTTTTCATTATTTTTTAATAGTCTGTAAATTGGATATACGTAAAAAATTATTTTAAATAATGTCCATATTAAAATTATTTGAAATGTGTATTGATTAACATCAATAATTTCGAGTTTGTATTTATAATAATTAATTATTTCATTTTCGAAAAACATGCGGCCTCCTATCATCAGCCAAATCTGATATACAACTTATCCACCCGATTTTATTGTAAAGCCGTGCAGCCAAACCTGCGTACCTTGTAGTGTCAAAATCGGACGAAAGTCCGTCATTGACGTTGTTAGAAACGGAGAAGGCGCTCGCTGGTCTAATGCCCACATGCTATTTCCGATGAGAACCGAGAGCAACGCGTGGTCACGGCGCGCTATGAGGTCGGCCCCCACTGTAAAATATATATCGGTCGCGGGTATGCCGGATCCCTTTAACAGCATAAGTTCGAGAATGGCGAAATCTTCGCAATCCCCGCGTCGGCGGGCAAGCGTTTCCGCTGGAGTTGCCCAGTAATCCCTGGTCCCATACACGTCGATATCCTCAGCATATTGAATGTAGGAGATAACGAACGTGTGAATGAACGCTATCCGCTGCTTAGGATTCTCGATGCGCCGCGCCTGTCGCACGATAGATGACCATTGCGCGCCGCTTGCTGGCACCGCTGCGCGAAGGTATTTGGCGTCAAATGGCGAGTGCGCAACAGCTATGCCGACGGAATTGTAAATCTTAGGTAAACTGGCTGATTTGGTTCCTGTGCCTGCCGTGAGCCGCAGCACAACGATCAACGCAATTGCAATAAGAGACAGCGCAAGCGGGAATATACCAAACTGACGAAACCATTTCAGCAGTTCGAATACGGAAGAAAAGAAAATATCATCAAAGTTTGGATCTTTGAGGATTTTCATAGTCACATGCCTTTTGCCAGGCGAAAAGCCAACAGACGCCTTTTCACTTGAAAAGTATCGGCCGTCCACAATGATTACTAAAACGGGCTAGACTAAATATGTTCCCCGTAAGAGTCTGACTCATAATTATCGTGTTTAATATCATAGTTTTGCGATTCGTCTAGCGAGGAACTGGACGGAGGCCATGAACAGCCATGCCGTTGCGGA
>Ga0208327_1000275_pt1 | contig 13308 bp, 10 predicted proteins | sample LakMenEpi26Jun08_FD_150733 | JGI IMG/M metagenome (GOLD analysis project Ga0208327, IMG submission 150733) | Freshwater microbial communities from Lake Mendota, WI - 26JUN2008 deep hole epilimnion (SPAdes) | ecosystem: Environmental > Aquatic > Freshwater > Lake > Epilimnion/Euphotic zone ...
GAACCGATATATCCCTTGTCCGACGGCCTAACTAACAAGCGCATGGGGCAATTGGTGGCGACATCGTTGCAACACGTGCCTGATTTGGCGGAGTGGATTGAGCCGACCTTGTTATCCAGTCGGGGATGGCCAAGCTGGTCGAAGTCTATCAACCTACTGCACAACAAGGATGACCAAGACGCGCGGAATAGGCTGGCTTATGATGAGCTATTCAGCAACCAACTTGCGATGCGGTTGATCCGCGCGGCGATGGACAAAAGAACCGCCGTGCCGATACGCGGTGATGGCTCTTTGGTGACAAAGCTACAGTTGCCTTTTGCCCTCACAGGCGCTCAACAGCGCGCCATAACCGAGATTGAAGGCGATCTTGCGCAGTCGCGGCCAATGTTGCGCTTGCTGCAAGGCGATGTGGGCGCTGGAAAGACGATGGTCGCGCTGATGGCGCTGCTGCGCGGCGTTGAGGCAGGGATGCAGTCGGCGATGCTCGCGCCGACAGAAATCCTTGCGCGGCAACATTATGCCAGCCTTCAAAAAACACTTTCTGGCCTGCCCATCAACATTGCGATTCTTACGGGTCGCGAAAAAGGCCGCTTGCGTGAGGCAACTTTGATGGGGCTTGCCGATGGATCCATTCACATCCTTGTTGGCACCCATGCGATATTTCAGGAAGCTGTGACCTATAAGGCGCTTGCAGTCGCGGTGATTGATGAACAGCACCGCTTTGGCGTTTCGCAACGGCTGATGCTGTCCCGCAAGGGCAGGGGCGTGCCGCATTTGTTGGTCATGACGGCTACCCCAATCCCACGCAGCCTTGCGCTTGCCGCTTATGGTGAAATGGATAGCTCGATACTGGACGAGCTTCCCCCCGGACGGACGCCGGTTGAAACCCGGGTGATGTCGCAGGATCGGCTATCGGAACTCGTCGATGGCGTCGCGCGGCATCTCGCCGCTGGAAAACAGGCGTTTTGGGTGTGCCCATTAATAGAGGAAAGCGACAAAAGCGACCTCGCCGCCGCCGAACAACGCGCTGAACAGCTTCGCTTGCGCTTTGGTGATCAGGTTGCGCTGGTGCACGGGCGGATGCGGGGCCCGGAAAAAGACGTCGTCATGGAACACTTTGTTGCAGGCAGAACGCGGCTGCTGGTTGCTACAACGGTGATTGAGGTTGGCGTGGACGTTCCAAATGCCAGCCTTATGGTGATTGAGGCAGCGGATCGCTTTGGTCTTGCACAACTGCACCAGTTACGCGGGCGGGTTGGTCGAGGGGCCGAGAAATCAGCCTGCATCCTTGTCCGCAGCACGCAAATTGGCGAAACAGCGCGGGCACGACTGGCGTTGATGCGCGAGACGAACGACGGTTTCCGCATTGCCGAAGAGGATTTGAAACTGCGCGGCGCGGGTGAATTGCTGGGCACAAGGCAGTCGGGCGAAAACCCGTTTCGCGTCGCGACGCCCGAACAAGTCCGCGCGCTGATTGGCGTCGCCGCAGATGATGCGCGCCTGTTGCTTGACCGCGACGGCGGGCTTGATGGCAAACGCGGTCAGGCGGCGCGGATGGCGTTATACTTATTTGAAAGAGATGCAGGTGTTGCCACCCTGCGCGGCGGTTAGCGGCTTTTGTAACCAGGGCGTGATATATATGGGTTCATGGCCTAATTTCGTCCAGCAGCACTTGAAAATCAGGGAAACGCAGCACGCGTTCAAATTGCAGTCCCGCGCGTTGTGCCACTGTCCAGATAACCAGCGCTTCAATCCGGCCAATAATCGGCAATCGTAATTCAACCCTTTCTCCGCGTTCGTAGCCGGGGTTGTTGTCGATCATAAACCCTTGCGCAGAAATGTTCACTATATGGATATACTGATCGCCATGCCGCCGGCTTTCGGCAATCACCTTATGGTTGGCACGGTGCCGCGCCGCGCGACGTAAATTCATATCTGAATTTTGTAAGGCTTGCGCCATGCTCAGCACCCCGTGCGCTGTTTAATTGAAACAGCAATATGGACCAGAGTTACGAATAAATGGTAAACCCGCCCTTTGGGACGAAACGGCAGGTTATATGAAGTTGATTAAACCGTGTTTTTTCTTTCCCGCTGAGATTTTTACAGGGGCTGCTTGAGCCGAAATGACTGCGTCTTCTGCGGTAACGGCATCGCCATCAACGCGTGCACCGCCGCCTTGGATCATCCGGCGTGCTTCTTTCTTTGAAGCGACAAACCCCAAGCCAACCAATGCATCAATGAGGGAAATGTCGCCCAAAGCGTCAAAGCTAGGCAGATCGTCGCCGCTTGAGCCTTCTTCAAACGTCTTGCGTGCGGTTTCCGATGCGAGGGTCGCTGCGTCCGCGCCACGGCACAATTCGGTCGCGGCATTGGCCAAGGCGATCTTGGCCGCGTTGATTTCCGAACCGCCGAGGGCCTCAAGCCGTTGTATCTCGTCTAACGGCAAGTCTGTGAACAGGCGCAGAAACCGGCCAACATCGCGGTCGTCGGTATTCCGCCAAAATTGCCAATAATCATAGTCAGGCAATTGTTCGCGGTTCAGCCAAATCGCGCCAGACACCGATTTGCCCATCTTTGAACCATCGGCCTTGGTAATCAGCGGGGTCGTTAGGCCAAACACTTCTGCGCCGTCCATCCGGCGGGCAAGTTCCATGCCGTTAATGATGTTACCCCATTGGTCGGACCCGCCCATTTGCAGGCGAACGCCCATAGTCTTGCTCAAATGACGGAAATCATAGCCTTGCAAGATCATATAGTTGAATTCGAGGAAGGTCATCGGCTGTTCGCGCTCAAGGCGCAGCTTCACCGAATCGAACGTCAGCATGCGATTGATGGTGAAATGTGTGCCAACCTGCTGTAGCAATTCGATATATCCCAACTGTCCAAGCCAGTCATGATTGTTGACCATCACCGCGTCGGTCGGACCATCGCCAAATGTCAGAAATTTTTCGAAAGCCGTTCGGATCGAATTGATGTTCGCTTCAATCGTCTCATCGGTGAGCATCTTGCGGACTTCGTCCTTGCCCGTCGGGTCACCAATCCGCGTCGTTCCGCCACCCATAACCACTACCGGCTTGTGGCCCGATTGCTGCAAGCGTCGCAGCAGCATGATCGAGACAAGGTTGCCGACATGAAGCGATGGCGCGGTCGCGTCGAAGCCTATATAGCCCGGCACAATCTCTTTGGATGCCAATGCGTCCAGCGCCGGAGCGTCGGTTGTTTGGTGAATATAGCCACGTGCATCGAGCAGGCGGAGGAGGTCGGATTTATAAGCAGTCATAGTGCGCCCGCGCCTAGCATGGAGTTTCGACATTGGCCAATATTTCAATAACTGAGGTGCCGTTGACTTGTCACGCGCAGTCGCCGGCCGGCGGTATTGAGGGTGTCGGTGTCACGATTACGCGTGGGACGAGCGGGGAAGTTACGTTGACCTATCGCGTGTCTGGCGAAACAGGCGCTCTGGAAATTCCGGCCCGATCAACACCGCACCGCATTGATGGTCTTTGGAAAAATACGTGTTTTGAATTATTTATAGGTAATTTTGAAGATGAAAACTATTTAGAGTATAATTTTTCACCGTCGCGCCAATGGGCAGCATATCAGTTTGCGGGCTATCGCTCGGATATGGTTGAGTTGGAAACAAACGCTCCAAACATTAAAGTCGCGCAAGCTGCCGACGCTCTCACGCTGACTGCGACGATTGCGTTACCCGATGCTTGGCGGGAGCGTGGCCTGCGGGTAGGCATCAGCACGGTTATTGCCACGAAGAGTGGTGACATCTCCTATTGGGCCGTGGCGCATCCCCCGGGTAAGCCGGATTTCCATCATAAGGATTGCTTTGCCGTGCAACTGGAGGCACGAAGCGCAGCATGAAATTTGGAATTGATCGCCTTTTGGCAGAAGCTGAACTACGCGCTCCTTTAGAGGGCAAGCGTGTTGCTTTATTGGCGCACCCCGCTTCCGTTACGGCGGACCTCACCCATTCGCTTGATGCACTTGCGGCTTTAGGCGACGTGACCGTCACCGCCGCGTTTGGACCCCAACACGGGCTGCGCGGTGACAAGCAGGACAATATGATGGAATCGCACGATTTCATGGACCCTGCGCACAATATTCCAGTGTTCAGCCTGTATGGCGAAGTGCGCCGCCCGACCGCCGCCTCTCTGGAGACTTTCGATGTTATTCTGATTGATCTGCAGGATTTGGGTTGCCGCATTTACACGTTTATCACGACGTTGCTGTACATATTGGAGGCCGCTGCGGAGCATGGAAAGTCGGTTTGGGTGCTGGACCGCCCAAACCCCGCTGGACGCCCTGTAGAAGGGCTCACGCTGCGTTCTGGATGGGAGAGCTTTGTAGGGGCAGGGCCGATGCCCATGCGCCATGGCCTGACGCTGGGCGAAATGGGGAAATGGTTCATTGATCATTATAAAATCAACGTCGATTATCGCGTCATCGCAATGGAGGGCTATGCCCCCGACGCTGCGCCGGGCTTCGGCTGGCCGACAGACCGGCTTTGGATCAACCCAAGCCCCAATGCGGCAAATATCAACATGGCGCGGGCTTATGCGGGCACCGTTTTGCTTGAAGGCACGAATTTGTCCGAGGGCAGGGGCACGACGCGTCCGCTCGAGATATTCGGCGCACCTGATATTGATGCGCGTGCCGTCATCGCTGAAATGCACAGCTTCGCGCCGTCATGGTTGAAGGGCTGCAGCTTGCGCGAAATCTGGTTTGAACCAACATTCCACAAACATGTGCATCAGCTTTGCCATGGCGTGCATATCCATGCCGAAGGCCCAAGTTATGACCATCAGGCGTTCCAGCCATGGCGGTTGCAGACTTTGGCGTTCAAGGCCATCCGGCGGCTGTACCCGGATTATGACCTGTGGCGCGATTTTCCGTATGAATATGAAGTCGGCAAGCTCGCAATCGACGTCATCAACGGCGGACCAGCCCTGCGCGAATGGGTTGATTCTGCCGACAGTACACCAGAGGAATTAGACGCGATGACGTCCGTCGATGAGCAAGCTTGGATCGAAGAACGGCGGAAGCACTTGCTCTATTAATGCCCGTGCTTGCGGCTTAGCTCGCGCATAGCGTCATCCAGACCTTCTAGCGTCAGCGGGTACATGCGGTCGTTGACCAGTTCCTTGATGATCTTGGTGGACTGCGAATAGCCCCATTGCTTTTCCGGCACGGGGTTCAGCCAAACCGTTGCAGGATAGGTGCTCGTGATACGGTGCATCCACACCGCGCCCGATTCTTCGTTGAAATGTTCAACCGAACCGCCGGGATGGGTGATCTCATAAGGGCTCATGGAGGCATCGCCGACCATCACAACCTTATAATCGTGCGGGAATTTGTGGAGTACATCCCACATCTGCGTACGCTCGCTAAACCGGCGCTTATTGTCTTTCCAAACGCCTTCATATGGGCAGTTGTGAAAATAGAAAAACTCCAAATTTTTGAACTCGCTAGTGGCCGCACTGAATAACTCTTCACAAAGTTTTATGAAGGGATCCATCGATCCGCCAACGTCCAACATCAACAGCACCTTAATGGCGTTGCGCCGTTCAGGGCGCATTTTGATGTCCAGCCAGCCTTGGCGCGCGGTGCCGTTGATCGTGCCTTCAATATCCAGCTCTTCCACTGCACCATCGCGCGCGAAACGGCGGAGGCGGCGCATTGCGATTTTGATATTGCGCGTACCCAATTCTTTGGTGTGGTCGAGATTCTGAAACTCGCGCTTGTCCCATACTTTGACCGCACGCTTATGCTTGGATTCGCCACCAATCCGAACGCCTTCGGGGTGATAACCTGAATTGCCATAAGGTGACGTGCCGCCAGTGCCGACCCATTTGTTGCCACCCTGATGACGCTTTTCCTGTTCTTCCAGACGCTTTTTCAACGTCTCCATCAATTCGTCCCAGCTACCCATTTTTTCGATATTCGCCATTTCTTCGGGCGACAGATATTTTTCCGCGATGGCTTTCAACCAGTCGGCGGGAACATCAACGGGGTTTTGGCCATATTCGGTGAAGATACCTTTGAAGACTTTGCCAAAAACCTGGTCGAAGCGATCAAGCAATGCTTCGTCTTTGACCAAAGTGGTGCGCGCCAGATAGTAAAACTCTTCCGGGCTTTGGCCAATCACGTCAGCGTCGAGCGCAGCAAGTAACGCCAAATGCTCCTTCAGCGATGCCGAGATACCCGCAGACCGCAACTCTTCCATGAATGAGAAAAACATCGGCTGGCTCCTGTATAAAGTGAGCGATTATGCATTTAGCTGCTTGGCGGCGATGGCATCAATACAACGCGCGGACGAATTTTAGCTGTTCGGGCGGCGGGCCATGAACGCAAGCCGTTCGAACAACATGATGTCCTGCTCATTTTTGAGCAGCGCACCGTGCAAAGGCGGGATCGCCTTGGTCGGGTCACGCGACTGAAGCACATCCAATGGCATATCCTCATGCAACAACAGCTTTAGCCAGTCGAGCAATTCGCTTGTGCTTGGCTTTTTCTTCAGGCCTGGCACGTCGCGAACTTCGTAAAAAATGTCCATCGCCTTTGAAACCAGCATTTTTTGAATACCGGGAAAGTGGACATCGATAATCGCCTGCATCGTCGTACGATCCGGGAATTTGATATAATGGAAGAAACAACGGCGCAGAAACGCGTCGGGCAGTTCTTTCTCATTGTTGGATGTGATGATGACGATGGGGCGCTCGACCGCTTTGATGGTCTCTTGCGTTTCGTAAACGAAAAATTCCATACGATCGAGTTCTTGCAACAAATCGTTGGGGAATTCGATGTCGGCCTTGTCGATTTCGTCGATCAACAACACGGGCAATTGGGGGGCGGTGAAAGCCTCCCACAACTTGCCTTTTTTGATGTAATTTTTGATGTCATGCACGCGCGCATCGCCCAATTGGCTGTCGCGCAGGCGGGCAACGGCATCATATTCATACAGGCCCTGATGCGCCTTGGTCGTGGACTTGATATTCCATTCGATGAGCGGTGCACCAAGCGCGGTCGCAATTTCCTGCGCAAGCACGGTCTTGCCGGTGCCTGGCTCACCCTTGACCAGCAAAGGCCGACGCAACTTGGTGGCGGCATTAACGGCGACCTTCAAGTCATCAGTGGCGACGTAATTATCGGTGCCTTCAAAGCGCATGGACGAACCCTTTTTGTTAATCGAACGATTAATTCGTTAAGTGGGCTAATCAGGATATGCAACAGGATAGTGCGCGACCAAGCAGGTTGCATAACGCCAGAGCATGGATTGCATCGGCTCACACAAAAACGGGCCCAATCCTGAGAGTAAGAAAGGGCCCAGCTTTCGAGATTTTATTGGTCGAGGAAGCTGCGCATTTTGCGGCTACGGCTTGGGTGCTTGAGCTTGCGCAACGCTTTGGCTTCAATCTGGCGGATACGCTCACGCGTCACGCTGAATTGCTGCCCAACTTCTTCAAGCGTGTGGTCGGTGTTCATGCCAATGCCGAACCGCATCCGCAATACGCGTTCTTCACGCGGGGTGAGCGATGCCAAAACGCGAGTCACTGTTTCCTTCAGATTGGCCTGAATCGCGGCATCCACTGGTATAACTGCGTTTTTGTCTTCGATGAAGTCACCCAAATGGCTGTCTTCTTCGTCGCCAATCGGGGTTTCAAGGCTGATCGGTTCCTTTGCGATTTTCATCACCTTGCGCACTTTTTCAAGCGGCATGGACAGGCGTTCGGCCATTTCTTCGGGTGTAGGCTCGCGCCCTTGTTCGTGCAGGAACTGGCGGCTCGTGCGTACCAATTTGTTGATCGTTTCGATCATGTGCACAGGGATACGGATGGTCCGCGCCTGATCGGCAATCGACCGGGTGATCGCCTGACGGATCCACCATGTCGCATAAGTGCTGAACTTGTAACCACGGCGATATTCAAACTTATCGACCGCCTTCATCAGGCCGATATTGCCTTCCTGAATAAGGTCGAGGAACTGCAAACCACGGTTGGTGTATTTCTTGGCAATGGAAATCACGAGGCGTAAATTCGCCTCAACCATTTCCTTTTTCGCGATGCGTGCTTCGCGCTCACCCTTTTGCACCATGTTCACGATACGGCGGAACTCGCCAAGTGACATGCCGGTATTGGCGGCAATATCGGCGATTTCGCTGCGGATGCGTTCGACACTTTCGGCTTCGTTCGTTGCGAAGGCCGTCCATTTCTTGTCGATGTTTGACACTTCGGAGAGCCAATTCTCATCGAGCTCATGACCCATATAGCTATCGAGGAAGGCCTTGCGCGGAACCTTATGCCGTTCCGCCAAGCGCAGTATCTGACCACCCAACGCCGTCAGGCGACGGTTGAATGAATATAATTGATCGACCAGATATTCGATCTTGTTTGCATGGAACTGAACGCTTTCAACTTCTGCGGTCAGTTCTTCACGCAATTTGTGATATTTGTTTTCCGAAGCTGTGGAAAAATCTTCCCCCGCGTTCAGGGCGCGCATGCGCTCAAGCTGAATGTTTGAGAATTTCTTGAACAGCGACGTGATCTTGGCGAAACGCTCAAGCGCAGCGGGCTTTAATGCCTCTTCCATTTGCGCGAGGCTGAGGGTGTTATCTTCTTCCTCTTCCTCTACAGGACGCGAACGCCGCTCCGTCATGTCTTCATCATCTTCGCTCACCGCTTCGGGCTCGTCTTCGACTTCGTCTTCCTCTTTATAGGAAGGACCGGCGGTCTTCTCGCTGATTTCGCCATCGCCTTCTTCTTCGCCATCTTCGGTCAGCGATTCAGGGGCAGGCTCTTTCGAAAGCATGGCGTCGAGGTCAAGAATTTCGCGCAACTGCATTTCGCCGTCATTGAGCGCGTTGGACCAGTCGATGATCGCGTGGAAAGTGATCGGGCTCTCGCACAGGCCCAAAATCATGGTGTCGCGACCAGACTCGATTCGCTTGGCAATAGCGATTTCGCCTTCGCGGGACAGCAACTCCACCGCGCCCATTTCACGCAAATACATGCGGACGGGATCATCGGTGCGTTCGCCAGTGCCCGTTTTCTTGATAGTGTTCGTCAGCGAACGGGGATCATTTTCGGAAATATTGTCGATGGTTTCGACTTCTTCCTCGGCATCCTCCTCATTATCGTCGCCGGCTTCGTCATTCTCAACAATCTGCACGCCCATGTCGTTAATCGCCGACATGACGTCTTCAATCTGTTCGGAAGACATCTGATCCTGCGGCAGTGCCGCATTTAGTTCATCATAGGTCAGGAAACCCCGGCGCTTGGCCTTGGCGAGCAGTTTTTTTACGGTCGCATCATTCAGGTCGATCAGCGGTGCATCACCGTTTTCGCCGATATCTTCTTCATTTTCATTTGCGCGACTTGCCAAAATAATTCCCCGATAAACTTATAAACTATCCGCATCACGCCGAAAAAATTCGATGATACGATCGTCAAATGCCTTTTTCTCGTGTCGCAACCTTTGCTGTTCGGCAAAAGTCTCTTCAGTCATCTCCAAACTCGCCAACCGCGTGGCGCGTTCCAGAGCTTCTTCCAGCGCAGGGCGCTGCTTCATGAGCCTGATTGCTTCACCCAAATTTTTTGAAGCGTTAGAAAATCCGTCGCCTCCCGTACCGAACTCTCCGCGGTTAAAGGCAAAAACCTTACCGTTGCTGTGGAGCAGTGCCGACGCGACATTATACAACTTCTCGCCCAATATGGTAATTAGCCCCTCGGTATCAAGCGTTTCTTTGCTAAAAGATTCGTTGAGCATCACGTTGAGCAATGCCGCATGATTCGGGTCGGACGGAACGAAGTCGCTCAGAGCCTCGTGATGTTGTGCAATAAGCGCGGGATGACGCAGCAGCGCCGCCAGTATACCCTGGATAAGAAAGTCCGAACCCTTGGCATTGAAGCTTTTGGTTTCAGCGCCCGGCGGCAAAATTGGCGGCTTGCGCCAATCGCGCTTTTGTCCGCGCACAAAAGGTGCAGATGGCGTAAATGCAGAGCTGCGTCGCGGCGCGAATAGATTGTCGAACCGCTCGCGAAAGGCATCGGCATAATGGCGACGAATTTCTCCGTCCGCGATATTTGCCATATGCGCACCCAAACGCTGTTTAAGCCCCGCACGGTCCTCTGGCGTGCTGAGGGTGGCTGCTGACACCTCGGCCTGCCAAAGCCTCTCTACGAGCGGCTGAGAGGCTTCTAGAAGCACATTGAGGGCATTGGCGCCCGATGCCTTTACCAGGTCGTCTGGGTCTTGTCCTTCGGGCAAGGTCACAAACTGAAGACTATGGCCGGGTTTCAACAATGGCAGTGCGCGTAAAGCCGCGCGCATGGCGGCTTTTTGCCCGGCAGCATCACCGTCAAAACACAATGAGGGCTTTTCTGTCATCCGCCACAGCATCTGTATCTGCTGTTCGGTCAGCGCTGTGCCCAAAGGTGCCACAGCATCGGCAAAGCCAGCCTGCGCAAGGGCGATAACGTCCATATAGCCCTCAACCACAATTACGCGGCCCGTCTGACGCGAAGCAGGAGAACATTTGTCGAGATTGTAAAGCGTACGGCCCTTGTCGAATAAAGGCGTGTCCGGTGAGTTGAGATATTTCGGCTCACCTTCGCCTAAAATCCGGCCTCCAAAGGCAATCACGCGGCCACGCGGATCACGGATCGGTATCATCAGCCGCCCGCGAAACCGGTCATAGGGTGCCTTGCCATCGACCGAGATAAGCAACCCTGCCTCAATCAACATCGGGTCGCCAAATTGTTTGAGCGCGGTTTTTAAGCCAGTGCGGTTATCGGGCGCGAGGCCAAAACCAAAGTCGCGGATTATCTGCTCCGTAAACCCGCGTTGCTTGAGATATCCCCGCGCGGCGGAGCCCTCAACGCCAAGCAACTGCGTGACAAACCACGCCTGCGCTGCCGTCATGACGTCATACAGGCTGTTTGCCTTCTCGGCCCGCTGAGCTGCCTTCGGATCAGCGGCGGGAACCTCCATCCCGGCCTCCGCCGCCAGTTCCTTGATGGCATCCATGAAAGACAGGCCGCGCTGGTCGGTCATCCAGCGAATGGCATCGCCATGGGCGGAACAGCCAAAGCAGTGGTAAAAACCCTTTTCATCGTTGATCGTGAAGCTGGGTGATTTTTCGTTATGGAACGGGCAGCATGCCTTAAACTCGCGGCCAGCCTTGGTGACCTTAACGGTGCGGCCAATCAACGCAGAAAGCGTGATCCGCGCGCGTAATTCATCCAGCCATTGCGGGGTAAGTGTCATTGGGCCTTCATCCTCGAAGCCCATCCCCGACCCCTCCCGCCTGCGGGAGGGGAGTAGAATGACGACATCACTTCTATGGGATTAAATTTCACCTGTTCCCCTCCCGTAAACGGGAGGGGTTAGGGGTGGGCAGCGACATTTCGGCCAAAACCTGACCGATCATCACAAGCACCCCTTCCAAATTCTGCATCACATCCCCATTCGTAAATCGGATCAACCGATACCCTTGCGCTTCAATCCACTCGGTACGGTCGCAATCATACTCAACCTGCACGTCGTGGGAAGGGCCATCAATTTCGACAACGAGCCTTGCTGACCGACAAACAAAGTCCGCGAAATACGGCCCAATCGGTATTTGGCGGCTAAACTTAAATCCATCCAGTTGGCGCTTTGACAGGCGTTGCCATAACTTTATTTCGGCAGGCGCGCCCTGTTTCCTCAGGTCACGAGCGCGTCTTGTGTCTCTGGAGTTGAATGCTCTTTCCATTGTTGCTGGATGCCCACCCCCAACCCCTCCCGCCTGCGGGAGGGGAGAATATCAACCCAACGCGGCTTTTACCAAAGCGCTGGCCTTGCTCATGTCGAGTTGTGGGCCATGCCGCTCTTTCAGGACTGCCATGACGCGGCCCATATCTTTTAAGGTTTCTGCGCCAAGCTCGGCTTTGATGCTCTCGATCGCCGCGCTGTTTTCCGCGTCGCTTAGCTGCGTAGGCAGAAAATCTTCGATGATCGTCAATTCCGCCGCCTCAACCGCAGCAAGTTCCGCGCGGCCGCCTTGCTCATATAAAGCAATCGATTCGCGGCGTTGCTTGATCATTTTCTGCATGACCTCAACCACCATCGCGTCATCATCGGGTTGCTGCGATGCGGTGCGCAGCTCGATGTCGCGGTCTTTGATTTTGGCGAGGATCAGGCGGAGTGCGGCCAAGCGGTCCTTGTCACCCGCCTTCATCGCGGTGATTTGGGCGGCTTTGATGGTGTCACGAATCATATTTGGTTCCGAATTTTTGATGATGTAATGCGTTAGACGAACATCCAAATCCCGTCACCCTGAACTTGTTTCACCTTCGGTGACTGTCGTTCCAGGGTCTATTACGCAGCATGAGCAGGGCTTGAAAGGATAAATGGACCCTGAACCAAGTTCAGGGTGACGGTTGAGGACGCATTGTGTAAAACATTCCACAGCTTTCTTGATTTCCGCATTGACGCTTTGGGCCACCATCTCTAGGCGCGGTGCCTTAGCGACATTGCTGTATTTTGTTTAACAGGAGCGACCCCATCATGGCCGACCCCAAATCTTCGCGCGCGCCTTTTGGAGCGACGGGGGTATTGGTTTTGGCGTCCGGGGAAGTCATCTGGGGCAGGGGCTTTGGCGGCGAAGGGCAGGCGGTTGGTGAAGTGTGCTTCAACACCGCAATGACCGGTTATCAGGAGGTGATGACTGACCCGTCTTACGCCGGGCAAATCATCAACTTCACCTTTCCGCATATCGGCAATGTCGGCACGAACCCAGAGGATGTCGAGGCGTTAAACCCACATGCCTTGGGCGCGATTGTGCGGCAAGATGTAACGGACCCATCCAATTTCCGCAGCACGCAGCATTTTGACGCATGGATGAAAGCCAATGGCCGCATCGGCATTTCGGGCGTTGATACCCGCGCGCTGACCCGGCTTATCCGCGTTGCCGGTGCACCAAACGCCGTGATTGCGCATTCGGCGAAGGGTGATTTCGATGTGCCTGCCATGCTGGCGCGGGCAAAGGCTTGGGCAGGGCTTGAGGGCATGGACCTAGCCAAGGATGTGACGACGTTGCAGACCTATGGATGGGATCAGGGATTGTGGACGTTGGGTGATGGTTACGCCTCACCCCTCTCCTTCAGGGGAGGGGGGCTCGCCAGCTCTGTCCCCCGGACAGAGCAAAAGGGCGAGCCGGGTGGGGTCTCTCCGTCTGGCGCTGCGTTTGCCGATATGTCGCCGCCCACCCCTAACCCAGTGGAGCCTCTCGGACCAGTCCGGGGGACTGGTCCCTCCACT
>Ga0208327_1000277_pt1 | contig 13260 bp, 7 predicted proteins | sample LakMenEpi26Jun08_FD_150733 | JGI IMG/M metagenome (GOLD analysis project Ga0208327, IMG submission 150733) | Freshwater microbial communities from Lake Mendota, WI - 26JUN2008 deep hole epilimnion (SPAdes) | ecosystem: Environmental > Aquatic > Freshwater > Lake > Epilimnion/Euphotic zone ...
TATCGCCGAAGTTAGACGAATTTTAGGCGAAGATGCTATCATTGGAAGCTCATGTTATGACCAATTGGAACGTGCAAAACAGGCCCAAAAAGAGGGTGCGAGCTATGTTGCTTTTGGTGCAATGTTCCCAACTCCCACAAAACCTAATGCTCCGAGAGCCTCGTTCGAACTTTTAAGTGAAGCAAAACGTGAGATTCATATCCCCATCGTTGCAATTGGGGGCATCACCGTGAATAATGCTCATGATGTTATTGAAACAGGAATCGACGCGATCGCTGTCATTACAAGTCTTTACGAAGCTAAATCAATAAAGGAAACTGCAGAAACATTTTTAAAGATGTTTCATTAAATCGATATGAGTCAAAATAAAACGCTATTTGAACGCTCACAAAAAGTCATTCCAGGTGGCGTCAATTCTCCCGTTCGTGCATTTAAGTCTGTCGGCGGTACGCCAATTTTTTTCAAAAAAGGCTTAGGCAGCAAATTATGGGATGAAGATGGGCGCGAATATATCGACTACATCAATTCCTGGGGCCCCATGATATTAGGCCACGCACACCCACAAGTCTTAAAAGCAGTTCAAGAAGCTTCATTCGATAGTTTGTCATTTGGCGCTCCCACAAAACGAGAACTCGAGATGGCGGAATTACTCGTGAAACTCGTCCCCAGTATTGAACAAGTGCGACTTGTGAGTTCAGGCACTGAAGCTACGATGAGTGCGATTCGTGTCGCACGTGGATTTACCAAGCGAGATACTTTAGTTAAATTCGAAGGTTGTTATCACGGTCATGCAGATGCGTTATTAGTTAAGGCAGGTTCAGGACTCTTAACCTTCGGAGAACCAAGTTCAGCAGGCGTTCCAGAAGATGTCGCAAAACATACTTTAACGTTACCTTATAACGATGTCGAAGCTTTAAGAGCGCTCTTTAAAGAAAAAGGCGACACGATTGCGACTGTCATTATTGAGCCAGTCGTAGGTAATATGAATCTCATTATTCCCCACATGGAATTCTTAAAAACACTTCGTGAGTTATGCACCAAACATGGCGCTGTGCTCATTTTTGATGAAGTAATGACAGGCTTCAGAGTCAATATAGGTGGCGCTCAGGCGCTTTATGGCATTACGCCTGATTTGACAACACTTGGTAAAGTGATTGGTGGTGGTTTACCCGTGGGTGCTTTTGGCGGACGACGCGACATTATGCAATGTTTGGCCCCCATAGGTGCGGTATATCAAGCGGGCACATTGTCTGGAAATCCTGTGGCAGTTGCAGCAGGACTTGCAACACTGAAACTTGTGCAAGCTCCGAATTTCTTCGAAGACTTAACGAAAAAAACAAAATCACTTGTGGATGGTTTAACAAAAGCCGCACATGATTTAGATGTTAAATTCAGCGCGCAATCAGTAGGCGGTATGTTCGGCATTTATTTTAGTGAAAAAGCTCCCACAAGCTTCGATGAAATCATGAAAAGCAATAAAGAACATTTCAATCAATTTTTCCATCATATGTTAACGTCAGGTTTTTACTTTGGCCCATCTGCATTCGAGGCAGGCTTCGTATCTATAGCCCATACAGATCAGGACATTCATCAAACGGTTGAAGCCGCAAAAGAAGTCTTTCAAGTCCTTAAATAAGCTCAATAATTGTTGAATTACAGGGCGTTAGGCTTTATTATTGAAGGTTCCGTTTAATCTTTTTAATGCAGTTTATGACTCAATTCGAAAGACCTGAGCAACAAGGTCTCTATAACCCTAAAAATGAGCATGACGCCTGTGGCGTTGGCTTTGTGGCTAACATTCATGGCACCAAAAGTCACACCATTGTGGCTCAAGGTCTTCAGATCTTAACCAACCTAACGCATCGTGGTGCGACAGGCTATGATCCAAAATTAGGTGACGGTGCTGGTATCCTCATTCAAATGCCAGATGGTCTCATTCGAGATGAGGCTAAAAAATTATCTGTTGATTTACCTCTATCTGGTCAATATGCATGTGGTCTTATTTTCTTTCCACAATCAAATTCGCATCGCACTCAATGTGAAAAGATCATCACTGACATTATCAAAGAAGAAGGCCAAACATTTTTAGCTTGGCGTGATGTACCTACCAATAATTCTAATATCGCAGATGCTGCGAAAGCACTTGAGCCAAAAATCAAACAAGTCATCATTGGTCAAGGCGGCGACATTAAAGATCAAAATCATTTCGAACGAAAACTATTTGTCATTCGTAAACGCATTGAACATAGCGTTAAAAAGTTAGGGCTTGACGATCCTGCACAATTTTATATTCCATCTCTTTCAAGTCGCACCATTGTTTATAAGGGCATGCTCCTTGCAAATGAAGTGGATACTTACTACCCAGACTTAAAAGACGAGCGTGTGACATCGGCATTGGCTTTAGTTCATCAACGTTTCTCAACGAACACTTTCCCTGCATGGGATTTAGCACATCCATTTAGAATGATTGCGCACAACGGAGAAATTAATACGGTACAAGGCAATGTCAATTGGATGCGTGCAAGACATGAAAGTATGCAATCCGCATTATTAGGTGATGACTTAGAAAAGTTATGGCCACTCATTGTCGAAGGCCAATCTGACTCCGCATGTTTTGATAATTGTTTAGAGTTGTTAGTTGCAGGTGGTTACAGTCTTCCGCATGCAATGATGATGTTAATTCCTGAAGCATGGTCAGGTAATCCTATGATGGATGAAAATCGTCGTGCATTCTATGAATATCACGCTGCATTGATGGAGCCTTGGGATGGTCCAGCAGCAGTTGCATTTACCGATGGTCGTATGATTGGTGCCACCCTAGATCGAAATGGATTACGTCCCGCACGCTATTTAATGACCGATGATGGTGTCGTCATGATGGCATCTGAAATGGGTGTGCTGCAATTCCCACAAGAAAAAATTATTAAGAAGTGGCGTTTGCAACCAGGCAAAATGCTTCTTATCGATATGGAAAAAGGCCGCATCATTGATGATGAAGAAGTGAAAAAAGAACTCGCAACACATAAGCCTTATCGCGAGTGGATTGATAGCTCTCGTTACTTCTTAGGTGACTTCCCAAAAACAAATAGTAAGACTGAGCTTAAAGCGACCTTACTCGATACACAACAAAGTTTTGGTTACACACAAGAAGATATTAAATTTATTTTGCAACCTATGGTGGCAAATGGGGAAGAGAACTCAGGTTCGATGGGCAATGATGCTGCACTTCCAGTACTCTCAAAAAAACCAAAACTTATTTACAACTACTTTAAACAATTATTTGCACAAGTTACGAATCCACCGATCGATCCTATTCGTGAAGAGTTGGTGATGTCGCTTGTGACATTTATTGGACCCAAGCCTAATTTATTAGCAGTCGATGAAACAAAACCAACTACAAGACTTGAAACAAGTCAGCCTGTTTTAACGCTTGACGATTTAGAACAATTAAAAAATATTTCTAAACTCACAAAAGATGCATACAAATCTTTAGTGCTTGATATTACATACGATGTGAAGGGCCTTAAAAAAGACGACGCGTATGGTATGAAAAAAGCAATCGACACTCTTCGTCAAGATGTCTATAAAGCAGTGAAGGATGGTTACAACATTCTGATTTTATCGGACCGCAATCAATCCAAAGATCGCATGGCGATCCCAGCATTGTTAGCCACATCGGCTGCACATCAACATCTAGTGCGCGAAGGTTTGCGCACCAATACAGGCCTAGTGGTGGATACAGGTTCTGCTCGTGAAGTTCATCACTTTGCTCTTTTAGGTGGTTATGGTGCTGAGGCAATTTGTCCTTGGTTGGCATATGAATCTATGCATGCCATGACAAATGACCATGTTCTCGCTCATAAGAACTTTATTAAATCGATTGGTAAAGGTCTTTACAAAGTCATGTCTAAGATGGGTATTTCAACCTACCAATCTTACTGTGGTGCACAAATTTTTGAAGCAGTAGGTCTTAACTCTCAGCTCATTAATGCTTACTTTAAAGGAACAGCCACCAATATCGAAGGAATCGGCATTGAAGAAATCGCAGAAGAAACCATGCGTATTCATCAATCCGCTTTTGGGACTGATCCTGTATTAGTTAATGCATTAGATGCAGGTGGTGAATATGCCTTTAGAGTCAGAGGCGAAGAACATATGTGGACACCCGACTCGATTGCAAAATTACAACATGCGACAAGAACGAACCAATATAGTACTTATAAAGAATATGCAGCCTTAATTAATGATCAAACGAAACGTCAAATGACTTTACGTGGATTATTTAAATTAAAAACGAATGACAAAGCAATTTCCTTAGATGACGTAGAACCTGCGAAAGAAATCGTCAAACGATTTGCAACGGGGGCGATGTCTTTAGGATCAATCTCAACAGAAGCACATACAACATTAGCGATCGCGATGAATCGTATTGGTGGTAAATCGAATACCGGTGAAGGCGGTGAGGATGCAAAACGCTTCCTAACTTTAGATAAAGACAATACTGTTGCAAATGTGATTGGCCTTAACTTAATTGAAAGTGATATTAAACTTAAAAAAGGTGATTCACTTCGCTCGCGAATTAAACAAGTCGCTTCCGGTCGATTCGGCGTGACTGCAGAATATTTAAGTTCAGCCGATCAAATTCAAATCAAGATGGCACAAGGGGCAAAACCAGGTGAAGGCGGCCAATTACCAGGTCACAAGGTGAGCCCTTACATTGCAAAACTTCGTTTCTCAGTTCCAGGTGTGGGGCTTATTTCTCCACCACCGCATCACGACATTTATTCGATCGAAGATTTAGCTCAACTCATTCATGACTTAAAGAATGCAAATCCAAGCGCAAGTATTTCAGTGAAACTTGTATCTGAAACAGGTGTAGGAACTGTCGCTGCAGGTGTTGCAAAAGCCAAATCTGATCATATTGTGATTGCAGGCCATGACGGTGGTACAGGAGCCTCGCCTATTTCATCGATTAAACATGCTGGCACGCCATGGGAGATTGGACTCGCTGAAACACAACAAACGTTAGTATTAAATCGTTTACGCGGACGTGTCATTGTTCAAGTCGACGGACAAATGAAAACAGGTCGCGATGTCGTCATCGGCGCCCTGTTAGGTGCAGATGAATTTGGTTTTGCGACAGCACCGCTTGTGGTTGAAGGTTGCATCATGATGCGTAAATGTCATTTGAATACATGCCCAGTCGGTGTGGCAACTCAAGATCCAGAATTACGTAAACGTTTCACTGGTCAACCTGAACATGTCGTGAACTATTTCTTCTTTGTGGCTGAAGAAGTGCGTGAGTGGATGGCATCACTTGGCATTAGAAAATTTGATGATCTAATTGGTCGCACCGATTTGCTTGATACACAAGCTGGTATTGAGCACTGGAAAATTCAAGGACTTGATTTCAGTAAAATTTTCTATCAACCCAATGTTGAAAAAGAAGTTTCACGTCGTCATACAGAAGAACAATCTCATGGTCTTGAACATGCGCTTGATAACGAACTTATTAAATTATCAAAACTTGCATTAGATAAACGTCAAAAAGTATCGATTAATTTACCGATTACCAATACAAATCGAACTGTGGGTACCATGTTGTCGCATGAAATTGCAAAACGTTTTGGTCATGAAGGTTTACCGCAAGATACTATTCAAATTACTTTAAATGGTACCGCTGGACAAAGTTTTGCAGCATTCTTGGCACAAGGCATTTCCATTGAATTGATTGGCGAAGGTAACGACTATGTTGCTAAAGGTTTATGTGGCGGCAGGGTCGTGATCAAACCTCCTAAAGCATTTAAAGCGAGATCACATGAAAATATTATTGTAGGTAACACGGTGATGTATGGTGCAACAACAGGAGAGAGCTATTTTAGTGGCGTGGCAGGGGAAAGATTCTGTGTGAGAAATTCAGGAGCCTCCGCAGTGGTAGAAGGCGTTGGTAATCACGGTTGCGAATACATGACAGGAGGTACTGTCGTAGTTTTAGGTAATACCGGACAAAATTTTGCAGCAGGGATGTCAGGAGGGGTAGCCTACGTATATGACGAAGATGGTTTGTTCAGCAAACGTTGCAATCCATCTATGGTGTCATTAGAAAAAGTAGAGTCACAACAAGCGCAACCCAAAGTACCTCAACATTTAAATCAGCCTGATGAAGTCATTTTAAAAACACTCATCGAAAAACATCTCAAATACACTGAGAGTGAACGAGCTAAATTTATTCTAGATAACTGGGATAAAGTAAGATCTCAATTTATTAAAGTCATGCCAAACGAATATAAACGTGCATTAAATGAACTTCATGCGTCACTTACAAAGGAAGCTGCATAATGGGTAAAGTCACTGGCTTCATGGAATTTGATCGCATCAGCGAACAAAACATACCACCACAAGAACGTTTAAAAAATTATAAAGAGTTTGTTCTCCATCTAAGTGATGACGAGGCTAAAAAACAAGGCGCGCGCTGTATGGATTGTGGCATTCCATTTTGCACAACAGGCTGCCCAATTAATAACATCATCCCTGACTGGAATGATTTAATTTATAACCAAAATTGGGAAGAAGCGATAGAAGTTTTACATTCTACAAATAACTTCCCAGAATTTACGGGCCGTATTTGTCCCGCACCATGCGAAGCTGCATGTACACTTAATATCAATGATGATGCTGTCGGAATTAAATCGATCGAACATGCCATTATTGACAAGGCTTGGGAAAATAATTGGGTAAAACCTTTAATTCCAACATCAAAAACTAATAAAAAAATTGCCATTGTGGGTTCCGGCCCAGCAGGTATGGCAGCAGCACAACAGCTCGCTCGCGTTGGACATACAGTGACTGTATATGAAAAAAATGATCGCATTGGCGGACTTCTTCGTTATGGTATTCCTGATTTCAAAATGGAAAAAACCCACATCGATCGGCGAGTTAAACAAATGGAAGCTGAAGGTGTTGTTTTTAAAGTAAACCAAAACATCGGTGAAAATGTTAAGCCTGAAGAACTTACAAATAACTACGATGCAGTCATTTTGGCTGGCGGTGCAGAGCATCCTCGCGATTTACCTGTGCCTGGACGTGAACTCAATGGTGTCATGTTTGCGATGGATTTTTTACCACAACAAAATAAAGTGGTGGCAGGCGACAAATTACAAAATCAAATTTTAGCGACAGATAAACATGTCGTTGTCATTGGTGGTGGTGACACAGGCTCTGATTGTGTGGGCACATCAAATCGTCATCATGCAACGTCAGTCACTCAATTCGAATTGATGCCACAGCCTCCAGTAAAAGAAAACAAGGAGATGGTATGGCCGAATTGGCCACTTAAACTCCGCACATCAAGCTCTCATGAAGAAGGTTGTGAGCGTGATTGGTCAGTCACTACAAAAAGTTTTGTAGGTGAAAACGGCAAGGTTAAAGAAATCATTGCAGCGCGTGTTGAATGGAAAGATGGCAAGATGGTGGAAGTGCCTAATTCAGAATTTACATTGAAAGCCGATCTTGTATTGCTCGCAATGGGTTTTGTGAGCCCACAACAAAAAATGTTAGATCTTTTTGGTGTAGATAAAGATCAGCGCGGTAATGTGAAAGCTTCGACAGAAGGTAAAGATGCTTATATTACATCGAAAGCTAAAGTCTTTGCAGCAGGCGATATCCGTCGTGGACAATCTTTAGTTGTATGGGCGATTCGCGAAGGTCGTCAATGCGCTCGCGCAGTGGATGAATTCTTGATGGGAACATCTACCCTTCCACGTTAATTTTTAAAACTTTATTTTTAAGTTTTAAAATCATCTATGACACAACTCAAAAACGATAACTTCTTAAAAGCACTTCATAGAGAACCCACACCATACACACCTGTATGGATGATGCGTCAAGCAGGAAGATATTTACCTGAGTATCGTGCCACACGTCAAAAGGCAGGTGACTTTTTAAGCCTTTGTAAAAATCCAAATTTAGCGACTGAAGTTACATTACAACCGCTTGATCGTTATTCGCTTTTAGATGCATCCATTTTATTTTCAGATATTTTGACAGTGCCCGATGCGATGGGATTAGGCTTGTACTTTGCAGCCGGTGAAGGCCCTAAATTTGAAAGACCTTTACGTGAAGAAGCAGATATTCAAAAATTAAAAATACCTGATATAGATAAAGACTTAAAGTACGTTATTGATGCAGTTTCACAAATCAAAAAAGCATTACAAGGGCGTGTGCCTTTGATTGGATTTTCTGGAAGCCCGTGGACGCTTGCGACTTATATGGTGGAAGGTCAAGGCGGGACTGATTTTTTAACGATCAAAAAAATGGCTTACAGCCGTCCTGATTTACTTCATCACATTTTAAAGACAACGACAGAAGCAGTGACGCAATATTTGCACGCGCAAATTGAAGCTGGTGTCGATACAATTATGATTTTTGATTCATGGGGTGGTGCACTCTCTCACCAAGGCTATTTGGAATTTTCATTGCCATATATGAAAGTGATTTTATCCAATTTGAAAATGATGAATACTAAAAAAATTCCATCGATCATGTTTACTAAAGGCGGTGGCCTCTGGATAGAGGATCAGTTAATAGCAGGTTCAGATGCATTAGGACTTGATTGGCAAACTGATATTGGAATCGCACGCCAAAAAGTGGGTGAAAAAGTTACTCTTCAGGGTAATTTAGATCCCGCGATTCTATTATCTAAACCTGAAGCAATTGAAAAAGAAGTAAAAAGAATATTAGATAGATATGGCAAAGGATCAGGGCATATCTTTAATCTAGGCCATGGCATTACAGAACACACGCCACCTGAGCATGTCGATGTGATGCTCAACACTGTGCGTGAGTATAGCCAACAGTTTCACGCTTAATAAATTTAATTTGCGCTTTGCTGAAGTCTAGCGATACGATCATCTAGGCTTGGATGTGTCGAGAATAATTCCTTGAGCCCTATTCCTTGTTCACCCGAAATGCCCAATGCTGCTATTGATTTTGGTAAAGCGCTTGTTTCGTATTGTGTTTTAAGACGCTGAAGAGCAGCAATCATTTTTTGTTTTCCTGCGAGTTGCCCACCACCAAAATCAGCTCGATACTCTCGTTGACGAGAAAACCACATGACAACGATTGAAGCTAGGACACCCAACAGTAATTCCGAGATAATCATTGTGATAAAAAATGCAGGGCCAGTGCCTTGCCTAGTTTTGAAAACGACTTTATCTACTGTATAACCAATGACACGAGAAAAGAATAATACAAATGTATTTACGACACCCTGAATTAAAGTCAGGGTGACCATATCGCCATTTGCAATATGTGATATTTCATGACCTATGACTGCTTCTGCCTCGTCTTTTGTCATCATTTCAAGTAAACCGGACGAAACAGCTACAAGAGAGCTATTGCGACTCATGCCTGTTGCAAATGCATTAACAGCTGGAGAGTTAAAAATAGCCACTTCCGGCATCTGAATACCAACGGCTTGAGATTGTTTTTTGACTATATTCATCAGCCAAATTTCATCAGGCGTCTTTGGGTTTTCAATTGTCACAGCGCCCGACATTTGTTTGGCTGACCATTTTGAAATGGCGAGTGAAATGAAAGCACCACCAAAGCCCATCACCGCTGCAAAAATTAATAGGCTATTTAAGTTAAGTCCGTTCGCGTTAAGAAATGGCTCTACACCAAGCAGTCGCATGGTGATAGAGAGTACTAAAACGATTGCAAGGTTTGTAACAAGAAAATAAAAGATACGCTTCATCTTAAAAATACGCTTTCTTTAGTTAAGTTGATCAATAACTGCATTTACTTGGACTGGTACCTTCTGACCTACACGGTACTTTGTTTGTGTTTCTTCTTCAAACTCATGACCATGATATGAAAATACAGTGGTATAGCCTTCTTGAACTCTTTGATAATTGTCACGCTGTGTGCAACGTTCTACATTGCGAGTGTCCGCAGTTGTATCGTCATTTTGCATACGGTCACCAACGACGGCACCAACTGCTGCACCTACTGCACCCGCAGCTACTTTTCCATTCCCTTTTCCTACTCGGCTTCCAAGTAAGCCTCCAGCGACACCACCAATAATGGCACCTGCAATACCTTTTTCTTTTGGGGGGGCAGCTTCAGTTGAAGTTTGGCATGAAGAAATAGGATTATTCACTTCGATATAACGAGGCGTCACCCGTTTTACGGTTGCCATATCTGAAAATTCAGCTGCATTCGCAAAGCTTGAAGCCAAAACCATAAGAGCGATCAATAGCTTTTTCATGATGTATCCTTTTTATGAATAATTAAATAATTGTAAGATGAGTTTTTAAGATCTTAAGTTCAATTCTATAAAAAATTAAGCCTCTTCAACAATAATTTTTTCAGATAGACGAATCATACGTTCAATGGGCGTAACCCATACCAGTCCATCGCCTTGCTGTCCTGTATGTGCAACTTCGACAATAATTTGTAAAATACCTTCTACTAGATCATCAGGCGTTAGCATTTGAATGAGAATTTTTGGTGTGTAGTCTGTTAATTCTTGCTTTAAATCATCGGTGACTTTTTTTAAGCCGTGGCCACAACCATCAACCTTAGTGACCGTCATGCCAGGAAAATTTTTAAGGTTTCTCATGGCCGAGCGAATTTTAGGTAAGCGGTGAGGGGGAATGATGGCTTTAATTTCTTTCATGGTCGCGATCCTATTAATTTAAGCTTCAATATTTTTTTCTTCAAATCTTTTATATAACGTAGGTAAAACAAGTAGCGTGAGTAGGGTTGAGGTAATAAGTCCCCCAATGACAACAATAGCAAGGGGTTTTTGAACTTCAGAACCTGGACCTGTCGAAAATAAGAATGGCACAAGTGCTAGAAGTGCAACCGTTGCCGTCATGAGCACAGGCCTTAACCTTTGTTTACAGCCCTCGCGAATAGCATCTACTTGGGACATCCCTTCTGTGCGTAATTGTTGAATGCAGGTGATTAAAACGACACCATTTAAAACAGCAATACCGCATAAGGCAATAAACCCAACAGACGCAGGCACTGAGAGATACTCCCCTGTGACAGCTAGCCCAAATACGCCACCAATGGCAGCAAAAGGAAGAACAGTAATAATCATCGTGGCATAACGAATGGAATTAAATAAAATGAATAGCAAGAAAAAGATGGCAAGAATAGTCACAGGCACAATGAGTGCGAGGTGATTTAATGCGCGCTGCATATTTTCAAACTGTCCGCCATAAACAAAATAATAACCATCAGGCAGTTTTAATTTAGACTCTAATTTAGTCTGCAGCTCGGCTACAAAACCGCCAAGATCTCTGTCTTTAACGTTCATAGCCACAACAATTCTTCTTTTCGCATACTCTCGACTGATTTGAGCTGGACCATCTTTAATTTCAATCGAAGCTAAGTCTCTAAGTGCAATTTTAGATCCGTTAGGAGACGTAAGAAGTGTATTACTAATAGTCTCGACATCGCTACGATGATCTTCAGGAAATCTTATTGCCGCACTAAAGCTTCTTTGACCTTCAAAAACGCGAGTTGCAATCTTCCCGCCAATAGCAGTTTCAATCAGATCATTAATGTCAGAAGCATTAAACCCATGGCGTGCAATCGCTTGTCTATCTAAATTAATATTTAAATATCCTTGTCCTGATACTTTTTCAATTTTAATGTCTGCGGCACCTTTAATACTTCCTGCTAATTTTGCCGCTTCATCTGCTTTAGCTTTGAGTAGCTTAATATCTTCACCGAAGATTTTAACTGCGACATCAGCTCTGACACCAGTGGACAGCTCAGCAACTCTTGCAGAAATAGGTTGCATCATGACAATTTGTGCACCTAGTAATGTTTTCAATTTACTTTGGATTTCTTTAGAGATGGTGTCTTGAGTCCAGCCTTTAGGCCATTCATCCTTATCTTTTAAACTTACCACTGCTTGTGATTCATTCTGCGATTGAGGATCCGCAGGACTTTCGCCCCGACCGATATTAGACACAACGCTTAGAACACCTGGCACACTTACGATTGCTTTAGTCGCTTTTTTCTCCATATCAATGGATTCATCCAAAGAAATATTGGGCATACGAGTAATGCTCGCCACAAGGGTCCCCTCTTTCATTTCAGGAATAAAGGAAGTGCCTAGAAATGGCAATACCACAATAGATAATATGAAAACACTTACAGCAATCGTAATGGTTTTAATTTCATTATTTAATGACAGATCTAATAGCTTAAGATAAGGCGCCTTGATAACTTGAATAATTTTAGTGTCCTCACCGCTACCACCTTTTAAAAAGTATGAGCACAGCACGGGAGTGAGCGTGAAAGAAAGAACGAGTGAGATGAAAAGCGCTATTGCGATTGTGATCGCTAAAGGACTAAACATTTTTCCTTCCATACCAGTTAATGTCATGAGCGGAATAAATACGAGAATAATAATGCCTACACCAAATAGAACTGGCTTACCGACTTCTGTGGCAGATTCTAATATCACGCGGAGTTTGCTATTTGTTTTGTCATGCCCTAGCCGATGGAACGTATTCTCCACCACCACCACCGAGCCATCGACCATGAGACCGATTGCAATCGTGAGACCCCCAAGCGACATCAGGTTCGCTGAGATACCTAAATAATTCATCGCAATAAATGTAATAAGTGGCGTTAAAAGTAAAGTCATGACCACAATTAAACTTGATCTCACATCACCTAGGAATAAAAATAGGATTGCAATAACGAGGATCACACCCTCGATAAGCACCTTAACTACAGTAAATAATGCAGAATCCACAAGCTTACTTCGATCATAGAATGATTTGATTTGAAGACCGCCAGGGAGTAATTGTTTTTGATTAATTTCATCGACCTTAGTTTTGATACGTGTCACAACTTCTTTTGCGTTACCCCCTCTAATCATCATGACGATAGCACCGACTGATTCGGTGTCACCATTTTTAACTAAAGAGCCTACGCGTACTTCATGACCAAGTTTAACTTCCGCAACATCCTTCATGTAGACAGGGACGCCATTACGTTCTTTTAAAACAATAGAGCGAATATCATCTAAGCTTTGAATAAGGCCTACACCTCGAATGAGAAACTGTTCATCAAATTGTGGAAGAACGCCTGCGCCACTATTAGCATTATTTTTGGCTAAAGCCACATAAACATCATGTAGTTTTAATCCGTGATGATTTAAACGATCAGGATCTACGAGCGCCTGATATTGTTTGATGAAGCCACCAAATGAATTAATTTCAGCAACACCCG
>Ga0208327_1000278_pt1 | contig 13254 bp, 5 predicted proteins | sample LakMenEpi26Jun08_FD_150733 | JGI IMG/M metagenome (GOLD analysis project Ga0208327, IMG submission 150733) | Freshwater microbial communities from Lake Mendota, WI - 26JUN2008 deep hole epilimnion (SPAdes) | ecosystem: Environmental > Aquatic > Freshwater > Lake > Epilimnion/Euphotic zone ...
GTTTGCGAGATTTCGCAAATGTTCTTAGTATTGCAAATATGCTTGCAATGTTTGCGAAAATGTTCGCATGGTGTAGAAATTTGTTCCTAAGAAGCTGGGTCGCAGATTCTTGTGTAGATATTCTCATCGTACAGCTGCGAGAATGTTTGCGAAAATGTTCTATAATTTCGCAGATGTGCAAAAATGTTTGCAAATTTGAAAAAGTGTGCAAAAATGTTTGCAAAAAAAAATTTTTTTTTGTGGGGGGGGTAAAAATAATTTTATTTAGTAGGATAGTAGGAAAATTTATTTTTGTACTATACTCCCACCCCTTGCTTGCGATGGGCAATAGAGAAAGAAGAGTGGCACTATTCTGAGTTTAGTTTGAGTACTGTAAGAGTACTATAAAGCGTTGTACTATGTAAGCAGTATTTATTGAGTACTTACCACGCTGTAAAGTATGCTGACATATCGGGGAATCTTACTGTTTTCTTGGCTTTCGCGCCGCGTAATCTTCTTGGTCCCAAATCTTCGTCACTTTCACTATCACTCATCACAGTAGGTTTTGGAGTTGGTGATGAGTCTGCATCCAGCGTGGGAGTTTCTTCCATCGCCGGAGCCTGTGCGGGGTCGTCTGCATACAGTTGTGCAAGATCATCCGCGATGTCTCTTCTTTGATCATCAAGGTGAGGAATCTGTGCGATGTCATTGAGATCATCATAAAACTCATCCTTTAGTTGAGGCACTGTAGATGCACTGGCGCCTTCTTGATTTTCACTGCTTTTATCTGACTTCTCCTTATCCTCTATGTCAGTGTCAATTATTTGAGAATTTTTATCAATTTCTTCTTCTACTGGATCAAATAATTGTATCCCATTTGGAATGTCAAATGTGTCAAACTTTGCTATTTCTGTAAAATCAAAAGACAAAAAGTCTTGGAATTTATGTAAAAGGACTTTTGATATTTCTTTTGGCAAAGTACTGAAAATCGGGTCGGCGCCGTCGTACTTCTTCAGTGCGTCATTGGCGTACAGGCTGACAAAATTATCTGATAACCTTCTGATTAGACTTGTATTGAATAGGCATCTCACAATTACGCAGGGTGAATTACTAAATTTTGTCTTTAGTGGGCGGGTATTACCGGGGATTTGGGCCCTATCGAGGACAAAAACAATGTCCCCGGGGGCCCAATTTTTTGTAATTCTATTTTTATTTACCCGCTCATGCGCAACTATTCTAGCTTGTGTAATTTTATCTCGTGCATATTCAGTCATCTCTTTTATCTCTTGTGTTATCTTTTCTATTGTCAGCTTGTCAGATTTTATGGAATAGTGGGGTGGAGCCATTTCATCTGTTTGTAAAAAGCTCGGACCGTTGTCGTCTTTTCCATAAATCATTTGTGCTGGCATAATGCCAGAGATGGGGTTAATGCTGTAATTTATTACCTTGGTACATATGTATGTAAGCATATCCCAGTTGTATGTCTCATGTGATGCTGTTGAGAGATACTTTTTCATCATCAGCTTTACTAAGTTCACTTCGCACTCAGCCATCCCTCTGGCTGATGGGTTTATAGAGGAGGTATTAATTACGGTTACTCCCCATGCACTTAGTAGTTTTAGCCAGTCCATTGAGCGAAAACAACGGGCGTTGTCACTATGGACACGCTGTACCGAGTACTGTAGTAGCACACAGTTTTTGAAGGTACGGTTTACCTCTGATGATGATTTGGAAACGAGTGGTAAAATTAGAGTAAATCCACTCAGTGCGCATTTTACTATCAGTAGATGAGAAAATCCACTGACCTTGTTTAAGTTCTCAGCAAGGTCCACAGATACTTCTTGCATTGCGCGCGTAGGTAGAGGGTACACACCCAATTTGCTACGTCGAGAACTTTTGTGAGATAGAAAGCATGCATAGCACGATCGGATAAATCGTTTGCATATCGTGTACTTTTTCTCAAAGTAATAGCTTTCCATATCGCACATCATTCTGTTCAGCCCCTTGTGGCCTAGAAGATGTGTAAAGCTTAACAGTAGACCAATCATACATGTGGGCAGGTAGATTTTGTAGAACCCACTGTAGATCATTAGTAGATCATTTACTAACTTGTACTTGGTCTTGTTAAGTGAGTGTTCATCAATGAACTCAAAGTCAGTACCTCCTAGACAAGAAGTATAAATATTTTCAAACTCCTTCTTTTGCTCTTTAATTATTTCTGACCTTGATAATCTTTGCTTGATTATGTCCAGAGGGGTGATTATGTCGGTGACATTGGCCAATCCTTGTTGTATAGCTAGCACTGTACTCTTGACGAGTGCTTCTTCATCCAAGTAGTTGATTGTTTTGTCTTGACTAATCAGCATGTCTGTGACTGTTTTTGTGTCTGTCACAGTCAGATATTGTGGGTTGTCTGCACACCATTGTGCCCACTCTTTCAGAGTGAATTCTTCTTTTGGTAGATGATCCACAAAATCAAGGATTTGTGTATTCTTCAGATTTAACTTCTCAATGTCACCAGGTGGTAATCCTTCTCTGGTCAAAAAGTCGCTTAAGTTTTCGTGTGTTCGTACATAGCGGATCTTAACATTTTCAAAATCACCGATCATTTTATAGCACCATCTTCTTATCTTTTTACATGAATTTTGAATTCTCTGATTAAAGAGATAGTATAGGCATTTGCTGTCCGTCAGGAGTGTTACAGGCACATTGGATATGTAGCGTTCAAAATTATGAAGACCTTCTAAAATTGCAACGAGTTCTACGTCCAATATGCCACGTGATTGCATTCCTTCTGGAATTGATTTAGCCATGTAACCAATAATTTCTATTCTTTGAAAATGGTGGTCCAAGGAAAACATTATATTGCGGTTGTGCATGAATGGTAGGAAAACAAGTTGTCCATCAATTTCATACACTCCGAATATAAGAGGTGGCTTGTCCATATCATGGTTGAATTTGATTATTGAATTTTCTTTATGTTCAGGCAACCTGGACAGGATGATGATGGGCCTCATGAGTGCTTTGGCGAGTGCTTCAACCAGGTAGAGATTTCTATCTACGTTGTGTTGTCCTTGTATGAACTCGTCCAAATACTTTTTGTAATCGTTGTAGTTGTTGTTAAAAGCAAAGTCACGCAGCTTTAGAGCACCTACATCTTTCTTCAGCTCTTTGACTGCTAGCTTTCTTAACTCAATGGTAGAGTTATGAGGTTTACATCCATATACTGCAAGTATGGAGGCAGTACCCAGGAATAGGGAGTCGTGAACATTTTCTTCTGTGAATGCTATAAATTTCTCTGGTATGGTGATTTTAGGAGGTATAGTGCGTTCAGGTGAAGGTTTTGGAAGGCAGATAGGAAGTTTTGTATGGACAGGTACTGGTTCATAATTAAGTTCACGGTCAAAAATCATACGGTGTATAGGGTCGTCCAAATCTAGGCATGTAGGCACTATTTTCTGATCTGGCACACCTCTGCGTTTTTGGGCGAGTACAGCACCTACTACATTAGAGCTTGTAGATGCATCGACCCATAGGTACTTTTCTGCAGCCTCGTCAATGAGGTTGTTGAAAAGTGGGCCTGTAATCATAGCTGTTTTTATCTTTTCAAAAACTTGGCGTTGAATCTCAGTAGGCTTATATGGTTTTGAGCTACTTGTTAGTGGTGTCAATATTTGGGCGTCCTCCAAGATATTTAGGTAGATTACTCTTCTCAATGAATTGATGACCCCTAGGAAACTTCTCATCCCTTTCTTTGTTTCAGGAAATTTAAATTGCTTAATTTTGATAACTCGCCTGGGATCTGCAATAACAAAGTTATTGCAGATGTACCAGCCGAGGAACACTATTTTTGCTTTAGCAAATTCACTTTTATTTATTGAAACTTTTGATCCGTGAAAAGCAAGCCTTTTTATCAATTGTTCTAAAATTCTAAAATGTTCCACAAGGGTCTCATGGAAAGTTTTCTTTAGGGGGGATGTACTCAATATGTCATCAAAGTAGTGTCTAACCCATTTTAGAGGAGATGGCACCATCTTAACCACATTTTCGCATTCATATATTGGTTTCCCATCTGCGTCTAACACCGGTTCAGAATGTATCATTCTTTGGCTGACCTCTGCCCAGTACGCTGGGCTGGAGGCCATGCCTGTCGGGACACTAGTCCACTGATAGGCTGCCGAAGGTGTTAGGAAGGTTGAGAGTGCCCGTGAGGCTTCATCCACTTTTAAGCTTAGATAGGCCTGTTTGAGATCTAGAGATGTGTACAGTGCCTTACCTGACAAAAACTGTAGGGTAGCAGAGATGTCAGGTATTATGTTAGGAGGACTCTGTATTAGACTGTTGATAGGACTGTAATCCACAATTAGGCGTCCAAGTGTTCCAGGTTTCGCTCTGGTCACAAGGTAACTTGCCATTCCATATAAATGGTTCCCGTCTGGTGTGATTGGCGCTTTAATTAGATATCCAAATTTGATGAGCAAATTACAAATGTCATCAAGATGACGTAAGTCAGTTGGTGATATGTGGAATAAGCGTTTACACTTTGGTAGGACTTCACCTGGTTTCAGTCTAATTTGTGTCAGACCTAGGGTTAAGCTTAGGTCTCCTGCGTCTATAGCATGTAATGCAACAACTTCTGGGTACTTGTCAATAAATAGCTCCTTGATGAAAGGGCGTACTTCTTCGTTGTAAGTACTCAAGTCTATAGCTTCTGCTGCATTGGCAAATACCTGTGTAGGTAGTTCTAAGCCTTTTGGGTCAATGAAATCAGGTGTTATTTCAACAGTTCCAGTATATGTAGGTTCTCCTTTCATGATGGCGTTTTCAGGTGTAAAATCTAGAATTCTGACATCTGGCTCATCAAAATTTTCTTCTTGAATACTAATTTTGTTTACTGTCAGGAGAGGGACTGGGATGGTGCTTGTGATGCTGCAAGAGAGGACTTCTCTTCCTAAAGGGTGAGTCTTCAAGCTTCTTTTTATAGTGTCCCTTTTGTCTTCATTTAGCGGAATCACTTGCTTGTCTTTGATCACTTCAAACTTTCCCCATATAAGTCCCTTTATTCTGCTGTTAGTGAGGTTTGCAATACATCCTAGCGCTGTATAGCAATCCTCCTTGTAGTCAAATTCAAGATCTGATCTTGAGGGTAGGATTTGCACTTCTTGCCAAAGGTGGGCAGTGATTAGTACAATATCCGTTCTGACTACAGGCGCTGCCTTGCACAATAGGAATCTAATTGTTTTAACCTCTAAAGGCTCCAAAATGTAGTATCCTACGCAAAATTCTTGTTGTAGGGGCGAGTACCAATATACTGGACTTTCATACTTGACCGGCTTACCTGCTATAAATTTTGGGGGCATTGTGCCAAATTTTAGACTGACATCTGCTTCGACCAGTGCGTCAGCTCCAAAAATAAATGAGGGGACATTCTTATTTGTGGGAACAACAGTCACTATTATTTGCAAAGGGGGATGACCGCGTTTGAAATGAATGTCCATAAATAGCCGACCATATGTTTCAATGTTGTTACCTGATGCGCTAATTAATTTTATATTTTTATTTTTTGTATACCATCTGGACTTGGAAGGTAGTATTTTGTGTAACAAGTCCTTTTGGATTAATGTTAAGTCACAGCCTGAATCAACTAGAGCAATTATTCTGAAATTATTTATATATAGAGGAATGTACTGTTTTCTGTCATGGTCTTGTTCCGCTGACAGAACTTGCGGGGAGAAGTCTCTTTCTGTGTGGGCTGTTAGGACGGTATGTAAGTGTGCAGTGGCGGAAATATGTTTTAATCCTGCCATTTCCATTAGCTTTTCACTTAATGTTTTGTCTTGAGGTGGGTTTTCAATAGGCGGAGTTTCAGTTTTTGTACTCGCATTTTTGTCATCTGTGGTGCCCACCTCTGTCCTAACGCCAGACTTCTCGCGTCATTGCGATGACTTCCTAAAAATGCCGGCGGGTCGCCATGGGCATAGCGATTTAGGATGGTGTAAGGTGTTCTTTCTGTTACCCGGGCATTCACTGCAGGTACCTTGGATAGGGTGCAATCTTATGTGGGTCCCGCTGTCTGTCACCATGTTCGGACACGTGTCCGGCTCTTGGTGATTATGTTGTCCACATAGAGAGCAGCTACTCCCTTTCCGTTTATTGAAGGGTCGTCTTGAGCTGGTATTGCTCGTCTTACGTCGTGCGCCATTGCTACCGTTCTGGCCGCCGGACGGATTTTTCTGGGTTGATTTCTCCCGTTTGTGCCCATCTCTTTGAGTTCGTCTAGAGTCCCTTGTAGGAGGACTTTTATATGTGGCCGATTCTGCAAAAGCAGTGGCAGATCTAGACGGGGTAACAGAACGATCTATTCCATAGTTAGCATAAGGTTTTCGTGCACTTTTTCCTTTCTGGAATCTTGGACGTGAGAGGCGTGATGGGTCAGCTCCATTTTGTTTGATATCTCTGTCTATGATGTGTCTCAAATTGTGGAGTGATCTGGACAGTTCTGTAGCTGTAGGAGCTTTAGGTAGCATAGTTGATAAGTCTCCATGTGCTCTGCGCACTAGCTCTGAGCTTTTGGCAGGTAGGCTTCGAATAAGCGAATTGCAGAATTCGAAATCTCTAGCCATTGTGCGAGATTCTCCAGGAGGATAGATGTCACATGCTCTGTAAGCTAGAGCCATTATATCTCCTTCAACTTGAGCAAGAGTCTTGTCTTTTGTAGCAACATATTTAAATAGATCATTTCGAGCTGTCTCGGGATCTATTCTGTTGTCAAATCTCAAGCCTAGTTGGTGATATGTGCTTGCAACATCTTCATTGCTATTTTCGCTCCAGTCTACTAGAAATTTATGAGCTTCGCCTGTGGTGCAAGCCAATAACATTGCTTTGAACTCTTTTTCTGAGAGCTTGGCTTGTTCCTGAGCTGCATTCATGGAATTAATGAATTCTAACAGACTTAGACTGTCCTTTGGATTTCCTGAGAATTTGTTGTTTCTATTTGTAAACAACTTATAGATTTCTGAAGTCTTGCTGATAGAATTATTTATGACAGGTGTAGGAGAGAAGTATGCAGGAGGTTTGAATGCTTGTTTCTGAAGATGTCCGTTGAGCTGTTTCTGAATCATCTTGTTTTCCATTTCCTGCTGTGTTTCCATCTTGTTTTCTCTCCTTTTGACTTCGTTGACTTGCAGAAATTCGTTGAAGCTGTCGCACATTTCGTCCATGTTTGTATGCATGTTTTTCAAGTTGCACTTTTTTGCTAATTGGAACTGATCTTTCATGATGTTTAATAGGATTCTACCTAACTGGTCAGTGTGTAACCTGTTAATATGCTCTGGCATTTCTCCATCAGAGTCATAGTATGAGTGATCATCGTCATGATCCTCGTGAACAGGGTGATCCGGATCAACAGGGGAGCGCCTGCCATGGGGGGTACCTTCATGTTTATCAGAGTCCCGGCTTCGGCTGCGACGTCTTATGACATCCATAAGCTCCATATTATTTATAGACGACCTGTGACCAGTAGGGAATCGGTGTCTAATCAGGCTTTTCTTTCCGTTAACTGATTAAACTATGTCTTTATCTTTCGCTTACCTTTACTTCTTACAGGTTGACTGTACGAGATTGGGATATCGAGATGCTGGCCAGTGATCTCACCGAGATTACTGGGCACCCTTCCCTTTCTGCACAAGGAAAGAGAACGATAGTTAAAGTATTAATGACCGGTACGTCACCAGTGAAAAGGGGGGTCAGGCTTTCTAAAGGCAAAACCTCTGTAAATTGTATATATTTGTACTGATACTGATACGAGTATGTGATGTATAGTATAACCCCTCCTAGTGATATATAAGTCTTCTAGGGATAAGGTATTAGGGACTAACACCAATACAGGATCTTCTATATCGCGGCTATATGGATATATACAAGTACAGGAGGTGTCGCAACTGAGTTATGAGTACCCAATTGAGTAGAATGTACCCTGTATAGCACTTATAATTGGCCGATTATAAGCACCGAGGTTAAGATTCAACTCAGAGTTAACTCAGTGTATGGGCAAATGTCGGTTCAGTGTTTGGTGGTAGAATGCTCGTCTTTATAAGTGTGAAACACTTACCCAAATGCAGACAGCCAAATAGAGAGATGAGTTAGAGACTCGGAGAGATAGAGAGAGAGAGATAGGTAAACAGAGTTAGAGTTGTTCTGAAGGAGTGGAAAGGTATGAAAGAATAAGACTTGATAATAATTCTTGTATTTTTCCAATATTGTCAAAGTTAAACAAGATGGAAACTGATAGTACAATTTATGACAACAAGGCAAAAATATCTAAGATTATTCTTTTAGCGTTAAGTCCCTGCCTAAGGGTTTTGTAAAGCAGGAGGTGGAAATTATGACTTCTGGGCTGACCTTAGGAGTAGTCAGGCAAAACTTAAGAGGCTAAGAATGAGGGCCTACAACCCTGTATACTTACAAAAGTGGCTTCGCTATTGAAAGCGTGGCTTCGCTATTTATCACTTTGTAAGCTACTATCCCTTTAAGGGATTCCACCTTTGAATGTGGAGAGACCTGCTTTACTGCAGCTAGTCTGAACTAGTAGCTGTTCACTGGACACTGGGCCCTGCAGAAGTGGAGAAGGGCTAACTTGACCCAGCTTTTATAGTCAGGCTGAGGTGAGGAAAAGATGAGTCATAACCCCTAGGTGATGCAGGGAAGGGGGGAGATGTTGAGTCATAACCCTTAGTAGATGCAGGAAGGGGGGAGATGTTGAGTCATAACCCCTAGGTGTTAGGCCTGACTAAAACAGGTTTTAGAGGTTCTTGACCTTTTAACAATGCATGATGAAATTCATTCAAACTTAGAATAATCTTTACAATATAGGTTAGAATGACATACACATGCATTAATGCACAAACTTTTAGATAAAAAGATTTGCTTTTGAATATAATATGTGCGCTTATAAATAATCTGTTTGCCTTTAGATATAATATGTGCGCTTATAAATAATATGAAGAAAAGCCCTGTGCTTATAAATAATTTAAATAAAAGATATGTACTTCATAAATCATATCTTTTATGGCCTGCAAATTTGAATGAATGTTATTTCTGTTTTTCAAATGTTGCTTTGATTTAAAATAAACAATTCCCAATTATGCCAAGAAGTGTGAATAATATTAAGCTGAATGAGAATATGATTTTTAGCCCTGGGACAAATCCCACATGTTTACATATGCTGTCTACTGTTAAATAGAACATGTATATTCAGAGAATAAAACCCATCATGGACAAGATATCCACTCCAGTTTTATGAGCACTATGTACACTGTGTCCTTGCACTTTTAGTCCCAGCTTCTTATGTTCATCTATTCTTCACACTGATGTAAGATGATAGATATGCGCACTGGTAAAGATGTCCAAGTGTCTTTTAAGCACTGGTAAAGATGTCCAGTGTCTAGATGATGTTGATGTGAGGTGGATGAGCCCCTAGGTAGGTAGGTGCTGTGGAACCTGGGGAGGCTGTGGAGGAGGTAGGACGTGGCTGTGGAGGAGGCAGGACGTGGCTGTGGAGGATGCAGGACGTGGCTGTGTAACAGAAGGACTGGCTGGATATGGTGAGTCCTCTTTTTGTCCTCGTTTGTCCTCTATATGTCCCTGTACTTGTCCTTTGTTGAGACCATATATGTAGTCCCAAGGTGTCCTCTTGAGGTTGTAGAGGACAGATAACCTCGTAACCTCGAGGTTAAGATCCCAGTAGGGGGGTATAGTGCCATGTAGAACCTACCCGTGTTGAGTAGGTCAGAGCTGACATGCGTCCCTGTGGATGCCTTCCCAGCTACATATTCTTGGGCCAAAATTGTGTTAAGTTTTATGAGGTCACAAAGAGGCCTCGCCTTATTCACTTTCCCCTTGGTCAACATGAGGAAGAAAAATAAAATTTTGTTAAAATTTTATGTCAATTGATTGGGTCAATTAATTGTGCAAATTAAATATTGGCGACCTTTAGCACAGTTCCATTCTTGTAATTGTTTTTAATTCTATGGTGCTGTGTATGTAGGCATATGTCTGCCAACCCAATTGCGCAAGTAAAATAATTTGCTTTTAATAAAATAATTAATTTGTCAGCCTAAAGTGGGTGAGAGTCTGCTTCTGTTGTGATGTAGAAGAGATGATGCATGCCCAGTTGTAGCTTCTTGTGCTTGTGGCTGAATATAGAAATGCTTATAAATTTATAAATTTTTAATGAATTTATACTTACGTTGATGCTGTGTAACGTAGTGGTCATCATAATAAATGTGTATAAAATAAAATTTAATAAATTATAAAATTATTATAAAATATTATAAAATTCTTATGGAATGTTTCTTACCCATATCCTGTGATAGGGAATCCTTGTTATTGCAGCGTCCATAAGGAAAACAGTATCTTGATGCAGTGAGTTTGTGCAGTGTCCTGCTGTTGATGGAGATTTTGGAATGAGGGGAAGGGGGAGAGATAGTACTGGCTCTCCCTTTATATTTATCAACCAGATATAGTCATGGTGGGCTCCTATGAGGAGGATCTGCTCACTATAGTTTCATTCCTGCTCATGATCTATACTGCGTTCATACTGACAGCTGCAATCATTGTAGTTGAAGACATCATAGAATATCGCCTGTGGCGATGGCTGCTGCAATGAGGATGTGTTCCCCTGTGGAGATGAGGCGATGTCTTGCATCTCGTTGGAGGCCTAGTGTTCCAACCAATACTCCTGTGAATGGAGTCGTGAGTGAGCTAAGAGTCGAGCAGGGGCTGAGCTCTAGTAACTCAAGCTACTTAGATGGATTTAGCTTGGAGCTAACCATGAGGGTGCTCAGTGTCTATAAGAGGCAAAAGATGCAGGAGCTTCGTGTTGCTGAAGAAGGGGAGGAGCCAGATGCCGATGCCCTGGCATCTATCGTCCGTAATCAGCCTTCTGATTCTGAAGAGGAGTGTAGTGAGCACTCTCTTTGCTATGCCAATGTGAGTGAGCGGGTCAGTGAGGAGCCTGAGGGGCGTGTTCCTGTGTCTTTCTATGAGGATCTCCTCATGGAAGCTGCTGCTCAAGAGGCCGCTGAGGAAGCTGCTGGTGGGGAGGCTGATGCTGCTCCGATGCCTGCTGATGATGAAGCTCAGGTTGAGATGGCCGACGAGATCTTTCCTGGTGTGTTTGATGATCATGGGGTTCCTGATGAGCATGATGCGATGGAGGGTGAGGTGGTGGACGATGACTCTGTCTACTCTTCCTCATCATCTAGTGCTCATGATGGGAATGATGAGAATGAAGCCCAGATAGGTGATGGCCATGATGATGAGGGTGAGCACGTCGAGCATGTGGATGAAGGGGTGCAGATGCCTCCAGCTCATGATGATACCGCTTACCATACTGAGGGCGTGGATCATATCATGCTTGGATGGTATGCTAACCTGTATCCTACAATGCGTATCAAGAAAATGTTACCTGACTTTGTGCCCTACCCTCACTGCTGGCAGGTGGATGGGTCATGTGCTCCCATAAGGAAATCTGTCAGTTTCCTGTGTGGACCTGCGCCTGCTGCTGTGACTGTCTACCTGTGGAAGTCAATGAAACAGACCATCATCCTCGAGAGGGGTTTGAATGTGATCAGCTGGGACCGTTGCAGGACCTTTGCTGATGTTGGCGGGCACACTGCTCCTGAAAATGGTGACTCCTACTATGGGATCTCATTCGAGACAGATGGCCAACACAAGTGGGAGTTGGTGTATCCCTCCAACGATGGAGGAGGAGTTGTTCCGGCCCAGGATCCACTTGACATTGTGGAGATCTGGGATACCTTGTTCCCGCCCAATAAGTTGATTGTGGTCACCCCTGAGAGCGAGCCCCACTCCCTGGAGTCTCTGTGTCGCTCTACTCTGGGTGATCACTTCGTGTGGGCCTACATGCGGAGGCTGAGTCTTCCTATGGAGCCTAGTGTGCTGAGAACTACCTTCTACGACCTCTACGAGTATCCTCGCTTCATTCATCCCCTGGATGTTGGCCCTTGTGTGGAGCTGCCTGTGATCCCTAGGAATTTCTAGAATGAAGAATGTCTGTAGAAATTATTAGTGGGTGTAGAAGAAAGTAGTTTCAGAAGTAATATCATTTTTATAAAATGTATGATGATGTTTTGTGAAATAAAACAGTAAAAACTTGCTTATTATGTTGTACAAGTTTCTCGTGATACTGACCCTTTAAATCATGTCTGAAAATAAATGTGCGCATGGAAAAACTCTATGTTAATGGCCTTATTTATGATAAAATGAAATGGGATTTAAAACGCAATATTTTCCTGATGACATGTGTATGAGTGTAATGTACACTATGTGTCGGTACATAGATTTACTGCTTGTCCTACTATGTAGTAGAGTGGGTCAGTATTTTTAGAAAGTTTTTGTCTTTTCTTTCTAATTTGAAAAGGAAAATTGTCTTTTTCTTTGCAATAAGAAATGAGGAGAATCTCTCATGATTACGCCAAGATTCATTAATTAGAAATCTCAACAGGTTGACCCATTCTATTGGGTGTATTATGAGCTGTTGCTTTTTCATGGGTTGGCTTCAGCGTTTATCTTTCTAATCTGATACAGTAGGGTAAAATTTTGGTGTATCGGGCTTCAGTCTGGTGTTGAACAGTGAAGGAGTGACTCACTAGAAAGGATAGCAATTTATGTGTGAAAGTACTGGCCATAGGATTATTTTTAAACCGTTACCTTTCATTCCTTTCCGCTACATTTCTGACATGTAATTGAACATGAAAAATCCAAACGATACATTGTTGTAATCGTGTATCTCCATTAAAGGAGGTTGTCTTGAGATTTTACTGCTATTATATTTTTACCTTTTCTTTTGTAGAAGAAAAATGAACCTTTTTGAAGAAAGGATTAGAAAGCAGATTGAAAAATCCAAGAAGGAGGCAGCTGAGAAAGCTGCTAAAGAGTATGAGAGATCCTTGACTGTTCAGTATCAACCGATACACAATGTTACTGTAGAGATGGCTACCGTTACTGAGACTCAGAGTGTTTTTGTTACTGAGCCTAAAGCCAACAAGGAAAAGAACATTAGTACTGAGAAAACAGTGGTTGTGACAGAAACCCTGTCCCCGTTTCCTTCCTTGACCACTCTGTCCCCATCTAAAGATGTGTATGAAAAGAGGGTGAAAGATGCTGTTGAGAAAGCAAAGAAAGAGAAAAGTGATTATGAGTACCGTGCTGAACAGGAGTATCTGTATCAGAACTTAACCCGGTCCCTTCTGT
>Ga0208327_1000279_pt1 | contig 13238 bp, 14 predicted proteins | sample LakMenEpi26Jun08_FD_150733 | JGI IMG/M metagenome (GOLD analysis project Ga0208327, IMG submission 150733) | Freshwater microbial communities from Lake Mendota, WI - 26JUN2008 deep hole epilimnion (SPAdes) | ecosystem: Environmental > Aquatic > Freshwater > Lake > Epilimnion/Euphotic zone ...
ATATAACTGGCATCGTCCTCATTGCGCTTTAAAACTCAAAACTCCCATCCAACGTCTCAATCTCCCAGTAAACAACCTATTGAGCCTCCACACCTAGGGAAGCGGGCTTGCCTAACCGAAGGCTTACCGATCGCCCGTGGGCGTCGAGTCCCTCCACGGCGCAGAAGGTCTCGATGATCGGGAGCGATTTTTTCAGCGAGGCTTCGTCGTAACGGACGATGCTGGTGCGGCGCTGGAACTGCTCGGCAGTGAGTCCCGCAAAGGCCTTGCCGGCCCCTCCCGTGGGAAGCTCATGGCTTGGCCCGGCAAGGAAATCACCGGCCGCCACCGGCGAGATGTCGCCGAGAAAGATGCCACCGGCGGAATTCAAGCTGGAGGCGATCTTCTCGGGATTGCGGACGGCGAGGGAGACATGCTCGGCCGAGAAGCCGTTGGCGATTTCCACGGCCTGATGCAAATCGCGGACGCGGACGAGTACGGCGTTTGCCATCGCCTTGGCCAGATGCTCGGGGCGCGAGGAGAGCGTCGACTGGCGGGCGATCTCCTTCTGCACCGAGGCGATGAGCTTGTCCGAATCGCTGAGCAGAACGACGACACTGCCGACGCCGTGTTCGGATTGAGCGAGAAGATCCGCGGCCACCCAGACCGGGTTGGCCTTGGCGTCGGCGATCACCAGAACCTCGCTGGGCCCGGGAAGCAGGTCGATGCCGACCCGCCCGAATACCTGGCGCTTCGCCTCGACGACGTAGGCGTTGCCAGGGCCGAAGATCTTGGTCACGGGGCGGATCGTCTTGGTTCCGTAGGCCAGGGCGGCGATCGCCTGGGCGCCACCGACACGATAAATCTCCGTGGCACCGCATAGGTCGAGCGCGGCGAGAAGGGCAGGCGCCACGGTTCCGTCCTTGGCAGCCGGAGTGACGGCGACGATCTCGGGAACGCCCGCGGCCTTTGCAAAGCCGCAGGTCATGATGGCGCTGGAAACAAGCGGAGCAGTCCCCCCCGGCACATAGAGGCCGACGCGTGGAAGCGGGTCGAAGCGTTCCCCGACCAAGGCGCCCTGCGCGTTCTTCATCGACCAGTTCCTGCGGAGACTCTTCTTCGCGAAGGCCGTGACATTGGCAATCGAGGCGGTGAGCGCCTTGCGCACGGCGGGCGTGAGGGAGGCGCGGGCTTTTTTGATCTCCGCCGGGGTGACCCGGATTTTCGCGGGTGCAAGTTTCGGTCCCCCGAACTTCACCGAGTAGGCAAGCAGGGCCGCGTCCCCTTTGTTGCGAACCGCCGTGATGACCTCGGCAACGGTCTCGCGCACTTCGGCGCGCGGTTCGGCCTGTCGGTTGAGTTCGACGAGCATCCGGGAAAAGTCCCGGTCTTTGTGGGAGATCAGACGCATCCGGGAATCCTAACCGGAGGAAGGCCTGCGGTCAAAACACCTGCGACCCGCAGGTGATGTTTCGGGACATCACTTCCAAAGCGGCCTTCCCAGCCAGAACGGGTTGGCCACCCCCTCGCGGTAGGCCTTGAGGGCTCCCTTGGAGGAATTCACCCTGAGATTGCTGTAGGATCCGTCGGCATTCTGCCAGCGCTCGTGCCAGAAAATCGCGGCCTTCAGCCGGGGATACTTGGCGGAGTTGATCATCTCCCTGAAGGCCCCGGCGATCCATGCCTCCCTGTCCTCGCCCTTCACGTTCGATTCGGAGACGCCCCATTCGGCCAGCATGATCGGTTTCTCCGGATCGAGCAGAGAGAGCTCTTTGTAGGGCCACTCCATCAGTGGGGGGAAGAGAGTCCAGCTCTCGTCCTTGTACTGTTTTCCGTAGACGCTCAACGCAAGCCAGTCGACGTAGGCAGCTCCGGGGTAGTAAGCGGCGGCGAGATTCCAAGGGATACTCGGGTAGGAATAGTTATTGGGTTGGAAGACCCAGAGGATATTGGTCGCCCCACGGGCCCGAGTGCGATCCACAACATAACGCCAAGCTTTCTTGAAAGTTTCCGGACCCGGCCAGGTCGATGGATCCTTCACATCCCCGTGCGTCGGCGGTCCCTTTCCGTAAAAATGCCCAGACCAAGGGAACCATGTGCCGTTCATCTCGCAGGCGAAGGAGACGAAGAACTCTCCGGGCACCTTGGCCGCGGCATCGGCCCATGCATCGATGTAGGCGTCCCACTTCCCTGCCAGAATCTCCTTAAGCGAGAAGCGGTCCGGTCCACGGTCCTGATCGAAGGGTGCATCCCACGGTGACCAGAAGAGCAGGGGAACCGCGCCATAGGATCGCACGAGGGCGACTTTCTCCGAGGGGAAGGAGCCGCGCGCCCAGAAGGAACCGAAGGCCACGATGGCAAGGGGCTTCCCGGTTAGTTCCTGGAATTTATCGAGCGCCTCGAGGGTGACTCCATCCTCCCCATCACCGAAGTCGCAATAGGCACCCGTGTAGGCCCCCTTCTCGGGGATCTTCAGTTTGGAAACCGCCTCGGCGCCCGCAGCAATTTCCACATGGAGAACTCCAGCTAGGAGCGGCAGGGCAATGCACAGAAGGGTGGGAAAGAATCGTTTCACGGGTTAGGGAAGCGCTGATTAAATCGCATAGAGGCCGTTGCGGAAAGAATGGGCCGCGGGCAAGGCGGCTTGGCACGAGCATCCCCGCAGCGGGCTGTAAGTGCCAAGCCAACACAGCCCCCGGCCGGTTATCTCCGCAACCCGAAGGGCTGAAGCCATTTGTCGATTTTTGCCTCGCCGTCTCCCGACGGTCTCGTCCTTCGGACTGCTTCGCAGGCTACGACGCGGCTCCCGCCGCTCGTCGTTGCTGCGTTGCTCGCTCGGGCGAGACCGATGCGGGTATCGCCCAGCACTCGCGCCTTCAAAAATCAGCAACTGCCTTTCAGCGGCCTTCATTGGATTTAATCAGCGGTTCCTTAAGGGAATCAGGGCTTTTCAGTCGCAATGCCTGTTCTTTCTGGGCGATGGCGGCCGCCGTGCGGTCGAGCTTCGACCAGCGGACCCAGCTTCCCCCGAGGGCTTTCAGGATGCATTTCCAGACGACATAGCCGAGAAGGGGTCGGTAGAGAAGACGCATCGGAATGCTCAGCCAGGCCGTCCGCAGCTTTCTCCCGGCAAGGGCCAGTGCCACCACGGCCAGCAGGACATCGAGGCAGAGGGAGGCGAGGAAGTAGGGCCAGATGGCGATTCCGCGCCCGAGCCAGAGCGACCAGAGCACCAGCAAATCCAGTACGGGAGTGACCGCGACGACCGCGATCTGGAACACCCAGATCGAGGGCAGGGCAAACCAACCAAGCCACCCGGAACCGCGGGAGAAGGTGACTTTTCCGTGCTTCCAGAGGCACTGGAGGGTTCCGAAGGCCCACCGAAAGCGCTGGGAGAGAAGCGCTTTCACGGTCTCGGGCGCCTCCGTATCGGCAAAGGCATCCGATGCAAAGACCACCTTCCAGCCGAGGCGATGCAACTGCAGCGTCAGGTCGGTGTCCTCCGCCAGCGTGTCGTTCGTGATTGGCCCGGCCTCCAGGAGGGCTTCCTTGCGAAACGCGCTCAGTGCTCCGGGCGCGACGACGATGCAGCCGAGAAGATCCTGAGCCCTCCGGTCGATCTCGAATGCAGCGGCATATTCCAGATCCTGGAACCTCCCGAGCCACCTGCTGGTGTTTCCGACCCGGATGTAACCCGAGACGGCACCGACGGCGGGATCCTCGAGATGGGCGACCAGCTTGCGGATGCCGTCGGGCGCGACCATCGTGTCGGCGTCGATCATCACGATCGTACCATGGGTTGATTCGTTGATCGCCCGCTGGAGCGCCGAGGCCTTGCCTCCGTTAGGCTGGCGGTAGAGCCGGACGCGGGGTTCGACGCTCGCGATCATCTCCACCACGGCCGCGGTGGCGTCCTTGGATCCGTCATCGACGACAAGGATCTCCAGCGGCGCGGGATAGTCCGAGTCGAGCAGATGACGGATTGTGGAGGCGATCACGCGCTCCTCGTTGTAGGCAGCCAGCAGGACGCTTGCCGGAGGATGATGATCGGGGCCCGAGGGGAGCGCCGCATGGGCGCGATGCTCGTGGCCCTTTTGCCTCAAGGCACAGATCAGGTAGAACGTCACACGCATCAGCGCAAGCAGCGTCACCACGACAAGGAGAGTCCAGGTCACGGTCTCGAGATGGCGGAGGAAGGTGAAGCCGCCGTAAACATAGCGCGCGGAGAGCGGTTGGTTCTCCTCGCGGAGCGGCGGCATCACCGTGTCGCGAGGGAGAGAGATGATCCCCGAGAGGGGAACGATCTCGTCGCCGCGCATGCGCAGGTAGTCGATGATGGCGGGAAGAGCCTCGACGGTCTGGGAGCGGTCGCCCCCGGCGTCGTGGAGCAGGATCACGGACCCCTCGGGGCGCTGGTGCTTGACCCGACGAAGCAGGGCATCGACCCCGGGGCGTTCCCAGTCGTCGGGATCAATCGACTGAGTCACCGTGAGGTAGCCGAGATCGCGCGCGACTTTCAGCGCGCGGAGATCTTCCGGCTGGGTCGGGGTTCCGTCCCTGTTGTAGGGAGGTCGGAAATAGGCCGTCGAGCGTCCCGTCACGGCCTCGATGAGGCGGGTCGTGGCGTTGAGTTCGAGCTCGATCTGCTGGTCTCCAGTCTCCGCAAGGTTCTGGTGGGAATAGGAATGGTTCCCCACCTCATGCCCCTCCCGCACGATGCGCTCCAACAGGTCGGGATAGTGCTGCGCCTGCGTTCCGAGGATAAAGAACGCGGCGGGGGCTTTTTTCTTCCTGAGGATCTCCAGGATTTTCGGGGTCCACTTGGGATCGGGACCATCGTCGAAGGTCAATGCGACCTTGCGAGGGCCGGGATCGCCCTGTCGCGTGATGCTCTCGGGCAGGGGGAGTTTGCTGTAGGACTCGGAGAGTTCTCCCCCGGGCAGTACGGCAAGTTTCCTTGCTCCCTCGGTGGCATTGTCACCCACCGTGATGAAATCACCCGTGCCGCTCGATGCGATCAGTTGGTCGAGATTGAGGAGTGAGAGCTTGGACAGCGCGTTTGCGTCGGGCCTCTTTGAGGGATCCATGCCGAGGACATCCCAGACCGCCGGATCCTCCTGCCCGAGCCGGTAGAGACCGATCCCGCCCGGGTGGTACGGCATGATGAAGCGCCGCTGGTTGAATAAGGTTACCGCATCCAGGAACCAAAGCTCATGCTCCGGTCCATGCTCCGACCCCTCGAGATAATTGAATTCCGGGGAATCCTCGGCGCAATCAATCCCTCGGACAGGCTCGACACCGGCGATTGCGGCCCGTGCCATGGCATCGGTGAATCCGACCTCCTCGACGATCTTGGTGCCCTTTCTCCAGTCGTAGCCGTAGGAACCCAGGCTGATCACCCACTGGGAGGGTTGACCGTAGACCATCATGGTCTTGAGCCATCCCTGGAACCAGTCCCTGCTTGCAAGGGGGCCGGGGTCATCGGGCTCCGAATTCTCGTCGTAGAGAGAAGCAACAAGCCTGTCCGCGGATTGTGAGATGGCATCGAGGTCGAGGGAGTCGAAATCGTTGCCGGTCGGAACCGCGAACCACAACTGCTTGCCGGCCGCATGCAGCCTGGAGGCCATCTCTCCGAGCAGGCCGGCAACCTCTTTCTTGGAAGCTGGGTCGAGTTGGCTCCACTCCACAAGTACCCCCTTGGAGCCGGGGGGCAACCGTGAGATCAGGCGATCGATGAAGGCAGCCCTCTCCGTCGGAGAGCCCTTGGCGAGGGACTCGACCGCTTCCGGTTGCCAGTCACGCCCGTCCAGATTCCGCAGAATCGGAAGAAAACCGATGCCATTCCGGACACAGAGCAAGCGGACCTTGTCGGAAGCCTCCTCGTTCAGGGTCGCGTCGACTCCGGTGAGCGTGAACCAATCGGCAGCAACATGCGTGAGTTGCTCGGCATGTCGTTCCAGCGAAAGCAGGGATGCCGGATCCCATGGGGCCACGTATCCAAGCACCACCGATTCACCCTCTTCTCCGCGTGATCCGGCTTTGACCCGACGCTCCGGTTCCCCGCGCTGGATCCGACGCCAATCATCCTTGGTATCCCGCCCGGGAACCTTCGCCGGTGGCAGCGCCTTGAAGCGGGCATGGAAATCCCGGACCGACGCAGGGAGCTTCAGTTGCGGATCGATCAGCAGCCCCGAGATGAAATAGCAGGTCGCCCCGAGGAAGGTGACGATACCGGCCACGACGGCCACCTGAAGGAAGCGGCGACGGATTCCCTTGGGATCTGCAAAAATACTCTGTTCCTGCTCGGGGGACACGTTGGATCTGAAAAGTCACACAGGTTGCAAACCGCCACCTGCAACCATCACGGATACCATCCGGATGGCCATGAGTATAGCACAAGAGATCGTCCTTCTCCGCCCCCCCTTAACCAGCGGACAAAGGCTGGAAAACTCTCCTCGAGGCCTCTTGATCCATCAACCGCTCAACGAGGTGATGCCGGTGTCGGAGTGGATACAGGCGTGGGATTAGAGGTCGGCTGTGAAGAGAGCGATTGAGGAGGGACATTGACTCCGGGGATAATCGCCTGGCCTGGTGCGGTGGGGAGAGTGTCCCTCGTCCCAACCCCGGGGGTGCTCAGGGTGTCCGTGACAGCTTCAGGGTCTTGGGCGCCGAGCTGGATCTTCGTATCGACTTGGTTTTGCACCTCGGCGGCGACTTGGCCGGCAACCTGACTCGCGACCTCAGTCGCGACGCTTCCCGGCGCTCCGTTTTGGATTGTGGATCCGATATTCTGGGCCGCATCCGCGCACTGGGCCGCAGCCCGGTCGATCGCCGTGCTGACTTGCTTGTCTGAAAAACCGGCTCTAAGGGCCACCTGAACGATGGTTGCCACGAGTGCCGTGGTCATGGCTTTCGCCTCCTCTACATTATCCATGGGAAGTCCATGAGTGGGATCCGTCGTGCCATTCTGACTGCTGGCCTGCATGGCGGCATCCTTGACGATGGAGATGGTGACGGCCGCAATGAGTTGCTGCAGCCCCTCGGTACCCATCCTCGCACTCACAGCACCTTCAATGGCACCCTTCACAACGGCCTTGGACATCTCGCGGTATCCGTCGGGTGTAGCCACGGCCTCTTCAGGGGGGAGTGTTGCCACCTCATTGCGGCTAAGGTTCCCCTGCGGCGTCTGCCCCTGGCTGGCGGTTTGAAGGACGGTCTGCTGAATGGAATTCAGGGCTGCCGTGCAAATGGCATCGGCGAGGTAAGGTGCGGACTGACTGGCCTGACGCACGACTGTGGTAACCACGGCCGAGGCCTGTTGGGAGTTGAGACCGGTGTTGTTCTGGAGAGCGAAAGATGCGGCCGAGGCCGCGATCTGCGGGGCTTGGTCACATCTGGAGACGCCCCCCAAGCCCTGTGCCCGGAGATTAGGCATCACAAGCAGGAGCGCGAACAATGGAACAAAGGGCGACCTTTTGATGGCGGACCCGAAGTTCATGACTGGAGGGGGCTCAGGGTTATGAGAATCGATCCCGGGATCTCTTGGCCTGCCTGTGCGGCGCGGGGTCGGGAATTGCCGATGACGCCCCCCTTGCTGACGTTGATTGTCTGCATGATGCCATCCTGCTTGGCGATGATCGGCACCTGCTTTCCGTTGACGAGCAATGTCACGATCTTGTCCCCCACGCTCACCAGATCCCCGGGATGCTTGTGGACGGCGATGACCTTGGCCCCCATGGGAGCCGGGATCTCATGCTCGATGCTATTCTCGTTGATGACCTTTCGGACGGCAGCGGCAACCTCCCGATTGCTATTAAGTTTTCCCTCTTGCTTTAGCCCCTCCAACGATTCTGTCATCTGTGCTGCTGCAGAAGATGGCGCGGCCGGAGCCGGCACAACTGCTGCGGGATTCGGAACTGCCATCGGAGCACTGGTTGCCGAATCCACCTCAGCGGGTTGGACTGCAGCCGGAGCGGGGGACTGCGAGGGAGTTTTTGGCGCGGACTGTCCCCTAAGTGCCACGGGGGCAATGGATACCAAGCCTGCCACCAGAAGCGGAAGCAGTGATCGGAACCATCCTTTTTGCAGTTCCTTGGCCATGGAGATGATTCTAGGCTCACACCTACAGATGAGGGGCGCAAGCGGGAAATTGTGCCGAACCCGCCGTTTTCCGGCCCTATCCGGCTTATCTTATCCGGCTTGCAGTTCGGTGAAATGTGTCTCGATGGCCTCGAGCACCCTGGCGACGGGAAGGCCGATGACATTCTCAAGCGACCCCTCGATCCGTTCGATCAGGCGGCCTTGGTCTTCCTGTGCGGCGTAGGCACCGGCCTTGTCGAGGGGATCGATCTCGGCGAGGTAGTTGGCGATGATCGTCTCATCCAGTGCGCGGAAGGAGACCCGTGTCGACTCGACGAAGGAGCACCGGGATACCGCCCCTCCCCGAAGCAAGCAGACCCCGGTGAGTACCTCATGAACCCGCCCGCCGAGTCGGGCGAGCATCTCGGCGGCATGGGCGAGGTCGCGGGGCTTGCCAAGGATCTCTCCATCCAGCACGACGATGGTGTCGGCACCCAGAACCAGATCTCCGGGCGTGACGGCCGCCACGGAGAGCGCCTTCATCTCCGCATTCGCAAGGACAAGGTCGCGGGGTGACAGGCCCCCCGTCAGCTCTTCGACGTCGGCGGGCCTGATGATCACCTCGAATCCCACTCCGCCGAGCAGATCACGGCGGCGCGGGGAGGCCGAGGCAAGAACCAGACGACGCGGCACGGGCCCCTTCATCTCAGGCCGGAACGCCGATTCGTCTCAGATGAGATGCTCGGAGTCGTGGAAGCCCACATCCTCGCGGATCGACTCCAGATGGCGGCGGGCGCGACTGGAGGAGTGAGGGCGGTTGCGGACGCGTGTGACCACGCTGGCGATGACCGGCGCGAGAGCGAGCGCTCCGGCAACGAGCAGGATCGATCCGGCGCGGCGGCGCGAATCGCCCGACATTTTGTCGGCGATGAGGAGTCCGAGCCCAAGACCGGCGGCGGCTTGGGTTAGACCAATGGTTCCGCTGACGGGGAGGTTCTCGGAGAATTTGTTGAGGGAAAGCTGTGACATGACTCTTCACCACTAACCCCGACACTGCCTCCAATCAATCGGGAATCGGGAAAATCAGCCCATGAAACGAACTTTTTTGCCTTTCACCTTTTAACTTTTTGCTTTTTTCGCCCCCTCCTGTGTCATGGCGGCATGAATATCACCGCACGCGCCCTGGGCGTCGACCCCGGTTCCGCCCGCATCGGCCTGGCGCTCAGCGATGAACTCGGCTGCATGGCCCACCCGCTGAGGACTCTCAAAGCATCCCCGGAGAGCCCCGCCGACATCGCCGCGGCGGCTGAGGAAAGCGGCTCCCGGACGATCGTGATCGGCCTGCCGCGCAACATGAACGGCACCTACGGCCCGGCCGCGGAGAAAAGCCGTGTGCTGGCCGAGGCCGTCAGGCAACGGACATCGGCGAAGGTGATTCTCTGGGATGAGCGGCTGACCACCGCGGCCGCGACCAAGCGCTTGCAGGAGGCGGGCCGCAACAGTCGCGAGCAGCGCGGGGTGATCGATCAGGCCGCCGCCGTGCAGATCCTGCAGGACTGGCTGGATGGGCAGGGGATGTCCTTGTGAAGACTGGGTGAATCGAGAGGGCCCCATCCATGAAACTCCGCCTCCTTGTCGCCTACGATGGCACGGCTTTCCGCGGATGGCAGAGCCAGCGCGGCGGAGAAACCGTGCAGGATGTGCTTGAGGCTGCCGTGGCCGGAATCCTCGGCGAACGGGTCGTGGTCCACGGCTCGGGACGCACGGACGCGGGGGTCCATGCGCTCGGCCAGACGGCCCATCTTGAGATACCCCGTGACCGCATTGCCCGGCTCGGGCGGCTCCAGGAAGCGGCGCGCTGGGTGGCGGCACTGAACGCCTCGCTCCCCCACGAACTCCGCGTGCTTCGCGCCACCAAGGCCGCACCGAGGTTCCACGCCCGCTTTAAGGCCACCGGAAAGATCTACCGCTACGAGCTCTGGCCTGCGCCGGTCCTCCCCCCTCATCTGCATAGGCGGGCCTGGCATCTGCATGGTGATCTGGATCGCGCCATTATCCGCGATCTGGCCGGCCTCATCGAGGGGACCCATGATTTTCGCGGCTTCTGTGCAGACTCAGGCTCTCTCCCCGAGAGCACCGTCAGGACGATCCGCAGGGTCACGGTGAAGCAGCGCGGCGCCGGCATGACCCTGACCCTGGAGGGAAACGGCTTCCTGTACCGCATGGTGAGGATGCTGATCGGAGGGATGGTCCGGGTGGCGCAGGGGAAAGAGACCCGCGAATGCTTTGCCCAACGACTGGCCGCCGGGAAGCCATGGCCGAATCCCGCGATGGCTCCAGCCGAGGGACTCTATCTGGTGAGGGCAATCTATGGAACCGCATTGGTTCCCAAGGGCGAGGGGCGAAGAGCAAGAGCCATGGGGGAGAAAGGCCATCTTCCGACTGCTTGACCTCTGCTTGATCGTCGCACTCCGGCTGGTAGCCTCATGAACGTGTTTCCTTACGCGGCGCCCCTAAAACTGTTCGTGAGACTGTTCGCGATCCTGCTGGTGTGCAGTGGCGTCGGCATTCATTCCCTCCGAGCCGAGTTGACGGCGGAGCAGAAAAGGGCCCTCTTCCGCAAGAGCCATCAAAGCTCCTCCGGTTCTTCCACCACTTCCTCCACCTCCCCTGTAAAGAAGTCCTCTTCCGGAAGCTCCTCTGCAAAGAAGAAGAGTTCTTCCTCCTCTTCAGGCAATCGATCTTCGGGGACATCCTCCTCCAAGAAGCACTCCGCTTCATCAGGATCCCGCGCTGCCACCTCCACCAAAGGCTCCGCCAGAAAGAGTTCCCCGGGCAGTTCCCAGCGGAAGAACTCCTCACCATCGTCCGCTTCCCATTCAGCCAATTCTTCCGGCGGCCCCCGGGATGGCTCGTCACCGCAATCAGCCAAGCCTGCCACATCCCCCGGTTACCCGGCACCGGCTTCCAACACGGCCAACACTCCCGCCACGGCAGTTCCTCCTTCCCTTCCTCTACCTCTTGCTCTTCCAAAGGGAGCTACTCCCTCGGCACCGATCACCATCGAGAAGTCGGGCGTGGAGGCCGACCAGGGTCTGGAGCCCACCCCGACGCCGCCTCCCTCTCCGGAAGGGTTTTGGAACAGGCTCTTCGGATCCCGTAAAAGCTTCACCTACCTGAGTTCGTCGACGCGCGCGGCGATCGACCGCGCCACCGTGCGGAGGGGTCGTTGGAAATACATCGTGATCCACAACAGCGGCACCCGCGAGGGGAACGCCCGCGTCTTCGACATCTACCACAGGCGCGTCCGTCACATGCAGAACGGCCTTGCCTACCACTTCGTCATCGGCGACGGCCACGGTTCGGGCGACGGTCAGGTCGAGGTGGGCCCACGCTGGACACGGCAGATCAACGGCGGCCATGTGGCGAGCGACTACCTCAATGACATCGCCCTCGGCATCTGCCTCGTCGGGGACTTCAACCGCGACACCCCCACCAAGGCTCAGGTCGGAGCGATCGAGGAACTCGTCTCCTACCTCCGCAACCGGGTCGGAAAATCGCAGGGACGTCAGGCCATCGTCCACGCCCACAAGGAGATCAATCCCCGGCCGACCGACTGCCCCGGCGATCACTTTCCCTATGGCTGGCTCCATGCCAAGTTCGGGAACGCCCGCTGATTCGCTTCCTGTGCACCTTTCATGAAAACCCACTTGATCCTGCTCCTGGCCATTCTCGCTGAGGTGATCGCCACCTCCGCGCTGAAGGCCTCGGAGAACTTCACCCGTCCGATCCCCTCGCTGCTCGTGGTGGCGGGCTACGGCACGGCCTTTTTCCTGCTCTCGATCACCCTGAAGACCCTTCCCATTGGTGTGGCCTACGCCATCTGGTCCGGGGTGGGTACGGCTCTCGTCGCCGTCGTCGGCTGGCTCTACTACAGGCAGAGCCTTGATCTCCCCGCCATCCTTGGTCTCACCCTAATCATCGCCGGCACCCTGGTCCTCAACCTCTTCTCCAAGGTCGCCGCGCATTGAGCGCTGCTTTCCATGGCTGGCCCGAAGACTCTCCATGAGTGAAAGCCACCTACGATCCCGCTTCGGGGAGGAAGCTGAATTGAGCATCGGTCGCTATTTGCGTGAAGCGCGCCTGCGCCGTGCGGCGAGCTGGATCAAGGAGGAGGGACTTAGCGTGAAATGCGTTTCGGAGCGTGCAGGTTATCCAGACGTCTGCACATTCAGTCGCTCTTTCAGTCGACTTTTCGGCTACTCTCCTTCAACGATGCATTAGGAGTCGGGCAAATCGTTCCAAAACAAAAGCCCCTCAGTTGATGCTGAGGGGCTTTGGGTTGGGAAAGGGGTATGGTTACTTCTTCTTGGCAGCCTTGGCCTTGGGAGTAGCCTTCTTGGCGGCGGCCTTCTTCGGTTTGGCCTCGGCGACCGGCTTGACGGGACCGGAGACGCGTGTGTTCAGGCGGCTCTTCTTGCGGGCGGCAGCATTCTTGTGGATGACTCCGCTCTTGGCGGCCTTGTCGAGTGCCGAGGTGAAATTCTTATAGAGATCCTTCACCTCGCTGACACCGGACTCGAGGGCTGCGCGCAGCTTCTTCTCCTCGGTCTTCAGTCGGCTGAGGACGCTGGTGTTGCGGGCCTGGCGCTTGACGGCCTGGCGCTTGCGCTTGAGTTCGGAGTTGCTCTTCTTTGCGGGTGCTTTGGAGGTTGCCATAGGAAAGGGGATCTGGGTGTTCTTGCTTGATTCTGTGGATGATCGGAATGTGCCAGTAGCAGGATTCGAACCTGCGACCAAGGGCTTATGAGTCCCCTACTCTACCGCTGAGCTATACTGGCGCTGGCCGCGAAGAGTAGCAGTTCGCTCCGGCTCTTCAAGGGAGAATATTGGAGACCAGCCATGATTTCCGCACCGCTCATGTCGCCTGCCACCACTAAGGAAGCGCTGATTAAATCGCATAGAGGCCGTTGCGGGAAGAATGGGCCGCGGGCAAGGCGGCTTGGCACGAGCATCCCCACAGTGGGCTGTAAGTGCCAAGCCAACGCAGCCCCCGGCCTGTTATCCCCGCAACCCAAAGCAAGGGCTGAAGCCATTTGTCGATTTTTGTGGCGTTGCTCGCTCGGGCAAGACCGCTGAGGGTATCGCCCAGCACTCGCGCCTTCAAAAATCAGCAAATG
>Ga0208327_1000280_pt1 | contig 13208 bp, 15 predicted proteins | sample LakMenEpi26Jun08_FD_150733 | JGI IMG/M metagenome (GOLD analysis project Ga0208327, IMG submission 150733) | Freshwater microbial communities from Lake Mendota, WI - 26JUN2008 deep hole epilimnion (SPAdes) | ecosystem: Environmental > Aquatic > Freshwater > Lake > Epilimnion/Euphotic zone ...
CGAGCCAACCTTGCAGGTGATGGCCGAACGTCCCGAGACACGGCAACTGAATATCGATGATTGTGCGGCGCTTTCGCATCGTATCTCCGATCTGTTTGATGAGCTTGACCCCATATTAGAGGCGTATCGCCTTGAAGTTAGCTCGCCCGGAATTGACCGGCCATTGACGCGGCTTGCCGATTTTTCTGACTGGGTAGGGCATGAGGCCAAGATCGAACTGAGCGAGCCGATGGATGGCCGCAAGAATATTCGCGGTGATCTTGCCGGTGTCGATGGCGAAAATATTCATGTTGACGACCGCAAGGCGGGGCGCCTGACCTTCCCATTTTCCGCACTTGGCCACGCCAAGCTGCTCTTGACAGACCGCCTGATTGCGTCGACTGCCCCCATCAACAGCGATGGGGCGGACGAAGTAGAGGCTGAACCCATTCACGACGAAGCACAGGAAGATTAAGAACATGGCCAGTAGTATTGCCGCCAACAAGGCTGAATTGCTTGCAATCGCCAACGCGGTCGCCACCGAAAAGATGATCGACAAGTCGATTGTTATCGAAGCGCTTGAAGAAGCGATCCAGCGTGCCGCTAGGGCGCGTTATGGGGCCGAAAACGACATCCGTGCTAAGCTGGATACCCAAACCGGTGACTTGCGTCTGTGGCGCGTTGTGGAAGTTGTTGAAGACGTCGAAGATTATTTCAAGCAAGTCGACCTAAAGCAGGCGGACAAGCTGCAAAAGGGCGCCGTTGTCGGCGACTTTATCGTCGATCCGCTTCCCGCTGTGGATTTGGGTCGTATCGATGCGCAGTCCGCCAAGCAGGTTATCTTCCAAAAGGTGCGCGATGCCGAGCGTGAGCGCCAGTTTGAAGAATTCAAGGACCGTACCGGCGAAATCATTACTGGCGTCGTTAAGTCGGTTGAATTTGGCCATGTCGTCGTTGACCTTGGCCGCGCAGAAGGCGTTATTCGCCGCGACCAGCAAATCCCGCGCGAAGTCGTCCGCAGCGGCGACCGCGTCCGTGCGCTTATCATGAAGGTGCAGCGTGAAAATCGCGGACCACAGATTCTGTTGAGCCGTGCCCATCCCGATTTCATGAAGAAATTGTTCGCGCAAGAAGTGCCTGAAATCTATGACGGTGTCATCGAGATTAAGGCCGCTGCGCGTGACCCGGGTAGCCGCGCCAAGATTGGCGTTATCAGCTATGACAGCAGCATTGACCCCGTCGGCGCATGCGTCGGTATGAAGGGTAGCCGCGTTCAGGCCGTCGTGCAGGAAATGCAGGGCGAAAAGATCGACATCATTCCATGGTCCGAAGACACCGCTACCTTCATCGTTAACGCGCTTCAGCCGGCAACGGTCAGCCGCGTTGTCATCGACGAAGAAGAAGGCCGGATCGAAGTTGTCGTTCCGGACGATCAATTGAGCCTCGCCATTGGCCGTCGTGGACAAAATGTCCGCTTGGCCTCGCAGCTTACGGGCCGCGGCATCGACATCATGACCGAAGCGGAATCGAGCGAGAAGCGACAGAAGGAATTTGTCGAGCGTTCGGAAATGTTCCAGCAAGAGTTGGATGTTGACGAAACGCTTGCGCAATTGCTGGTCGCCGAAGGCTTCAGCGAGTTGGAAGAAGTCGCTTATGTCGACTCCGCTGAAATCGCCGCTATCGAAGGCTTTGATGACGGTTTGGCCGAAGAATTGCAGAGCCGCGCACAAGAAGCGCTGGATCGCCGCGAAGAAGCAAGCCGGGCCGAGCGCCGCGAGCTCGGTGTTGAAGATGCCGTCGCGGAATTGCCCATATTGACCGAAGCGATGTTGGTCGTTCTGGGTAAGGCGGGTATCAAGACGCTTGACGATTTAGCGGACCTTGCAACCGATGAATTGATCCAGAAGGCGCGTGAACCACGTCGCAATGAGCGGAGTGATCGCGAAGTGCGGCGCAACCGCACCGAAGATAAGGCCGGCATATTGGCGACCTTTGGTTTGTCCGAAGAGCAGGGTAACGAAATCATCATGGCTGCTCGCGCACATTGGTTCGAAGAGGAGGACGCGGTTGCAGCGGACGACTCTCAATGAGAACCGACACTCCCCAATAAGGAAGTGCATATTGTCAGGTGAGCATGGGACTCGTGCCCAGCTCATCAGGCTTGCCCTCGGTCCCGATGGCAGTATCGCACCTGACCTGTTCGCAAAAGCGCCCGGTCGTGGCGCGTGGATTGGCGTTTCTAGCGAAGAATTGTCCAAGGCGCTGGCCAAGGGTAAGCTTGCGGGATTGCTGCGCCGGGCGTTCAAAACGGACAAGATTGATATCATCGATGACCTGACGGGCCGCATTGATCGCGGCTTGGAAAAGGCATTTTTGGACCGGCTCGGGTTGGAAGCGCGGGCTGGGCATCTTATCTTGGGCGCAGAGAAGATCGATTCTGCATCGCGCAGTGGGCAGGTGAAGCTGTTATTGCATGCATCGGACGCAAGCGCCGATGGTAGCGGCAAACGCGACCAAGCATGGCGCGTTGGCGAAGATGCCGAGGGCACCGGAAAGGGCGGCGTGAAGCTGCCTGTGGACCGGGATGCATTGTCGGCGGCGCTTGGACGGCAAAATGCTGTGCACGTTGCATTGATTAACCAAAAAGCGGCGGACCGGGTGATGCATCATCTTGGACGCTGGCTAAATTTCAAAGGATGCAGTAATGCGCCATTCGATTCCGCTGCTTCGGCTGCGGACTTGCGGGGCAATGACGCTGACATCTCCGCAATTGACTGAGTAAGGACGGGTTCTGTTTCGATGAGTGATGAAAATAATAATAAGCCGACTTTGACGCGCAAGCCGCTCACTTTGAGCCGCTCGCTTGAGTCCGGCGAAGTGAAACAGACCTTCAGCCATGGCCGCACCAACAAGGTTGTGGTTGAGGTGAAGCGCAAAAAACTTGTCGGTAAGCCCGGTTATACACCTGAGCCCGAAGTGGCGGCACCCCCTCCACCTCCGCCGCCCGCCGCGTCTCCAGTAACTGCGGCGCCCGCACCCGCGGCTGCGCCAGCACCAAAGCCAAGCCCCACGGGCAATGACATGCTGAGCCGTCAGGAGCGCCAGGCTAAGCTGTTGCGCGAGGCCGAAGAAGCACGCTTGGCTATGCTTGAGGAAAGCGGACGTCGTGAAGTGGAACAACGTGCGCAGCGCGCCGAAGAAGAGCGCCAGCGTGCCCAAGCCAACCGTGAGGAGGTCGCTGCATCGCCGCCGCCGCCGCCTGCAACCGCCGTTGAAGTGGTCGTTCCGGTTACAACTAACCCGGATGAACCCGTTGCCGAAGAAGGCAATAAAGACGGCGCAGCGCCTGCGCCGCGTCGCTTTACACCCGTAGAGGCACCAAAGCGCCCAGAGCGCGAGCGTGAGGAAATCAAAAAGGCTCCGCACCGTCCAACGCGCGGTGCCGCCGATGACCGCCGCCAGTCTGGCAAGTTAACCGTTACCCGCGCACTTGAAGGTGATGACGGCGCACGCGCGCGATCACTTGCCGCGCTGAAGCGTGCGCGTGAGAAGGAAAAGCGCCTGCATGGCGGCGGTAGTCGTCAGGCACAGGTTAAGCAAACCCGCGATGTGGTCGTGCCGGAAACCATCACGGTGCAGGAACTTGCCAACCGCATGGCGGAAAAGGGCAGCGACCTTGTCAAAGCATTGTTCAAAATGGGCATGCCTATTACGATCAACGAAACCATTGACCAAGACACGGCAGAATTGCTGGTTGAGGAGTTTGGCCACAACATCACACGCGTGTCGGATGCCGACGTCGACATTTTCCACGATGACGATGTAGACGGAACCGAAACCATGAAGCCGCGTCCGCCGGTCGTGACCGTCATGGGCCATGTTGACCATGGTAAGACGTCGTTGCTGGATGCTTTACGCGGTGCGAATGTCGTATCGGGCGAAGCTGGCGGCATTACGCAGCATATTGGCGCGTATCAGGTGAAGGCGAAGGATGGCTCGGTCATCACGTTCCTCGATACACCAGGTCATGAAGCGTTCACGCAAATGCGTCAACGCGGCGCTTCGGTAACCGACATCGTCATTTTGGTGGTGGCTGCCGATGACGGCCTGATGCCGCAGACGATTGAAGCCATTAAGCATGCCAAGGCCGCAAATGTGCCGATGATCGTTGCAATCAACAAGATCGATAAAGAAGGCGCAAATCCACAAAAGGTGCGCGAGCGTTTGCTTGAACATGAGGTTGTGGTCGAAGCAATGGGCGGCGACGTTCAAGACGTTGAGGTTTCAGCGTTGAAGAAAACGGGTCTTGATACTTTGTTGGAAAAGCTTGCCTTGCAGGCCGAAGTCATGGAGCTGAAAGCCAATCCAGACCGTGCGGCGGAAGCCGTTGTGGTCGAAGCGCAGCTTGATAAGGGGCGCGGTGCTGTTGCAACCGTGCTTGTGAAACGCGGAACGCTGAAGCGCGGGGACATATTCGTCGTCGGCGCGCAAAGCGGCAAAGTTCGTGCTTTGGTCAACGAAAAGGGACAGCAAGTGGCCGAGGCTGGCCCCGCAACCCCAGTCGAAGTGCTTGGCCTGACCGGTGTTCCATCGGCAGGCGACGTTCTGACCGTTGTTGAAAACGAAGCGCGTGCTCGCGAAGTGGCTTTATATCGCAAGGAACAATCGACCAAGGTCCGCACGGCGCAAGTCACGCCAAATCTTGAAAATCTGTTTGATAATCTGTCCGCCACACGGGCGATGGAATATCCAGTGGTCATCAAGGGCGATGTGCAGGGTTCGGTCGAAGCGATCGTCACCGCACTCAACAATATCTCGACCGATGATATCAAGGTCCGCATATTGTTAGCTGGCGTTGGCGGCATCACCGAGTCCGACATGCTGCTGGCAGCAGCGTCTAATGCGCCACTTATTGGCTTCAACGTGCGTCCCAATGCCAAGGCAGCGGCTTTGGCAAAGCGTGACCGTGTGCGTTTGAAATATTTCGACGTAATCTATCACCTGACCGCCGACATCGCCAAAGAAATGGCGGGCGAATTGGGACCAGAAATCATCGAAACCGTGGTTGGCCGCGCCGAGGTCAAGGATGTGTTCAAGTCCGGCAAGCGCGACAAGGCCGCTGGCCTGTTGGTCACCGAAGGCACGATCAAAAAGGGTCTGTACGCCCGTCTTACCCGCGAAGATGTCATCGTGTCGAAAACGACCATCGCATCGCTGCGCCGTTTCAAGGACAATGTCGACGAAGTCCGCGCCGGTATGGAATGTGGCGTCGTCTTGGCGGATACCAACGACGTCAAGGCAGGCGATATGCTTGAGGTGTTCGAGATCGAGGAGCGTGAACGGACGCTTTGATAAAAGTTCTTATATCGTGAACTTTTATTGACTTTTTAGGTCCAATTTTATACGATGCGGGATGATGGACGTTCGCTTTTCAAAAACAGCAATGAGATCATTGCTCAGAAGCGACAAGCGGACACTCATCAGAAGCAAAATTGACGAACTAGCAAATGAGCCACTTTCGCAAAGCGCCAACGTGAAAAAGCTACAAGGACGTCCCGAGTATCGATTGCGAATTCAAAATTGGCGGGTCATTTTTCGTATAGAAAATGGCATATTGTGGATTGATGATATTGCCCCGCGCAGTTCAGCCTATGAGGTGACAGGATGACAGTCCAGATTGTTGAGATTGCTGGTCAAAAAATGGCGATGCTACCCGTCGCGGATTACGAACGCTTGATTGATCTCGCTGAAGACAAGGCAGACATATTTGCTGCTTTTGAATCGGAAAACCGCCGAAAAGAGGGCGAAGAATTTTTGCCCGCAGAAATGGTAGATCGGATTCTGTCTGGCGAGTCTGCGTTGAAAGTTTGGCGCAAACACCGCTCATTGTCTTTGGAAGAACTTGGCTTCGCAGTGGGTGTCACCAAAGGATTTTTATCTCAGATTGAAAACGGGATTTCGCGTGGAAATCCATCATTATGGCGTAAGCTTGCCGAAGCTCTGAAAGTTTCTGCCGATGACATTCTTCCCGAAGGTTAAATGTGGCCAAACATAACGACACTGGTCCAGAGGGGCGTTCGGTTCGTCTGCTGCGCGTGGGTGAGCAATTCCGGCATATATTGTCCGAATTGCTCGCGCGCGACGAAGTGCATGACGATGTCCTCAACAGCCACAGCGTGAGTGTTACTGAAGTGCGCATGTCGCCTGATTTGCGCCATGCGACGGCATTCATTAAGCCACTGTTGGGTGCAAATGAAGAAAAGGTGCTTAAGGCCCTACGCACCAACACCGCGTTTTTCCAAAAGGAAGTCGCGTCGCGGGTCAGCATGAAATATGCGGCGAAACTGAAATTCTTGGCGGATGACAGCTTTGACCAGGCTACGCATATCGAAGGCTTGTTGGCGCAGCCCAAGGTTCAGCAAGATCTCACAGACGATGAGGCCGAATGATCGTTCGGCGCTTGATCACAGCGGCGGCACTAGTCTGCGCTACCCCGGCATTTGCGGAGCTTAACCCGTTACCAGACGCGGCGATTTCAGACCCGATGCCTGATGCGGCAAACCCGGCAGGGATGGTCGCGTTTCAGTTGCCGACCGGTACGGAAAAAATCAACGCCCTGCTTTATCTCGCCGCTGGTGACGGTCCTAAGCCCGCGCTTTTGCTGCTGCATGGTTTTCCCGGCAACGAACAAAATCTGGATCTTGCGCAGGCTGCCCGTCGCGCGGGTTGGGATGTTCTGACATTGCATTACAGGGGAAGTTGGGGAAGCGACGGAACTTTTAGTTTTGTGAATTGCATCGAGGACGCCCGAAATGCGGCACGATGGCTGCAATCGGAATCCTTTATCAAACAGACCGGACATGCGCCAAGTCGGATTGCTGTGGCCGGGCATAGCATGGGCGGAATGATGGCGGCCCGGACCATGGCGGACGTATCTGGTTTGGCGGGTGCGTATTTGATAGACCCTTGGGATATTTCCGCAGAGGAGCGCGGCCTGACCGAACGCAACGCTGAGATGGCGTTCAAACTTGGTTTGGCCGACGACTTAAAGCCGTTAGATGGTACGAACGCTGACGCGCTTCTTCTAGAAATGCGCGCCAATCCCGCGTTGTTGGATCTGCGAAAAACAGTGACGACGATTTCCGACCGACCGTTGGCCTTGGTATATGCGGAGCGTGGCCTTGGCCGGGATTATGCGGCTATGCTCGCGGCTGCTAGCCAAGGCTCGGCAACAGCAACGATGCTAAAGACCGATCATTCGTTTTCAGATCACCGGATACAACTTGCCCGACATTTTGTGCGCTGGCTTAACGGATTGAAATAGTCATCTATGGCCAAGCTGTATTTCTACTACGCATCAATGAACGCCGGCAAATCGTCCACATTGTTGCAAGCCGCGTTCAATTATGGCGAGCGCGGCATGAAGGTCATGCTTTGGACCGCTGCGATTGATGATCGCCCCGGTTTCGGCGCGATCAGCTCGCGCATTGGTCTTGCAGGCGACGCCAGCCGGTTTGAAAGCACCACCGACATAGAGGGTGCTGTCCTGGCCCAGCACGCAGAAACGCCTTTGGCGTGCGTACTTATCGACGAAGCGCAGTTTTTGACCAAGGAACAGGTATGGCAGGCCGCCAGCTTGGCCGATAAGGCCGGCATTCCGGTCGTCTGCTATGGCTTGCGCACCGACTTTCAGGGCGAACTTTTCCCCGGCTCTGCTGCGTTGCTGGGCATTGCGGACAGCCTTGTTGAGTTAAAAGGTGTCTGTGACTGCGGCCGCAAGGCGACAATGAATTTAAGGGTTGATGAGACCGGTAAAGCCGTGGTTGACGGCGCCCAAACCGAGATCGGCGGCGATGATCGCTATATCGCAATGTGCCGAAAGCATTTTAACGAGGCGCGCGGGTTAGGCTGACTTTTCATTTGCCGTTCATCAAGAAAGGCATATCATCTGGCCTATGATGAAAAATGCCATGCTCTCATTGTTGGTCGCAGCCGCCATCGCGGCCCCCGCTTATTCCAAAAAGCCTGAGCCGCATGTGTGGCCCGAGGTCGGCGTGGAAACGAAGATTAATTTTCCGAACCAAGGCGCAATCCGCAATTTTGAAGCTGATGGCAGTGAAGGCATCTGGCTGGAGGACAGGCAACGGCGCTGGTATTATGCGGAATTGCTCGGCGGATGTCAGGAACTCAACTTCGCGCAAGCCATTGGGTTTGATACGCGCGGTTCGGCAACCTTTGATAAGTTCAGCACGATCATCGTTGCTGGCGACAAATGCCAGGTTGCCAGCCTGGTAACGGCGAGCAAACCTTTGCCACGCAAAGAGCGGCAGAAGCTTCGCAAGCAGGCACTGGCTGCAGGCAAGGACGTTGCTGCGCCTTCAAATTGACTTGATGCCACGCGGCGCCCTAAAGAGCGGGCATGCATGGCTGGATCATCCTCGATAAACCGCTTGGGTTGGGTTCAACACAGGCCGTTGCAGCCGTAAAGCGCAACTTGCGTTCTGCCGGTTTCGGCAAGGTCAAGGTCGGTCATGGCGGCACGCTTGACCCGCTTGCAACGGGCGTTCTGCCAATCGCTTTGGGTGAGGCCACCAAATTATGTGGTCGGATGCTGGACGCGTCAAAGACATATGATTTCACAATCAGCTTTGGGATTGAGACCAGCGGCCTCGATGCTGAAGGCGATGTTGTTGCAACTTCAGAGGTTCGGCCAACGCTCGAACAGGTGCAGCAGATGCTGGCGCAGTTTACCGGTCCAATTGAACAGATACCTCCTGCCTATTCGGCGATTAAAATCGATGGCAAGCGCGCTTATGATTTGGCGCGGGCAGGGGAGACGGTCGAGATGAAGTCGCGGGTGGTGACGGTATACGGGCTTTCGGTCCGGCAGGCGGAACCTCCTTCTCCCGGTGACGCCCCATTGACGTCAATTACACTGACTGCCGACGTTTCCAAAGGCACGTACATCCGAAGCTTAGCGCGAGATGTCGCATATGCTTTGGGTACTGTGGGCCATGTCTCTATGCTGCGCCGCACGCGGGCAGGTCCTTTTGCCCTGAATGGCGCGATTTCGCTGGACAAACTGAATGCATTCGGCCAAGGGGCCACCCAAGAAGACATTATCTTGCCGATAGAGGCAGGGCTGGTCGACATCCCGGCTCTTAACCTCTCCCCGGAACAGGCAAGGGCGGTCCAACAGGGCCGCGTCTTGACCGGGATTGCCATGAAAGATGGGCTACATTGGGCGAGGGGCGCAGATTTGCGCCCACTTGCACTAATGGAAAACATCGATGGGATATGGAAAACCGTCCGTGGCTTTAACCTTACTCCATGATGTTCGAAGGAAAAACATGTCTATTACTGCAGAACGTAAAGCCCAGGTCATCAAAGAGCACGCACGCGAGCCTAACGATACCGGATCACCAGAGGTGCAGGTTGCAATCCTTACCGACCGTATCAATGCCCTGACTTCCCATTTCAAAGACCACCACAAGGACAATCATTCGCGTCGTGGTCTTCTTCAAATGGTCAACAAGCGTCGTTCGCTTCTCGACTATCTGAAAAAAATTGATGGCGCGCGTTATGCCGCCCTTATCGCGAAGCTTGGTCTTCGTAAGTAACCTAGTCGTTCGGCCCGCTTCGGCGGGCCGTTTACGTATTGGGTCATCCTGAACGTGTTTCAGGATGCAGAAATTCCGTCTCATGTCATTCTGACACAAGTTTAGGGTGACATGGCCGGTAGAAGGACATTCCAGCAATGAGGCTGGACTGTCATCGGGGCTCGAAAATGCCCCATCCGCGGCGGATCGGTATTTCCGCAACTCAAGAGGCCCCGCATCGCATTGGGCATGCGGGTCAAAGGAAAATTTATGTTTAATACGAAAACTGTATCAATCGAGTGGGGCGGACAAACCCTGACACTCGAAACGGGCAAAGTTGCCCGTCAAGCTGACGGCGCTGTTATGGCATCGCTCGGCGAAACTGTTGTGCTTTGCGCGGTTACCGCCGCAAAGTCGGTGAAGGATGGTCAGGATTTTTTCCCGCTCACCGTTCACTATCAAGAAAAATATTCCGCAGCCGGCCGTATTCCCGGTGGCTTTTTCAAACGTGAGCGTGGTGCGACCGAAAAGGAAACGCTGGTTTCGCGTTTGATCGACCGTCCACTCCGTCCGCTGTTCCCAGAAGGTTTCTACAACGAAATCAACGCAATTGCACAAGTTCTTAGCTATGATGGCGAGAATGAGCCTGATGTATTGGCGCTTGTTGCTGCATCGGCTGCAATGACCATTTCTGGCGTTCCATTCATGGGCCCCATCGGCGCAGCACGCGTGGGTTACCTGAATGGCGAATATATCCTGAACCCAACCGACGCGCAGGTTGCCGAAGGCGACCTCGACCTCGTCGTTGCCGCAACCTATGACGCCGTGATGATGGTGGAATCCGAAGCCAATGAGCTTTCGGAAGAAATCATGCTTGGTGCCGTCCTGTTTGCACATGACGCGTGTAAGGAAGTCGTCAAGGCCATCATCAAGCTTGCTGAGCAAGCCGCGAAGGAGCCTTGGGCAATGGCAGAGCAGGCTGATTTGTCAGCCGCTAAGGAAAAGCTGAAGAAGCTTATCGGCAAGGATATTGCCGCTGCGTACAAGTTGACCGACAAGTCGGCACGTTCGAACGCTTTGAATGTTGCGCGTGCAGCGGCAAAGGAAGCTTTCACCGACGCAAGCCCGCAGGATCAGATGGCCGCAGGTAAGCTGATGAAGAAGCTGGAAGCGGAAATCGTTCGTGGCGCCATCCTTAAGGACGGCACACGTATCGACGGACGCACCACAACGCAAATCCGTCCTATTTTGGCAGAAACGCATTTCTTGCCACGGTCACATGGTTCGGCATTGTTCACCCGTGGTGAAACGCAGACCATCGCAACCTGCACCTTGGGCACCAAGGACGCAGAGCAGATGATCGATGGCCTTGGCGGTCTGCATTATGAAAACTTCATGCTGCATTATAACTTCCCACCCTATAGCGTTGGTGAAGTTGGTCGCTTTGGCGCACCAAGCCGCCGCGACATCGGCCATGGTAAGCTTGCATGGCGCGCGCTGCACGCCGTGTTGCCAACCAAGGAAGAGTTTCCTTACACCATCCGTATCACCAGCGACATTACCGAATCCAATGGTTCGTCGTCGATGGCATCTGTGTGTGGCGGAAGCCTGGCGATGATGGACGCTGGCGTTCCAATCAAGCGCCCAGTTTCGGGTATCGCAATGGGCTTGATCCTTGAAGGCAAGGATTTCGCAGTCCTGTCGGATATCTTGGGTGATGAAGATCATCTCGGCGACATGGATTTCAAGGTAGCCGGTACGTCTCAAGGCATCACGACGATGCAGATGGACATCAAGATTGCGGGTATTACCCGCGAAATCTTTGAAGCTGCATTGAACCAAGCCAAGGAAGGCCGCGCGCATATCTTGGGCGAAATGGCCAAGGCATTGGGCGAAGCCCGTGGCGAGCTTTCCGCGCATGCGCCGCGTATCGAAACCATGCAGATCGACAAAGCGAAGATCCGCGACATCATCGGTACCGGTGGCAAGGTCATTCGCGAAATCGTCGCGACCACCGGCGCGAAGGTCGACATTGATGATGAAGGTCTTATCAAGATTTCGTCGTCTGACATCGCGCAGATCGAAGCGGCCCGTAAGTGGATTTCGGGCATCGTTGAAGAAGCAGAAGTCGGCAAGATTTATGACGGCAAGGTCGTCAACTTGGTTGATTTCGGCGCATTCGTAAACTTCATGGGTGGCAAGGACGGTCTCGTCCACGTCAGCGAAATGCGCAATGAGCGCGTTGAGAAGGTTACCGACGTCGTCAGCGAAGGCATGGACGTGAAGGTCAAGGTTCTTGAAATCGACCCACGCGGCAAGGTGCGCCTGTCGATGCGCGTTGTGGATCAGGAAACCGGTGAAGAGCTGGAAGACACACGCCCGCCCCGCGAAAAGAGCGAGCGTAGCGATCGTGGACCCCGTCGTGAAGGCGGCGGCGGTGGTGGACGCGGTGAAGGCCGTGGCGACCGTGGCCCGCGTCGTGATGGCGGTGGACGTGATGGTGGACGGGGCGAAGGCCGCGGCGACCGTGGCCCACGCCAAGACCGTTCAGAAGGCGAAAACAAAGGCGGGGGCGACCCCGACCATGTGCCAGCTTTCTTGAAGGATTAAACCTGAGTTCCCCTCCCGCAGGCGGGAGGGGAGCGCAGCAGTTCTGTCCCCCGGACAGAACCAAAAGCCGCGCTGGGTGGGCTGGCTTAAGCCAAAGCCCAAACAAAACATCCTGCAAAAGGCAGGAGAGAAAAGGGGCGGCTTCGGCGGCCCCTTTTTTTATGGTGCCATATAAAGGGTAGAAAATATACCTTTTCGGTGTTATACAATTATAGATGTTCGAATATGATCCCGACAAAAGTGCAGCCAATCTGGCGAAACACGGTATTGATTTTGAACAGGCGCAAGCACTTTGGGACGATGATCGGCGTATCTTTAGACCAACTTATCAGGGCGTAGACGGCGAAATCCGTTGGCTGTTGGTTGGTCTGATTGATGACAAGCCATGGTCCGCTATATTTGCCGAGCGCGAAGACATAGTGCGGATCATCTCGGTTAGGCGATCACGCGACAATGAAAGAGAGGCTTATTATGGGCAAAACAATTGATATTGGAGAGTTCGAACAAAAGTTCGACGCTGGTGAAGATATTTCCGAATATATCGACTGGAGCAGCGCGCGCCGCCCAAGCGTTGCGGCAAGGCGCGTCAATGTCGATATGCCGCCACATATGATTGCGCAACTGGATGCGCAGGCAAGAAAGCGCGGCGTAACCCGGCAAGCGCTGATCAAGATGTGGCTGGCGGACCGGTTGGAGCAGGCGGCTTAGGGTCAGGACCACTTAAATCCACCTTCGCGGCGTCAAAATGACAAAGACATTCCCGCTTATGTTCGCGCCCCTTTTTTGTTTGGGAATTCACCAGCATTATGGCAAATAAAGCCCATGACACGGCAGAGTTCGAAATCCGTCATCGGCACCAAGGCCTTCGCCGCAATTACTGCAGTCGAAGGACTGACGCTAAGCGTTGAAAGTAAGTCTCGTCTTGCGAACTTGAAAGCCAAGGGCCTCAACAATGATGAGCGCCGCGCTGAAATCATCCGTGCCTATCGGGCCGCCCGATAATTGTGAGCGGAAGCGCTT
>Ga0208327_1000281_pt1 | contig 13179 bp, 7 predicted proteins | sample LakMenEpi26Jun08_FD_150733 | JGI IMG/M metagenome (GOLD analysis project Ga0208327, IMG submission 150733) | Freshwater microbial communities from Lake Mendota, WI - 26JUN2008 deep hole epilimnion (SPAdes) | ecosystem: Environmental > Aquatic > Freshwater > Lake > Epilimnion/Euphotic zone ...
TGATGACTAAAAAAGAAAAACTATGGCAAAAAGCTAAAAATAGTCCAGAAAATCTAACTTTTGATGAATTTGAAACTCTCCTCATTCAGAATGGGTGGGAATTTAGTCGTCAAAAAGGAAGTCATCGTTTATGGTATTCACCGAGTGGCAAACCTTTACCAATTCAACCTCGTAAAGATGGAAAAGCAAAACTCTATCAAATTCAGCAGTTCTTTGAATATCAAGAGGGAAATCAGTAATGACTTTAAATAATTATAATTTTAATGGCTTTACAATTAATTTATATATTGATGAACAAGGAGATTGGTTAGCACATTTCCAAGAAATACCTAACATTTCAGCTTTTGGTGATACTCCCGAAGAAGCTTTGCAAGAACTAAAATTAGCCTGGGAGTTAGTGAAGGAAGATTATCAACAAAAGGGTAAAGAAATTCCCTTTGCTCCTGTGCGTAGAAAATTGTACTCTTCATGAAGCGATTCCTGCGGAGCGCTTCGCTATCGCACTCCCATCATCCCAAACAGCGAACCGCTTGCAGCAACGCTTCGCTATTGCATCCAACATCCCCTACAACAGCGAACTGCTTGCAGCAGCGCTTCGCTATCGCCCTCTCATATTCACAAAACGGTTTCCCAGGAGCGATCGCTCTATTTAATAAATATGATTAATCTCAAGCATCTGGGTTATTTTGTAACCATTGTTCTAAATCAGTAACAGAAGAAAAATCTAACAGAGCCTCACCCAATAATTCTAATTTATCAATTGTTAATCTACGAATTGAGTCAATCAATGATAATTCAATTTCACCAATTCGCCGATTTAGTAAGCGTATAACTAGCTGTTGCTCTCCCCGTTCCATAGCTAGTTGTTCTGTTGGGCTAATCAAAGGCATTTTTCTTTCCTCCTCGAAATGTTTAATTTTAGTAACCAATCCTGCTTGCAATTGTTTAGGTAAAGTCATCATTGTGTCGATGATTTTAAATAACTTAATAACCTTCTCTTTTGTGAAGCCCCGGTCATAAAGTCCTCTAATTAATATCCATTTCCATTGCTCCCTTTCTGTTAAATTACTGGTGGTGGCTTTAGTCTTTAAATGCGCCATCACTATGGTAGCAAAGGGATTATCACTCTTTTCTAGTTCATCCCACTTTGATTCATAATCAAGAATTTTAGCTATGGGGAATTTTAAACTTAGTTCACAATCCAACATAGCTCTATCATAACTATTTGGTCGCCAACTAGGACTTGTATCACCTAAAATTGCTACACTTACTACAAATTGGTGATAAAGGTCGAAGGCTCGGTAATTATAAATGTACATCCGTTCTTCAAAGTTAACATCATATTGACTCTGAATTTCTATGTGGATTAAAATCCATACTTGAGTTTGATCTAATAACCAAACTTTATACAGTTTATCGGTAATTCGGTTTTTGGTTTCTCCTGAAGCTGTAATTTCTTGCAGTTCTTTATCTAAAGATTCAGGGGTTTTTGTCCAATCAATTGCTTGATGGGCTACAGGAAAGAAAAATGCTAGGAAGCTTTCAAAATATTCATTTAATGCTTCTTTCCATGATTGATCATAATTTGCTGTTACTTCACTCATTTTATTTCTATATTACAAAGAAGGGAACAGGTAACGGATAGTATGTTAATTTTGTGTGTTTTGGAGCGATGCCTGCGGCGAGCAAAGCTATCGCCATTTCTAATGTGATCATTTATTTCTCCTGTAACTTCAAATTATTTCTATTTTAGCAAGCGATCGCTCTCTCACATCTCCCAAACAGCGATTCCTAGGTCGCGCTTCGCTATCGCACCCCCACATCCTCAAAACAGCGATTCCTGCGGAGCGCTTCGCTATCGCTCTCTATCACCCCCAGAAAAAGCGAACAATTAAAATTTAGCTTTATTTTCTCTAGTAATTCTAATCAAAAATCGTAAAGCTTCATTAACAGATTCAGAATTAGGAAACAATTCGGCAACATCTGAATCTAATTTAATGATTGTATTGCCAAAACTTGTACGTTTAGCTCCCATTTTTCTAATTTTTAAACTTTTTAAATCATATTCATCTCTAAGTTCATCTTCCATTCCCTTAACCCTCTTGATAAGCTTTTAATTCTTGTTTTGTCACAAGTCTTGCACTAATAACTCTAATTTTATCCCCTCTTTCTGTATAAGAAACCAACAAAATCCGACTTCTTGACGATTCTCCTATAATAATATAACGATGTTCGTCTTCAGCATGATCCGGATCATAAAAATCAACATAGAGTGGATCATCGAAAACTGTTTGAGCTTCTTCAAATGAAACGTTGTGTTTAGATAAATTAGATTTTGCTTTCTGTGTATCCCATTCAAATTCCATGCATATAATTAAATTTTAGAAGTAGTAATTATAACATTATTACAAGCGATCGCTCTCCCATATCCCCAACAAGCGAACTGCTTGCAGCAGCGCTTCGCTATCGCATCTCCCCACATCCCAAACAGGGAACTGACAAGTCAGGGCTTGCGCTATTGCTTTCGGTTTCCCCATAGCTATGTAATAAGCAATAATGTTAATATAATATTGGGTTTATTGAAGGAGTTACAAATCAATGACTCAAGTAATTGCCAGAAAATCCTTATATGAATCTGATTATTTACATTGGACTCAAGAGACTATAGCTAAATTAAAAGCTAGGGACTTTGACAATGTGGATTTTGAGAATTTGATAGAGGAGATTGAGGATTTGGGGCGTTCTTATCGGGATGAGTTGGAAAGTCGTTTGGATGTGTTACTATCACATATTTTAAAGCGGTTATATGTTCCTTTAGTAAATGATTACAATGGTTGGGAAACAACAATTAGAGAACAACGCAAGCAAATTAAACGACGTTTAGCAAAGTCACCTAGTCTTAAAAATTATTTGCCTGAAATTTTTGACGAAATCTGGCAAGATGTACTCAAGGAAGTCCGAGAAGATTATCCACAGTATGAGTTTCCTGATTTATGGCAGTTTGATCGCAATATTGACACATTATTAAACGACATTTTCTGGAGTTAAATGTTTTGAAGTAGTTAGCGATCGCATCCCATCATCCCAAAAAGCGAACTGCTTGCAGCAGCGCTTCGCTATCGCATCCCATCATCCCCACAACAGCAAACTCACAAGTTAGCACTTGCACCATACTATCATAAAGCTTCTGTTTATACATATTTATTAAAAACATATTCTAGTGCAAGCTAATTTGAATACAACATATCCCCCTGTCAACCTACTCAGGTAAGATTCTTGAGGAAAAATTTCCAATCTCTAACTTTTGGTAGATGTTCAGATTTTTGTATACTCAATATTATTTTTTTGCTACAGCTACGCGCGAAAATTAATTACCATATATTTTTATGACATCTACACCTGCCAATAGCTCTCTTACCGATAATTTGTATCTAAATCAGGTTTTATTACTAGCATTAGAACAAATAGAACTGTATCTACAAGATTTTGCGAACAGTGAAGAGTTTGTGGCAAAAATGCGGTTAGCTTTTGGGGAGACTTTTGATCCAGAAGCAGTTTTAAATCTGGGAAATGCTTGGAAAAATCAAGATTTTAGCATCATCCCAGCAATTACCATTCTTTCATCGGCAGAGTTAAATGGCGCAAATGGGGCTTATGCTGCTGCCACTAATACAATTTATCTATCGCAGGAATTTTTAACGAGTCATCAGGGAGATGTCACAGATGTCATCAGCGTTATTTTAGAAGAAATAGGTCATTGGGTTGATAGCCAAATTAATACTGTTGATTCAGTTGGAGATGAAGGGGCGATTTTTTCAGCTTTGGTGCAAGGTAATAGCCTAGATGATGCAACCTTAGTAGCTTTAAAAACAGAAGATGATTCAGGGATAATTATAATTGATGGGGAAGTAGTTGCAGTTGAACAGGCTACAAACACTATTCAAACTGCTACTGGTGACGGCGGACTAAGAGTTACGGTAAATGAATTTGGTGGGTTTAGCGGCGCTATTTACGATCCTGTTGGCAGCAAAACTCCATCTGACACAACTTATGATTCTTTTGTCGCTTTAGGTATTATTGGCACTAATGGTACAACAGGAGCGCGTACAGGATTACAGTCATCAGCCAGTAATAATGAAGTATTTACAAATTTCACAAATACCACCACAAATAGCACGTTTACTGTTACTGGACTAAAATTTCAACTCAACCAAAATGTTCAGAATAATCTTAATGCCACTCAAGTTAGAATTGGTAGCCGCTTAAATCAGACGTATACTATTACTAACACCACAAATCAAACCATTAATTTCGATCTGGTACGTTATGTTGATGGAGATTTAGGGTTTGATGGTAGCAGAAGCGATGGAGGCGGAAGAATTGTTCAAAATGAGCAAGAGATTTTGTTTGAAACTGATGCCGGAGGAACAGGTCAAACAGATACAACCTTCTTCGGAATTACTGCTACTGGTGGTACTATCCCAACCACAAATCGTTGGGAACTAGATGATTACAGTAGTCTAAGTTCTAGAGTTTTAGGGGGTAATAGCCTGCGAAATACAATTGTGCAAGGTGACAGTAATTCTGACCAGTTTATTGATGCTGGTTCGGAATACGATGTGGCACTTGCACTGAGAAACGTTTTTTCTCTAGCACCAGGAGCATCTACTACTTACACAACCATAACTCGTTTTGGTTCTGGTGGCGCAGATCAATTAGATGTTACCCCACCTACTGGCGGTATCAGTAATTTACCCGCAACTACTGTTGGTAATAATATAAATGTGAATTGGGGTGCAACTGATCCAAGTGGAATCAGAAACTATGATGTATTTGTATCCGTAGATGGTGCAGCCTTTACTCAATGGCAAACAGATGTCACCACAACCTCCGCTGTTTATACTGGTGAAGTGGGCAAAACCTATACTTTCTATAGTTTAGCCACTGACAACCAAGGTAATGAACAAATTGCTACTACAGCAACTAGAACTTCTACTCAAGTAATTAATCCTATTACCCTTGCTGTTAGCCCCACCAACGTTAACGAAGATGGTAATTCCAACCTTGTTTATACATTTACTCGCAGTGGCAACCTCTCTACAGCCTTAACTGCTAATTTTAATGTTAGTGGTAATGCCACATTTAACACCGACTACACTCAAATAGATGCAGCTAGTTTCACAGATACAACTGGAACAGTTACGTTTGCAGCAGGTGCTAGTACAGCAACCGTAACTGTAAACCCCACTGATGATACCACTATTGAAAGCGATGAAACAGTAATTCTTACCCTAGCCAGTGGCGCTGGTTATACAGTGGGTACAACGGCGGGTGTAAGTGGCACAATCTCTAACGATGATTTTCCATTGATTAGCCTGGCCGTCAGTCCTACCAGTGTGGTGGAAGATGGAACTGCAAATCTGGTTTACACCTTCACTCGCACAGAAGCAACCACTAACGCCCTCACGGTAAACTATGGTATTAGTGGTACAGCCGACACCAGTGATTACTCTGGTGCAACCCCAGGTACGGACAAAACCATTACCTTTGCTGCGGGTTCTAGTACAGCAACTGTTACTGTTGATCCTACGGCTGATACAACCATTGAAAGCGATGAAACAGTAATTCTCACCTTGGCTACTGGTGCTGGTTATATAGTGGGTACGACAACGGATGTAAGTGGAACTATTACCAATGATGACACAGCAGTATTACCCAACATTACCCTAGCAGTAGCACCCTCAAGCGTCCCGGAAGACGAAACGGCCAATCTGGTTTACACCTTCACTCGCACAGAAGCAACCACTAACGCTCTCACGGTAAACTATGGTATTAGTGGTACAGCCGACACCAGTGATTACTCTGATGCAACCCCAGGTACGGGCAAAACCATTACCTTTGCTGCGGGTTCTAGTACAGCAATAGTGACTATTGATCCTACGGCTGATACAACCATTGAAAGCGATGAAACCGTTGCCTTAACCATCGCTTCGGGTACAGGTTACACCATTGGTACAACGGGTGCTGTTACGGGAACTATTATTGACGATGACACTCTAGTAGTTCCGGGTACTTTAAGCTTTAGTTCTCCTCAATTTAGCATCCAAGAAGATGGTACACCCATTGCTGATGTTACCGTTACTCGTGCTGATGGTAATGATGGGGCTGTAAGTGCTACTATCAACTTCAAAGATGGTACTGCTAAAGCGTCAAGCGATTACAACAACACAGGAATTACCGTTAATTTTGCTGATGGAGAAATTAGTAAGACTGTCAATATTCCCATTCTTAATAACACGACAGCAGAACCTAATGAGACTCTCCAATTACTTTTAACTAACCCAACGGGAGGTGCAAGTGTTGGAACTCAAAACACCGCCAAATTAACAATTATTGATGATGACGGGCTTTCCATATCAGGATTTCCGCAAGGGACAACTGGTAGTAATAAAGGGCAAACTACCATCGTTATTGCTGGTCAAAAATTCTTACCAACTGATGAAATTAGTTTAGTTTCATCTACTGGAACTGCCACAACTGCTAGTAAAGTCTATTGGGTAAATGATACCGAAGCTTGGGCAACTTTTAATTTACAGGGATTAACCACTGGAAGATACGATGTTAAAGTTGCGAATGGACAAAACAGCTTTGTTTCTAACGATTCTTTTACCGTAACTGATGGTTCACTGGGAAATATTCAAGTTAAATTGAGTTATCCAGCAAATGGTGTAGTTACAGTTAAATATACCAATGTTGGACAAACAGATGTCGTTGCACCTTTGCTGAGAATAGTACCAACCAATGCCCAAGTTACTTACCCTGAAGAAAATACCGTTAGTGCTACTCTGCGTCAACTGCTGAATTTAAGTTTAGGAACAAGTGATGATGGACCGGCAGGAATTTTAGCACCCGGTGAAAATGGGGAATTTTCCTTTGCTTATACTCCCAATGGTAACGGTTTAATTTCCTTTGCAGTGGAACAAGTTCAACCCAATGAAGTGATTAATTGGGCAAGCATTAAAGCCGAATCTCGCGCTGATTATAGTTTTATTAATGATGCGGGCTGGGATGCAATTTGGAGTAATTTAACGGCTGCTGTGGGGACAACTGCGGGACAGTTTCAAGCTGTCATGACGGAAAATGCTAATTATCTCAGTCAATTGGGACAGGAAACCAGTGATTTAACTCGGTTATTTGCCTTTGAATGGAGACAAGCAGTTAATACTCTCACTAATATAGATTTACTCAGTACAACGGATGTAGTAGATGCTGCACCAGGAATATCTTTAACCTTTAATCGCACCTTCTATCAATCTATTGCTGAACGCTACAATTTAGGCAGTTTAGGAAGAGGTTGGGCTAGTCAGTGGGATTTACGCGCCACAACTGATAGTAAAGGTAATGTCATCCTTCGTAGTGTGGGAGATTTACAGCGTGTTTTTGAGAAACAAACCGACGGCGTAACTTATCTTGAAGATGGTGGTGCAAGTTTAACAATTACTAATGGTCAATATCGCTTAAAAGAGGTTAGTGGTTTAGTTTCATTATTTGGGACTGATGGTAAACTCAGCTATGTTGAAGATACCAACGCTAATCGAATTACGCTGGAATATGCCAACAATAACCTAACTAAGTTAGTTCACACCAATGGTGATAGTTTAACCTTAGCTTACAATGCCCAAGGGCGGATTAGTCAGATTACCGATTCCACAGCCCAAGTCACCAGTTACAGTTATGATGCTGCTGGGGAAAATCTGCTATCTGTCACCAGTCCTGATGGAACGATAAGCTATACATACGATATAGGTACAGTAGCAGCGAAAAAATATTCTTTGTTATCGGTAAAATCAAGTTTAGGTTATGAGCGTACTTTTGAATATGATAACCAAGGTCGTCTCACTAAAGAGTTTAGCAACGAACAAACCCAAAGCCTGACCTACAGTTATGATAGTACAGGCGGTGTAACCATTACCGATAGTACAGGTGCGTCTCAAACTATCCTACTGGATGACCGAGGCAATGGTGGACAAATTCGCGGTGTTAATAACCAAAATCTGATTTTCAGCTATGATGCAGATGGAAATTTGATTGGTGCAACCCTTCCTAATGGTAGTAAAACTGGTTACACTTACGATACAAATGGGAATTTAACCCAGCAAACAAATTTACTCAATCAAGACGTTAAATTTACTTACGATCCTACCTTTAATCAACTGACTGGTTTTACAGATCCTAAAGGTAATGGCGTTAATTATACCTACGATACCAAAGGCAATCTCACCAAAATCACATATCCCGATGGTAGTAGCGAACAGTTTAGCGTTGATGCTTTGGGAAATATTACCAGTTCTGTTAATCGTCGTGGTAGCACTATTGGATATACCTACAATACCAGTGGACTGCTAACTAAGAAACAATATGCAGATGGTTCTAACGTTAGCTATGGCTATGACACCAAGGGAAATCTTACCAGTGTCACTGATGCCACGGGAACTATTGCAATGGAGTATGACGTTGCAAATCAGCTTACTAAGATAAACTATCCTACAGGACGTTCTTTAACCTATACTTACAATGCTGATGGTCAACGGACTAAACTTGTCTCTCAAGATGGTTATACGGTTAATTACAGTTATGACACTGTTGGACGCTTAAAAACTTTAACCAATGGTACAGCACAAAGCATTATCAGCTATGACTATGATGGTGCAGGTCGTCTGACTAAGGAAACCAACGGTAATGGGACTTATACGACATATCAATATGATCTACAGGATCAGTTAACTCAGTTAATCAATTACAAAGCAGATAATACCGTTAACTCTAAGTTTGAGTATGCCTATGATAATTTAGGTCGGCGTAATAGCATGACCACATTGGAAGGAATTTTTCAATATGGTTATGATGCCACAGGTCAATTAACTTCTGTGGTTACGCCAACAAATCGTACCATTAACTATCAATATGATGCGGCGGGAAATCGGATTGGTGTGACGGATAACGGGACGACTACCAACTACGACACGAATAACCTGAATCAATATACCAATGTGGGTAATGCTGTCTATTCCTACGATACAGATGGGAATTTGATTAGCAAAACGGAAGGAGGACAAACTTCAACCTATACTTATGATGTTGAAAATCGTCTAACTAAAGTTGTCACTTCTCAAGGAACTTGGGAATATCAATATGATGGGTTAGAAAATCGCGTTGCGACTGTTTTAAATGGTCAACGCACGGAATATTTACTTGATCCAACTGGGTTAGGGGATATTGTTGGAGAATATAACGGTAGTACGTTAGTTGCTAACTACACTCACGGTATTGGTTTGGTGAGTCGGGTAAATGGTAGCAATAGTAATTATTATGATGCGGATGCGATCGGTTCAACTATTGGGTTAACAGCAACGGATGGGAGTTATGTTAACCGTTACAGTTATTTACCTTTTGGGGAGGATTTAACTAAGGTTGAAGGCGTTGCTAACCCCTTTGAGTATGTGGGTCAATGGGGAGTCATGGATGAGGGTAATGGACTCGATTTCATGCGAGCAAGGTTTTATGATAGTGGGTTGGGAAGATTTACTGCGACTGATCCCTTGGGAATTAATGCAAAAGATGAGAACTTTTATCGTTATGTATTTAATAATCCTTCTAACTTTTATGATCCAAGTGGTAAGATTATTCCAATAATAACTGGAGCGTTATTCGGAGCAATATTGAGTGGAAGTGTAGCAGCTTATCGAGCTTATAGAGCATATAAAACATTCAGTACCGCAGCAAGGATTGGAGCAGCAGCACGGCAGGGATTAGGGGCAGCAAGCGGAGGATCACAAGTTGGAGCATTTGGTGGTTTACTTCAGCATGGATTAAACTTACCTTTTAATCCTACGAGTGGAAATGTAGGTAAAGGAATTTCTCTTGGTTTACGTTTAGGAAATCCCTCAAAAATTGAACCTGAACCTGATCCATCTAATAATGGTAACGGTGGTGGTACTGGTAATCAACCACAACCCGAACCTCCAGAGCCTCCTGAACCTCCTTGTTTCAAGGGTGCGCTAGAGTTGTTAATCCCAAATCTTCCTTGTCCTACTCCCGAACCTCTTCCCCTCCCAAACGGTGGTGGCACATATAACGACCCCCACCTAAAAACCTTAGACGGTCTAGGCTACGACTTCCAAACAGTAGGCGAATTCACCCTCGTTAAATCCACCACCGATGACTTTGAAATCCAAACCCGCCAACAACCTTGGAACAATAGCACCAGTGCCTCTGCTAATACTGGTATTTCAATTAAAAGCGGAAATCAACGCATCGCCTTATATGCCAACCAAACCAACCCTCTCCTCATCAACGGTACTGCTGTCACCCTTCCCGACGGCGGACTCTATGCAGTGGGTCAAAACCTAATTATTCGAGAAGGCAGCGAATACAGCATCATTACTGCCAATAATGACCTTATTCTCGTTAACGATAAGCGTACTTGGCTAAATATTAACCTTGGTCTAGCTGATAATCGTCAAGGTAAAGTAGTCGGACTCTTAGGCAACTTTAACGATAACACTAATGATGACTTTGCACTGCGTGACGGTACAGCTATTGGTGGAACTATCACCAATCAACAACTCTACGGTGATTATGCAGCCGGTTGGCGGATTACCCAAGCCACATCTCTCTTTGATTACGCTTCAGGACAGGATACCAACACCTTTACCGACCTCAACTTCCCGGAAAATATTGTCACAGCAGCCACATTAACCCCTGAACAACGCGCCGCAGCCGAACAAATAGCCCGAAATGCCGGAATTACCGACCCTGATGTGTTGGAAGATGTCATTCTGGATATTTTTCTTAGCAATGGTAACACTGAATTTATCCAAGGGGCGCTAAATGGGGCAATTGACCAACAACGGATAGAAACCGTCAGCGCACCCAACACCCTGATAAACCCCGATGGTTTGGGAAATCAACACTATTTAACCGCAGGTGCAGTCATTCCCTACGCCATTCGCTTTAGCAACAATGCTGCTGCGGGAACTACCCCAGTTGCTCAAGTTACTATTACCCAAACCCTTGATACTGACCTTGACTTCAACACCTTTAACCTAAATGATTTTGGTTTTGGGGATATTACGGTTAACGTTCCCAACGGCGCACAAAATTACAGCGAACGGCTTGATCTGCGTAGTACCAGAGGTGTGTTTGTTGATGTCAACGCGGGAATAGAGACTTCTACAGGTGTGGTTACTTGGACATTTACCGCCATTGATCCCGCCACAGGAAATGCCGCTGACAGTGCTACCCAGGGCTTCTTGCCTCCTAATGATCAAAATGGGGTAGGAAGTGGTTTTATAGGCTATAGTGTTCAACCTAAAGCTAACTCTGCTAATAATACTCGCGTTGATGCCCAAGCCAGTATTACCTTCAATACCCAAACGCCTATTCAAACCATCGCGGTCTTTAATACCCTAGATAGTGACATTCCTACCAGTCAAGTTAATACTTTATCTGCCAACAGTAACGCAGACTTTACGGTGTCTTGGACAGGTTCAGATAACGGCAGTGGTATCGCTGCTTATGATATTTTTGCCTCTACTGATGGTGGTGAATTTGTACTGTGGAAGGATGATATTACAGCTACTTCTGCCATTTATAACGGTCAAGCAGGGAAAACATACAGTTTCTATAGCGTCGCTACCGATAATTTAGGACAAATAGAGACAGCACCAACTCAAGGTGATGCGACAACAGCGATTCTTGGTGTCAATAATCCACCAATTGTGAGTAATGCTATTCCTGATCAAAATGCGAAACAAGGAACTGCTTTCAACTTCCAAGTTCCCACCAATACCTTCACAGATATTGATGCTGGTGATGTCCTTACCTATTCAGCAACATTAGAAAATGGTAATGCTTTACCAAGTTGGTTAACCTTTAATCCCACAACTCGCAGCTTTAGCGGTACTCCCACTAATGACAATGTTGGCAGTTTGAATGTTAAAGTAGCAGCTACAGATAAAGCTGGAGCATCTGTGAATGATATCTTTGTCATTGCAGTTGAAAATGTCAACGATGCACCGATAGTTGCTAACCTAATCGCAGATCAAAATGCTAAACAAGGAACTGCTTTCAATTTCCAAATTCCCACCAACACCTTCACAGATATTGATGCTGGTGATGTTCTTAGCTATTCCGCAACATTAGAAAATGGTAATGCTTTGCCAAGTTGGATAACTTTCAATCCTACAACTCGGACTTTTAGCGGTACTCCAACTAATGATCATGTAGGGAATTTGAATGTTAAAGTGGCAGCTACAGATAAAGCCGGGGCAACTGTTAGTGATATCTTTACTATTACCGTTGAAAATATCAACGATGCACCCGTTCTCAAAAATCCACTTTTAGATCAAACAGCTAAGGTCAATTCTACCTTTACATTTACACTACCTCAAAATACCTTCTCAGATCCAGACGCAGTTAATCCCTATAAAAACCTCGTCATCTTTGGTGATAGCCTCTCAGATACAGGTAACGCCTACAAAGCATCTGGTAACACCTTTCCACCATCACCTAATTATCAAGGTCGTCTTTCTAATGGCTTAATTTGGGCTGATTACTTTGCCCCTGATTTACAATTTACAGACCAATCAATTCAAAATTACGCCTTTTTGGGCGCAAATACAGGAGTAAGCAATACTTTTGGTTCAATAACCGTACCTGGATTACTCACACAAATTCAGCAATTTAAAACTGTAAATGCCAATTCCATCGGTAAAGATGGACTTTATGTAATTTGGGCTGGTGCTAATGATTTTCTAAATCTTGCCACAGATCCTACTCAGGCTGTGACTAATGCAGTTACTAATATTAGTAGTGCAATTACAACCTTAGCCGGATTAGGTGCTAAAGAAATTGTTGTTGGCAATTTAACAGATTTGGGTGCTACTCCTTTGAGTATTGCTAATAACAATGTAGCGAATGCCAGAGCAATTTCTATTGGTTTTAATGCAGCTTTAACTCAAGCTTTAACTAACTTAGAACCAGCCCTCAATGTTGATTTATCTTTAGTAGACATCTTTGGTTTGAGTACAGCATTTCAGACTAATCCTGCTAATTACAAATTCACGAATATTACCCAACCTCTAATTACAGTCACTACTCCAGTTAATCCTGATCAAT
>Ga0208327_1000282_pt1 | contig 13167 bp, 12 predicted proteins | sample LakMenEpi26Jun08_FD_150733 | JGI IMG/M metagenome (GOLD analysis project Ga0208327, IMG submission 150733) | Freshwater microbial communities from Lake Mendota, WI - 26JUN2008 deep hole epilimnion (SPAdes) | ecosystem: Environmental > Aquatic > Freshwater > Lake > Epilimnion/Euphotic zone ...
GTCAATTCCTGCCGACCTGTACAATGATATTATGGCGGCGCTGGAAGCCGGATTAAAGCCAGATGGCACGTTGAAGCCGCAAACGGCCAGCGTGCCGCACAACAGCGATGTGCCCTGGGTGAATATCGCGCGGTCGCAATTGGGCCTGAAAGAAATTCCGGGGCCAAAGCATAATCCCAAAATCCTTGAATATTGGGCAGCGGCAAAGGCGTCATGGTTCACCGATGACGAAACGCCATGGTGCGGCGGGTTCATGGCCTATGTCATGGTCAAGTGCGGCATCGTGCCTCCAAAGGACGCGCCGCGCGCGATTAGCTGGGCAACATGGGGCAAGGCATGTCCGCCGCAAGTCGGTGCCGTGGGTGTCAAAAAGCGCGTCGGCGGCAATCATGTGTTCCTGATCGTTGGCATAACCGGCGACGGCAAATATTATAAGTGCCTGGGCGGTAATCAGGGCAATATGGTGTCGATCATCGACATATTGGTCAGCGAAGTAACGGCGATCCGCTGGCCTTCGTCGCATCCGTTGTTGAACATCAAACTGCCCGTCATGGCGCGCGGCACAACAGGGGTGAGTGAGGCATGAAAACCGAATTGATGCGCGCAACATTGGCGATTGTGCTGTTGCTGTCGTTCCAGCTCGCGCTGGCCGCGCTGTTCAAATGGCAGGTTCCCGAAACCAATCGCGACATGATAATCTATATGCTGGGGCAGTTGTCCGGCATGGTGACGACGGCGCTTGTTTTTTATTTCGGCACATCAAAATCGAGCCAAGACAAAAACGCGGTCATTTCCAACATGACGGACAATGTGGCCAGCAGCAAAGCCGGACATCCGCAAAGCCCGTCCGATGCACAGGCATTGCGCAACGAGCAGGGCGAGTCATGAACCGTTCGCCCAGCCCTGATTTTACCGCGCAGCGCGCCGCACGGCAGCAGCAACGGATTATCGGGCAGCGCGTCGCGGTAAGTGCGGTGCAAACGGCGGCGGTGGAATCGGTGGCGATCGCGGCGGTTGAAGAAGTGATTGCGCCAGGCGGCGGTTTGGACGTCCGCCTCAATTCCATCGAAAATCGATTGAACGAACTAGAGCCATAGGAGGTTTTCATGCCATTAAATTATGCAATTTTTCCACAAAGCGGATTAGGTAATGGTCCAAATCATAGCTTGCCCGCGGTGTTTAGCAAGGAATTGAAATGATTGATTGGTTCAAAGGGTTGAATATGGTGGCGAAGCTAGGCGTCGTTTTGACGGCCCTGGCTTTGGTCGCCATCGCGGTCGCCACGATCAACCATTTCATTGATGTCGCTTTTCAGTCGGCCGAAAAAACCGGCGCGGCCAATGTGCGCGCCATTGTTGCAGAGAAAGGAATGTCAAATGTCAAATATGCCAATGAAGCGGCTGCCGAAGTTCGCAGCGACCCTGTTGTGCGCCATACCGATTGCGTGCGCGACTCCAGAACCCCCGAAAACTGTTAGCGACGTCAGTTGCGCGGCATATAGCAGGATCAGCTATGCGCAATTGACGCCAGCGCAGCGCGCATTGCCCGCCGATCAACAAATCGATTTAGGCAATAAAGCAGACAGCGACATGACAGTTGCCGAGATACAGGCGCATAATGCGCGCTACAACGCGATTTGCGGGACCGTGAAGCCCAACTAGGGCAGTGCGGTACCGTAAGTGGCCGAAGCGCGCTGCGGCCCCTTACAGCGCCTAAAATGAAAGGCTTGGCCCTATTGTGAAATCCACAACCTAACACCCCTTTAGACTCAGGACACAAATTCTGTGGTCAACCGAGCGGCGACGTAGCAATGCGTCGCCGTTTTGCAATGTAGCCATGCGACGCTGCGCAGAATTAGCCGCAAACTCGCGTGAAATTCTAAAGTTAAGTAATTGAAAAATAACAGTAGGACAATAACTTACCGTTAGACGACCGGGGAGCAAGGGGTGGGCGTATATGCCCGTGGCCATGTCCGGTCAACCCGCTGAATCGGGCGGTTGCGGGGGGCGTTCAAAAATCTTGAATCTTTGTCTCTGTGCGCGTAGCATTGTTTTCAGGTACCGGCGGCACATCCGCCCGGATAGAAAATAAGAAGTGAGTTATCGGCCATGGGCGAAAATGTCGCGCCATCGCCGCAAAAAGGACGCGGACGAAAACGTAAGAAACCGTCCCGTCACAAAAATGCGGCACCCAAGGCTGCAACGCTGCAGCAGGCTTCGGCCCATGGCGCAGCGCGTCCCGACACCCCGAAGATTTCGACTTCGGCCAGCAACGGCGGGCCGCAGGATGGCAAGGTTGCGTTGCGCCGAAATTGGCTTGAACGCACAGCCTATGCGGCGCTTGACCTTGGCACCAACAATTGCCGGTTGCTGATCGCGCGGGCAGGTGGCGACGATTTTACGGTCGTGGACGCGTTTTCGCGTGTTGTCAGACTGGGCGAGGGGATGACCGCCACTGGTCGCATGAGCGAGGAGGCCATGGACCGTGCGGTTGAAGCGCTAACCGTTTGTGCGGAAAAGCTGAAAAAACGCAACGTGGTGCTTGCCCGCTCTGTTGCGACAGAGGCCTGCCGTCAAGCGGAGAACGGGGTACAGTTTATCGAACGGGTGAAGCGAGAAACCGGCATCCACCTCGACATCATCAGTCCAAAGGAAGAAGCGCGGCTGGCGGTGATGGGCTGCTATGCTCTTTTGGAAGATGGCGACGGACCAGCGCTGATTTTTGATATTGGCGGTGGGTCAACCGAACTGGTGCTTGTGTCGACAAGCAATGTGATTCCTGAAATTCTCGATTGGGTGAGCGTGCCTTGGGGCGTCGTCTCGCTTACCGAAAGCGAACGCAGTGTGGGCGATAGTCCTGAACAATTAAGGGCAAGCTACCAATCCATGCGCGACAAAGTCAGGGTCAGCTTTGCCGACTTTGCAGCCCGCTTGCCCGAAGAAGGTGGCAACCGCCGCCTGTTGGGGACATCAGGGACTGTCACTACGCTCGCCAGCGTCTATTTGAAGCTTAACAGCTATGACCGGCGGGCCGTAGACGGTTTGCATCTCCAGACGTCTGCCATGCGCGATATCAGCCGCGAACTGGCACATCGCAACATTGCCGGACGCGCAGAGTTTCCGACCATTGGCCATGATCGGGCCGATTTGGTGGTGGCCGGTTGTGCGATATTGGAGTCCATTTTCGACATATGGCCTGGCGAACGGCTGGGTGTGGCAGATCGCGGCATTCGCGAAGGTATATTGCGTGCGCTGATGGCCAGCGACGCAAAGCGCCGCAATCGGCAGAATTGAGATATGGCAGATAATCTTTTCGGTGGTAAGGATTCGGGTCGGACGCTGGCTGGCAAGCAGAAAGTCAAGACCGCAAAGCGGCGGACGGCCGGGTCGACCCGTTGGCTTGAGCGGCAGTTGAATGACCCTTATGTGAAGCGCGCGCATGGCGAAGGCTATCGCAGCCGTGCGGCCTATAAGCTGGTTGAGCTCGACGAAAAATTTCATATTTTGCGCGGCAAAAAGGCGGTCGTCGATTTGGGCGTCGCACCCGGCGGATGGGCCCAAGTGGTGCGCCGCCAGCAACCGAAGGCGGCAATTGTCGGCATTGATCTATTGCCAGTTGACCCGATTGAGGGCGTTATCCTGCTTGAGATGGACTTCATGCATGATAGCGCGCCAGACCGGTTGATCGCCGAACTTGGAAGTGCGCCGGACCTGATCTTGTCCGACATGGCGGCCAACACGGTCGGGCATAAACAGACCGACCATTTGCGCACCATGGGCCTGGTTGAGGCAGCGGTGGATTTTGCGGTCAAGGTCCTGATGCCTGGTGGTGATTTTGTTGCGAAGGTGTTTGCAGGCGGCACCGATCCAGCGATGCTGAGCATTCTTAAAACGAACTTTAATACGGTCAAACACGCAAAGCCGCCAGCAAGCCGCAAGGGATCAGTAGAATGGTATGTGATTGCGCAAGGTAAGAAAGGCTAAGGTCAGGACCACTTAAATCCACCTTCGCGGCGTCAAAATGGCCTCAAACCGCGAAGGTGGATTTAAGTGGTCCTGACCCTAATCAGCCCTTTTGCCGGGCCTTTTCAACCGCGCGTTTTAGGGCATCATAGCCCAAGGCACCCTCCAATATCTGGTCACCGATAATGAATGTGGGCGTGCCGTTGAATCCGATTTGCTGCATAAGCGCCAAGTTGCGTTCGATCTCCTGGCTTGCTTGCGGTGAGGCGGCGAAGGCGCGGGCCGCGGCCATATCAAGCCCTGCCTTGCGCGCCGCGGCAGCTATATTTGCTTCATCAGCGCGGCCACCTGCGAACAATGCATCATGAAACGCCTTGTGCTTGCCTTGGCGCGCGGCCGCAAGCGCCCATAAGGCAGCGTCCCGGCTGGATTGGCTGAGGATCGGCAATTCGCGATAGACCAAGCGGATATTGCCATCGCTTTTTAACAGGCGTTGGACATCGGGCACGCTTGCGCGGCAGAAACCGCAATTATAGTCGGTAAATTCGACAATCGTCACGTCGCCCTTGGGGTTTCCGGCCTCGGCTCCGGGAAAGGGCTTGGCGATGTCACTTCCCACTGCGGATAAACGTTCTGTGACTTCGCGCTGCTGCAAAATGGCGACGGCGTCGGTGATGATTTCCGGATTTTCAAGGATATAGGCCCTCACCAATGCCTCGGTCGCCTTGCGGTCAGCGGGCGACATGCCAGCAGCAGCAACAGCATCTTCGGCAGATTTAGCTGCGTCTTGGGCGACAGGTGTAGCATCAGAAGGGCGAACCGTTACGGCGCTTGGCCAGAAAATATAGGCCGCCAAAGCAAGCAAGATGGCTAATCCCATAACAACGGTTGCGATGATAATCCGGCGATTTGGCGCGTGTTCGTTCATGGACGCTGATTAGCCGCGCCGCATAGATTGTGCCAGCAATTTAGGTGGTCCTGACCCTAGCGGCGGCTTTTCTTTAACTGCGCAAGCTTTGCTTCGGCCACCATATTGATATCCTGCGCACGGATCCAATCGGGTGAGTATTCCGGCAACCCAGCCATTGCGGTCTGCGCATTGGACAAAGCAAATTGCGGCGCGCCCTCCATCATATAGCGTTCTGCGCTGGCGAGTGCGGCGCGCGCCGTATCCCCTTTTTGTGCATAGACGACGCCAAGTTGATACCATGCAAACGGGTTTTGGTTGTCTTTGGCCACTGCGGCTTTCAACACCTGCGCAGCTTCATCAAGCTGCGTTTTATCTTCCGTTGCGATCAATGCATGTCCGAATATTGCGGCGATTAATGGTTGGTTGCCGGTCAGGTTTACCGCTTTGCGCAACGGCGCAATCGCATCGGCAGGACGTCCAGATTCCAGCAATATCTGCCCATGTAGTTCGAGGAAATAGGGGTCTTCGGGTGCTGAGGCGACAAGCGCGGATGATTCATCCAGCGCCTTTTGCGGATAAGCGGACTTGTGCCAAGCATAAGCCCGCGCATAGCGGGCGGGCACCGATGTGTCGGACTCAGGATAATCACGCATCGTGGCTGTGGGGTCGGCGAGATAGCCGGTCAATTTTGCTTTAACGCGTTTGAAATCACTTTCCCATTTGGGGTTTAGCGGCGCGTTCCACGCAGGGTCGGCTGAATATGTGTCCTCCAGCACCGAAATACGCTCACCGGATAATGGGTGCGTGCGGCCGTAGCTGTCCTCTTGCGGTATACCGAGGCGGAATTCAAAATTTTGCAGCTTTTTGAAAAAGTTGATCGAACCGCGGCCTGATATCCCTGCCGTGGACAGATATTGTGCACCCGACGCATCGGCTGTGCCCTCTTGTCCGCGACTATAGGCCAAGAATTTGCCCATCGCGGCCTGTTGCCCCGCCGACAAAATGCCCATGCCTGCTTCGCCTGCACCTGCGGCGATGGCCGCTGCCGCCAGAATGAGGCTAGCGATGCTGATACCGCTCGCTACAGAGAGGCCTTCGTTAAACCGCACAGCATGCCCGCCAACGACATGGCCAAGCTCATGCGCGATCACGCCTTGGACTTCATTTGCGGTAGTTGCGGCATCGATCAAGCCGCTATGGAGATACACCGCCTGGCCGCCGGCAACAAAGGCGTTGATGGATTTGTCGTTGATCAGGATGATGTCGACATTTTTGGGGTCAAGCCCCGCTGCCTCAATCAAAGGCGCGGAAATCTCATCGAGAAAAGCCTCGGTCTCTGCATCGCGCAAAATAGACTGCGCCATGGCGGGGCGCACAGATACTAGAACTGCAAGGAACAGGATGAATGCTGTCCGGACGGCACGAAACGTGAAATTACCCATATCTGATGAATGGCCCGAACTGTATGAACGCGCAATGAAGAAATTAGACAAAACGAAGCCCCGCCAGTCATCGACCAGCGGGGCTATGTTGTTTTAACCAGATAGCTTCTTAACCAAAGGTGCGTTGCCACCAACCAGTGCGGGGCGTGCCGTCATCAGGCGCATCGTCCGCTTGGGTTGATGCTACATCTTTTGCTGCATCTTTTGCGGCGGTTTTCTTGCGTGGGGCCTTGGCTTTGGCCTTGGGTGCCTCGACAGCTTCTTCAGCTAAGGTTTCCGCAGCAGGCGGTGTTGCCTTTACCTTCGCGCGTGGCTTGGCCGGGGCCTTTACCTTTGCAGCAACGACTTCCTCAGCCGCTACAGGAGCCTTTATGGCTGGCGCGTCGGCTGTAGCTTCAACCTTGACGGCATCGGCCTTGGCGCGGCTACGGCGCTTTGGCTTGGCATCGGCGTCCTGCACAACTTCTGGGACCGCAGACGCTTCGGCTTCGGCAGGTGCTGACGTTTCAACACGTGCATCAACGCCCGTTTCCTGACGGTCACGACCTCTGCCAACACGACGTCCGCGACGTGCTTTTGGCTTGGCTTCTGCATCAGCTTCGGGGGCTTGCGCGATGTCATTGCCTTCGGAACGTTCCGCAGCACCTTCATTTTCGCCCGCAACCGCATTCTCTACGTCAGGACGGCCATCACGGTCGCGACCCTTGCCTCCTCGGCGGCCACGGCGACGCTTGCGTTTACGACCTTCGCCGCCTTCGCCTTCTTCGCGTGGACTCTCTTCTCGGGCACGACGTGGCTCACGAGCGGTTTCCTCGACTTCTTCAACTTCGTCGTCGAAATCTTCGATGTCGTCTTCAATGTCATCATCGTCGAGATCTATAATCGGCGGTAGTTCGACCGGACGCTCTGGACGCGGGCCAGAACTGGAAACAGCAAGCTTTGCGCCTTCGGTCTCCCCATTGGGCACTATCAGCACGCGGACATGATAGCGATCTTCGATCGCCGCCAATTCAGCACGCTTGTTGTTGAGGCAATAGATGGTCGCCTCTTGGCTTGCTTGCAACACGATCTGGTTGCCTTGACCCTTTGCCGCTTCGTCTTCGATAAGGCGCAGTGCGGACAATGCGGCCGACGACGCGGTGCGGACAAGGCCAGTGCCTTCACAATGCGGACATTCGCGGGTCGATGCCTCCAGCACGCCAGTGCGCAGACGCTGACGGCTCATTTCCATCAGTCCAAAGCTGGAAATACGACCGACCTGAATACGGGCGCGATCATGCTTCAACGCTTCTTTCATTGCACGCTCGACCTTGCGGGCGTTCGAATGATGCTCCATATCAATGAAGTCGATGACGACAAGGCCGGCCATATCGCGCAAGCGCAACTGGCGGGCAATCTCGCGCGCAGCTTCCAAATTTGTTGAGAGCGCGGTTTGTTCAATACCATGTTCTTTGGTCGAACGGCCCGAGTTAATGTCGATCGAGACCAATGCTTCGGTCGGGTTGATAACAATATAACCGCCGGATTTTAACTGGACCACCGGTTGATACATCGCGTTCAACTGATCTTCGACATGATAACGCTGGAACAAGGGAACTGGGTCGGCATAATGCTGCACACGCTTTGCGTGGCTTGGCATGAGCAGCTTCATAAAGTCCTTGGCAGCTTTATACCCGTCGGGCCCTTCAACGAACACCTCATCAATATCTTTATTGTAGATATCGCGGATAGCACGTTTGATAAGGTCGCTGTCGGTATGGATCAGCATGGGCGCAGCACCGCGCAGCGTACGCTCACGTATTTCGTCCCACAGCCGCGCCAGATAATCAAAATCACGCTTGATTTCAGGCTTCGTCCGGGCAAGCCCGGCGGTCCGGATGATACAGCCCATTGTTGATGGCAACGTAAGATCGGAAATAATGGTCTTCAAACGTTTACGGTCGGCTGCGCTGTGGATTTTACGGCTGATGCCACCGCCATGCGACGTGTTTGGCATCAAGACGCAATAACGGCCTGCAAGGCTAAGATACGTCGTGAGCGCCGCACCCTTGTTGCCGCGTTCTTCCTTAACGACTTGAACGAGCAAAACCTGACGACGATGAATGACGTCCTGGATCTTGTACCGGCGGCGCAAGTTCATGCGCTTTGCGCGGACTTCGTCGCTTGCCTTTGGCGCGCGGCCTTCGCCACTTCGGCCACCCCGTCCACGACGGCGACGGTTGTTGCGACCGTTATCGCCTTGCTGGTCGCCACGTTCGTTCTCGTCCGAATCGTCGCCATTGCCGCCAAGGTCGGGTTCTTCACCCTCCGTCATGTCGATGGTGTCGATGCTATCATCGCTATCGACTTCGATAAGGTCAGTTACGTCGTCTTCACGTTCCGACGAACCTTGCATGATATCCGAAGGCTCGTCGCTTTCTTCTTCTTCCTGCTCGCGCAGTGCGGCCTCTTCAGCAGCGGCCTCAGCTTCTTCGGCCAGCAACCGGTCGCGGTCTTCCCGCGGGATCTGGTAATAATCGGGGTGAATTTCGGCAAACGCCAAAAATCCGTGGCGGTTGCCGCCATAATCGACGAAAGCCGCCTGAAGCGATGGTTCGACCCTGGTTACTTTTGCGAGGTAGATATTGCCTTTGAGCTGCTTGTGCTCGGCCGACTCAAAATCGAATTCCTCAATTTGGTTTCCTGTTACGACTGCGACCCGGGTTTCTTCCCGGTGACGCGCGTCGATAAGCATACGCGTTGTCATGTAATTTACTCCAGCGAGCACGGCAGCCGATTGTTAGCCGAAGGCCGCTCGCTTCATTGTTGGTACGTTGCCGAGCCGGACGCAAAGCGTTCCTGTCGGCAAAGCGATATGGTGGGAATGTTAAAAATGCGTCTGCTGCTTGTGCATGGCGGGCGTGTATCGCGCGCGCTTGATTTCCAACCCATGCGCCATGCCCTGACCGGGCGGCGTTGGTGGAAATATCATGCCTCATGTAGCGTCAACCTGTTAAATTGCCGAGCGTAAACACCGAACGGCGGACTATTGGGGCATTCGTGAGAACTCCCTGTAGTTAATCGCTAGCACTCCCGCATGTTGTCGGCAAGAGAATCCCGCGATTTAGGCCGTGAAGGTGATATTTATGCGTTCACGGCCTGACTTGCCATAACGGCTCATAGACCGTTATATTTATAATGTTGATTGGCCGGGACGGGTGTTTGCAAACAATAGTTTGCCGTCTGTTGGTGAACATTATGACAAATCTGTAGGCTGATTTGGCATTGGACCAAATATAATTCTGGACGAATAACAGGGCTAAGACACATAAGTGATCCATGATCTTGGCTTTTTTCTTTGTGGCCCTGCCTATATGGGGCTTGCCCCAAATGGGCGCGAGCATGCACAGGGCATCGGCAGATGCTGGAGCAGTCATCGCCGGGCTCGCCCCTGGCAAGCCGCAAATCGCGCCGCCGACCGCATTTCGTAATAAACCGCCGAAGCGTCGTTATGAAGTTACGGCACCCATTCGGAAGAACATCGGAGAAGGACTGCCCACTATAAGCGGTCCTTCCGATGCCAGCCTGCCGCTTGTGGTCATTGACGCCGGGCATGGCGGACATGACCCCGGCGCAATCAGCCCGCATAGTGGGCAGCGCGAAAAGGACGTGACGCTCACAATTGCTAAGCTGGCGCGTGACGAGATACTTAAAGGTGGTCGGGTGCGGGTCGCGTTAACGCGGGATACGGACAGATTTATCGTGTTACAGGATCGTTATCAATTGGCACGCAAGATGAATGCCGATCTGTTTATCTCTATTCATGCTGACAGCGCGGAAAACCCGCAAGCTTCTGGCGGCACGGTTTACACTTTGTCCGAGGTCGCCTCAGATCGGGAAACACAGCGACTTGCGGCGCGTGAAAACAGGGCGAACATCATCAACGGCGTAAATTTGGGTGGGGCTGATGCTAATGTGTCGTCGATCCTTATTGACCTAATGCAGCGTGAAACAATGAATGTCTCCGCCGAATTTGCAAAGCTGCTGTTGCGAGAGGCGACACCAAATATGCGGGTCCGCAGCAACTCGCATCGTTTCGCGGCATTCATTGTTCTAAAGGCTCCAGACACGCCCTCTGTTTTGTTTGAAATAGGGTATCTAAGCAATGCAGCGGATGTGGGCTTTCTGTCGTCGGCCACAGGACAGCGCAAGGTCGCACGGACGTTGTCCCAAGCCGTTCAAGTCCATTTCGCACGGCGGATTGAGCCACGTTAAAAGGGCGTATGGCCAAATTCGCGTCCATTTGCTGATTTACATTCTGGACCTGTCCGGCAAATCGGCTAGATAGGGCCCGCAATGGATATCCAGCCCCCACCTGCCGAAGTGCCGACAACGATCAGTTACCGGCTGAAACGTGACGCCGAAAGTTTTGTGACCCGCTGGCAGGGATATTGGCAAAGCAAGCGTTTTCGTTTGGCCACTTACGCCGTGGGTGCGCTGTTCGTTCTACTTTTGATATTCTGGGCGCTGTTCGCCCGCAATCTTCCCGATGCAGAGGCGCTGATCGAATATGAATCGCCGCTGCCAACGGTGGTGCGCGATGTCAACGGAGAGCCGTTCCACAGTTACGCCCGGGAACGTCGCGTTCAATTGGAATATGCGGATTTCCCGAAAACATTGGTACATGCCTATCTCGCGGCCGAAGACAAAACCTTTTTCAGCCATGGCGGGATTGACTATCCCGGTATCGCGTCAGCCATTTTCGACAATATTTTTAGCGACAAGCGGTCGCGTGGCGCATCGACCATCACACAACAGGTTGCGAAAAACCTGCTGTTGACCAACGAATATAGTTACACCCGCAAGGTCAAGGAGGCGATCTTGGCCAAGCGCATTGAAAGCGCGCTGACCAAGCCTCAGATTTTGTCGCTCTATCTCAATGAAATCGCGCTTGGGCGCCAATCATTCGGCGTCGAGGCTGCAGCGCAAGCCTATTTCGGAAAAAGCGTTGATCAGCTTTTACTGCATGAGATGGCCTTTCTGGCCATCTTGCCAAAGGCGCCGGAACGTTATGGGCGTGCCAAAAATGCTGACCTTGCCATGTCCCGGCGTAATTGGGTGCTGGGCGAAATGCGCGCAAACGGATGGATCACCGATACGCAGCTTGCGACCGCTCGTGCCCAACCGCTTGGCCTTGTGACGCAACGTGGCACCGGCTATAAAAATATTGGCGGTTATTTTGCAGAAGAAGTGCGTCGCCAGCTTATAGAAAAATTTGGCGAAACCGACGAAGCGGGCCCCTACAGCGTATATTCAGGCGGACTTTGGGTCCGGTCATCAATGCACCCCCAACATCAACTTGCAGCGACCAAGGCGTTGCGTGACGGCTTGCTGCGCTACAATGCTGGCAAGGCGTGGAAAGCCAATTTGGGCACAATTGACGTCACCGATGACAAATGGCCATCCCGCTTTGCATCGACCAATATTGGCATTGATTATGCGAATTGGCGTGCTGGCGTTGCGCTTGGCAAAGGGCGCGTTGGATTTGCGGATGGTTCGACCGCGCGCCTCGATGGTGGCCCCGCCGCGATGAAGGCAGGTGACGTGATCGCTGTTGCGCCCAATGGCACGAACAGCTTCGTCGTCCGCAGCGTGCCAGAGGTCGGCGGCGGTATGGTCGTCCAAGACCCTTTCAACGGACGTGTGCTCGCGGTGCAAGGCGGCTTTGACAATCGTATTTCCAGCTTCAATCGCGCAACACAGGCACAGCGGCAGCCCGGATCAACCATTAAACCCTTTGTCTACGCAACCGCGCTCGACAATGGAATGACGCCGACGTCGATTATCGTCGATGGTCCCTATTGCGTCTGGCAAGGTGCGAACTTAGGCCAAAAATGCTTTCGTAATTTCACAGGTGGCGGGGCAGGGCCGCAAACCATGCGGTGGGGCCTCGAACAATCACGCAACCTGATGACGGTCCGAGCGGCAGCTGAATCGGGCATGGACAATGTGACCGACACTTTACGTGACATGTCGATTGGCGATTATCCTGATTATCTTTCCTACGCGTTAGGTGCAGGCGACACGACAGTGTTGAAGATGGTCAACGCCTATTCGATGCTGGTCAATCACGGCCGTGAATTAAAGCCGACATTCATTGATTTTGCGCAAAATCGCAAAGGCAAGGTTATTTGGCCGGCCAAGTGGAAACCCTGCACGGGTTGCCGTGCGCCCGATTGGAATGGCAGGCCAATGCCGCGCTTCACACCTGCGGGCAAGCAAGTCATGGACCCCATCACGGCGTATCAAGTCGTGCATATGTTGGAAGGCGTGGTACAACGCGGCACCGCCGTCACATTGCGCGAGCTCGACCGACCATTGTTCGGCAAAACCGGAACAACCACTGGCCCGACAAATGTCTGGTTCATCGGCGGATCACCGAATTTGGTAGCTGGCCTTTATTTGGGCTTTGATCAACCGCGCAATATGGGTGGCTATGCGCAGGGAAGCTCACTTGCTGCGCCCATTTTCAAACAGTTCGCACGCACAGCGATGGCCGATATGCCTAAGACACCGTTCATCGCGCCGGCCGGAACACGGCTTGTCCGCGTGGATCGCAGGAGTGGCAAGCGCGTCTATGGCGCCTGGCCGAGTGATGACCCGCTAAGCGCGGTGATATGGGAGGCGTTCAAGGCCGAAACGGAGCCAAAGCGCTCTATCCGTCAGGAAGAACTCGCCGTGCGGGGCGACAAGCCAAAGAAAGCAACTGAAACGCAGTCTGATGGTGCTGCCGGCGCGGCCAACGCCCCAAGCGCAAGCGTCGGGACAAAGCGCGACCAGGAGTTTATCCAGCAAGAGGGCGGAATTTATTAGG
>Ga0208327_1000283_pt1 | contig 13135 bp, 13 predicted proteins | sample LakMenEpi26Jun08_FD_150733 | JGI IMG/M metagenome (GOLD analysis project Ga0208327, IMG submission 150733) | Freshwater microbial communities from Lake Mendota, WI - 26JUN2008 deep hole epilimnion (SPAdes) | ecosystem: Environmental > Aquatic > Freshwater > Lake > Epilimnion/Euphotic zone ...
AACCCACAGGGCTGAAGCCATTTGTCGATTTTTGCCTCGCCGTCTCCCGACGGTCTCGTCCTCCGGACTGCTTCGCAGGCTACGACGCAGCTCCCGCCGCTCGTCGTTGTGGCGTTGCTCGCTCGGGCGAGACCGCTGCGGGTATCGCCCAGCACTCGCACCTTCAAAAATCAGCAAATGCTCTTCAGCGGCCTTCATGGGATTAAATCAGCGCTTCCCTAGCGTCTGCCGAAACCAAAGAAGCGGCCGATGCTCTTTTTTGAAGATGAACCCTGGGGATTCTTGCCGGCTTCGCCGCTCATGGAGACTTCCCGCGGCTTGCCGTCGGAACGGCCTCCCCGCCGGGAGCGGGCTCCGCCCTGACCGGACTGTCCGCGAGGGGCGCGGACTTCGCCGGGACGACGCGGTGGGCGACGGTCACCTCCCTTGTCCCGCGGAGGGGCGGGAGCGGTGTCGTCGAATCCCTCCGCCTTCACTCGGGGAATTCCGCGGCGGGTGAAGCGTTCGAGGGCGCGTACCGCATCCTCGTCCTCCTTGGAGACGAAGCTGATCGCCTCGCCGACGGCCTTGGCGCGGCCAGTCCGGCCGATCCGGTGGACATAGTCCTCGTGATGCGGAGGGAAGTCATAGTTCACGACATGGGAGATGCCGTCGACATCGATGCCGCGGGCGGCGATATCCGTGGCGACGAGCACCCGGATCTTCCCCTCGCGGAACTCGTTCAACGCGCGGAGGCGCTGATTCTGGGAACGGTTGGAATGGATGGTTCCCGTCTTGATGCCCGACTGCTCCAGCCTGCGAGCAATCCTGTCGGCGCCATGCTTGGTCCGGGTGAAGACCAGCACCATGGCCAGTCTCGGGTCCTGCAGAAGATGCAGGAGTAGAGCGGGTTTGAGATGCTGGCCGATCTCGTAGACGGACTGGGTGACTGTGTCGGCGGGGTTGGATCGGCGCCCGATCTCGACGGTCTCCGGTTCGTGGAGGAATTCGCCGGTGAGCTTCTCGATCTCACGGGAGAGGGTTGCGGAGAAGAAGAGGGTCTGGCGCTTCCGAGGAAGGAGCTTCACGATCTGACGGATCGCAGGGACGAATCCCATGTCGAGCATCCGGTCGGCCTCGTCGAGCACAAGGAACTCGATGTGGGCGAAGGCCTTCTCGCGGCCACGGATGATGTCGAGCAGGCGCCCCGGCGTGGCGATCACGATATCGGCTCCCTGCTCGAGCGCCTTGATCTGGGGACGCTCGCTCACACCGCCGAAGATCGTGGCCACGGTGAGGGGGAGATGCTTCGCGTAGGCGCGGACATTCTCCTCGATCTGGACGACGAGTTCGCGGGTCGGGGCGATGACAAGCGCACGGATCCCCTTGGAGGGGGAAGCGGCAAGCAGGGAGAGGATCGGCAGGGTGAAGGCGGCTGTCTTGCCGGTGCCTGTCTGGGCGATGCCGATAAGATCCCGCTGGTTGAGAATGACCGGAATGGCCGCGGTCTGGATGGGGGTGGGTTCGGTGTAGCCGGTCTCCTTGACGGCTTTGAGAATGGCGGCATCAAGGCCGAGTGGACTGAATGACATGGCTGGAGGAAAGGGATAAACGTCAAAGGCTAAAAGCTAAAACCTTCCGCAACTTCGGATTCTCATGCAGTTGGTGATCGCTCACCCTGCCGTTGCAGCGGTTCCCTATCGCCGGTTCCCCTATTGCTTACCTATCGCTTTTCGAGCCGGGAGCTTTCCTGGGAATTTCCATCCGGATTTGCGGCATCCCGGATCTGCTTGTATTCGAGAATCCCGAAAATCACCACGGCGACTACAATGGCAATCAGCAGGAATTTCATATTCCTGCGATCTTTGGGATGAACGGGCGGCTTGATGCCGAGAATCCTGGGGCGCAGCACCGAGGTTTCCAGCTCCTCACGGAATCCAGGGTCAATCATCCCCACCTTACGGATAGCAGATTCCTGTTCTCCCGAGGCTTCGGGAGAATCATCACCACCTGGGATCTGATCGGATGGACGAATCATGGACTCTTATCACCTACGCCCTAACTTCTAAAGTTTCTAGGTTTTTTGCAGCACTTTTCAAAGAAAAATGACTGGGCGTCATCACCCGACAGCCTGCCGTGCCATGGAGTACGCGGTTACCTTCCGCCGCTCAGTTCGCGAAGTTTCTCCTTGGGCACCAACTTGCAGGCGGTCAGCACGATATCGCCGACCTTGAGTTCCTTGAAGTCCCCCTTGATTCCGACGCGCTGATCCACCGACAGATAGGGCTCACTGCCGAGGATGTTTCCACTACGATCGCGCTTCAGGATGGAGGCCTGGGAGTTGTCGTCGGACATCTCGATTTCGGAATTGAACGGAATGGATCCGTCGAGGAAATCGCACTTCACTGCCGGCAGGGAAGCGGCGGCATCCTGCAGTGTCACCACGAGAACCTTGTTCTCACTGCCGCTCTTTTTCAGGGCCGCGATGCGACCGATGACCGTGATGCGTTGACCGCCGTATTTCCCGGTCGCTGCGACTGAATTCGTCGCAAAATCACCCGCGATGACATTCAGTGGCACCACTCCATTGTCGGGCAGGGGCTTGAGGTAGGCCGTGGCATCCATCTGCGCGATCTTCGTGGGAGCGAAGGTATCTTGCGCAACAAGGGGCGAGACCATGGCAGCAACGGCTAGCAGGAGAAGAATCTGGGGTGTGTGAAACATGGATCCATGTTGTACCAGACCGCGGAGGGAAGACAATCCGCCATCGTGCCAAATCACTCCTGCTTTCCAATCGGTAGCTTTTGGTTTTTTATCGGCTGATGCCCCTCTTTTCCCAACTCATCAGGCACCCCTGGACGATGGCTGCCTTGGGCGGGGCGATCGGATCGGTAGGGCGCGTCATGATCAGCAGCCTGGTTGCCAGGTGGACCGGTGATCAGTTTCCATTCGGCACGATCGTTGTGAATGTCACCGGAGCCCTTCTAATGGGGATCCTTGCCGGCTACGGGCAGAGTGAGCCTGGCAAATTGATCTTCAGCGAACCCGCCCGCACCTTTCTGATGATCGGAGTTCTCGGGGGCTACACCACCTTCTCTTCCTTCAGCCTTCAGACATTTCTCCTGTTGGAACAGGGCAACCTGCTTGGTGCTTTTCTGAATGTACTGCTTTCCGTGCTCCTCTGCGTGGCTGGGATCTGGGCAGGGTTCATGCTGATCCGAACCCTTCAGTAACGTAGTTGGCGGCTTGGGGAACCGCTGATTTTTTGTCGCCTCGTGCAGGACAATCGTTCACCCTTACGAGCGTGCCGCCACTCCACCCCCAACGATCTCACCAACCGACCGTTGCCGGAGTCACCTTGACGGAACTGCTCGTCACCATGACCGTGATCGCCGCCCTGGCATCATTGACGGTTCCTGCCTGGAGGGCGCTCCACCGGGCCGGATCCTCCAAGGCCGCGACCTCCCTGGTGATGGATTCCCTGGAGAGGGCGCGTGGGGAGGCGATCACCAAAAAAAGGGATGTCTGGTTACTCTTCCGCCACTCGGTCGGAAGCGGCCGCGATTCACTCCGGATCGTCTCTCGCGGCGAGGAGGGTTATGTGCCGCTGGGAGCCTGGGTAACCTTGCCCGCCGGAATCACCTTCCATGACGAACCGGGAACCCTCATGGATGAGCGCCCTGCGGGGGACCTCCTTGCCGCAGCCTGCAAGAACGCCGATCCATCCGACAAGGAAGTGTTCGGTTCCGTCATGTTCCGTCGCTCCGGTGGGATCGGCATCCCGGCACAGGGAGGCAACCGCCTCTGTATCGGTATGGGCTCCCGCTCAAAAGGGGCCGTCACCACCATCAATCTCGCCCGCGCTTCGGGACGGGCCGATACCGCCGCATCCCCATGATCATCAGGAACCAAAGGCCAAACGCATTCACTCTCACCGAGATCCTGATCGCGCTCGGGATTTTCGCAATGGCGGTGACGGGCCTTCTGGGACTCTTCTCCTACAGTCACAGAACGGATCGTGAGGGAATGGACGAGACACGTGCCGCGTTCATCGCTGGGAGCATCATGGACTCCCTGTCGCCCTCCTCATCGAACTCCCTGCTCGCAATGGCCACGGGAATCACCAACGGCGTTCCCCGGTGGGAATTCCTGGATCCGAAACCCACAACGAATCGTTCAGTGGCCTACAACGCCTCTTGCGAACCACTTTGTCCACTGCCGGAAGAAGGTGCCGGCCGGCCTATCCCGAACCCCGAAGCCTCCGCAGTGGCAACCCTTCGCCTTTCGCACAAGTCTCAACTCCCGTGCCTGACGGTCGCGGAGGTCGAGATCTCCTCACCCGCATCGGCACCGGCGGAGGGTCGTACCGTCCGCCGATTCATCCGGTTGATCCCCGTTCCGCCGCATGGATAGATCGCGCGACCGGCATGTTCCCGCATCGGGAAACTCTGCCTTCACTCTCCTCGAGGTCCTTCTCTCCTCCGTCATCCTTGCCGGCATGGTGGTCCTGCTCCTCGTGATGACGGACGGCGCCTCGCGGATCTGGGGTGATTGGGAACGGCGACGGGGTCCGATGAGGGAGGCGACGGCAGCACTGCACATGATGACGGATGATCTCCGCTGCGCGGTGATCACGGAGGATCCCGCCTCCCTGCTGATCCGTGACGCCGTCGTGCCTCCGCATCGGGGCGACGCCCTTTTCTTCCTTGTTTCCCATGCCCGCGAATGCCGGCAACCGGCCGTCATCGGAGACCTCTGTGCGGCGGGTTACTTCATCGCGCCCGGTGATCAGGGACAGCCGGATCTTTTCCGTTTCCATGCCTCGGGTGATGAGGTGATGCGGGCGCTGCGATCGAACTCGCTTCCGCAACTCTACGCCACGGCGGCTCCCGGCCGAAGCAACACAGAACTCCTCGCGCGGAATGTCGCCGACCTCCGCATCCTGAGACTCCCCGAGGGGGATCGACACGCGAACCCCGGCACTCTCCTCCTCACGATCACCACGCTGAACGGGACGGAGGCCAGAAGACTTGCCTCCCAAAGCCCCGACCGGGAACAACTCGAGTCCCTGCTGCGCGCCAAGGGAGTCAGGCTCTCGGCTGCAGTGGCACTGCCGCCGCTGAGGGAAGCGCTGATTAGGGAAACCTCCACCAACCGATGAAGCCGCATCGATCCGGAATATCAACAGGGCGGATTGAGGACGGTTCCGCCATCATTGCCGTCCTGGGGGCGGTCGCCATCCTCAGCCTGATCCTGATCTCCATGCTGCATGGCAGTCGAATGGAGAGGGGGAGTTCGGCGAATGCCGCCGCTGAAACGCAGGCGCGCATCGCTGCGGACTCAGGGGTGGCGGCGGCCATGGCACGACTGATGATCTGCACATCCAACCGGCCAGCTTTTCTGGTCGGCCTACATGATGAGGATGTTGGCGAGAGAGGGACTCGTGTAGTCCCTGCCTTGGTCATCGGCGCCACGAACCTCGTGACACCCACGCAATTGATCCCGCTCTTCTCCTGCGACACAAAACCGCTCTCCTCCTACCCGAAGCTCCCCGCGGATTACCTTCCCGAACAGCTCACTAAGCGCCTCTCCACCAATTCCAACGAGGCGGTGAATCTCAATGATCCAAGGTTTGCCGGCGAGAGCCATACGGACAGAGATCCCGCAAAAACGTCGACACAGGATGCGCATCAGCCCCCCCCGCAGGGCGGCCTCATCGCGGGCGAGGGAAGCTACCCCGCGCTCTGGCAATATCTGAAGGATTCCACCGGGAAAGCCTTGGCACGCTACGCCTTTGTCATGACCGATGAATCGGCCCGCCTCAATCCGGCCCTCCATGCAGGCCATGAGCGCAACGATCCGGATTCCTGGCACAAGGGACCGGGTGATCTTCCGATGACCAATTTTTCCGGAACCCTGCTCACGGCCAGTGAGGCCCGCAGGCTTCGTGACGAGGGACCGGTACCGACGGAGGGGAGTTTCGAGAGGGCGTTCGACACCCCCGAGGCCTTTTCCGAAAAGCGCGCTCTGCTGACGCGCGACCCCTGCTTGCTTCCCGACCTGATTCCCTCCGGCTACTCGGAGGGTGGGCTTCCGAAATACAACCTCAATGATCTGGCGACCAATCCCGCCTGGGGGACGACTCCTTATGCGCGAGCCACCAACATCGCTGCCATCATCGACAGGAACCTCCCGAATTTCAAATTCCGGGATCCCTCGCTCCCCGCAAAGCAGGCCGATCTCTATCTGGTGCGCCTTGCCTGCAGCATCATCGACTACATCTCCCCGAAACCCGGCCCGACAGGCCCCACGCCCACCGAACCCCTGGGCCGCGACCTCGTGCCCTATGTCACGCAGATCGCCGAATGCTGCACGAGAAAGTCCCTCGGGAGCAACGGTGTCACCGTTGAGAGCCGCTTCTTCGCAGAGGTCTGGAATCCCACCACTTCGGCAATCCCTGCGGGCGGCGTGGCGGAACTCCTCATTACCAACCGGGCGCGGCTCAAGTTCGGCGACGGGATCATGACCCCGTTTGCCGAGTACCGGAAAAAGTCGGTTGCACTACCCTCCATCCGACCCAATGAATTCCTTGTCATCGCCTTCGACCCCGAGGAGCAGACATGGACATCGCCCACCGTGGCGACCAATCCCCCACTCTGGGATGCGGGGCCCCAGGGGAATTCCGACGGCACGACCCACCAGGCATTCTCGTTCTTCTGGAACGGCAGGCTCGTCGACCTCTCCCGCCGCGCCGGCATCTCCCCGGGCGATGCATCGGGTGGCCTTGTCCATTACAAGCAGACCCTCGATGACACGACCCCCCGTTGGCAGTGCATGACCATCCCGACACGGACCTCTGCTGACAGCAGCGAGGAGGGTGCAGCGGAAACTGATCAAGCGATCGATTCCGGACACTACAATTTCGTGGGTGATCCCCGCGCCACCTTCCTCACGGCCTACAAATGGCCGGTCGTCACGGATTACCGGCTCAAGAGCCTCTGGTGCGGAATCAATCCCACGGGCAGCAGGCAGGGAGGGTATGTGCTCGACCCCATGAATATCTGGAGCCGCCGGGATCGTGTTCCCGTGAATCCGGTCAAGGGAATCACTCCTAACTCCGTGCTTCAGACACCGGACCGGATCCCATCCCCCTACGATGCCAACCCCTCCGCCTCCGAAGCCCCCTTCGTCATGCGCAAGAGATCCATGGTCTCGTTGGCAGAGCTTGGCAACATCTTCGACCCGGCCCAGGTTGCCGACAACGGCGAGGCCCCCGCCGCGGGTTCTCCGAAAAAGACCCCCTATTGCTGCGGCGGTGGGCGCACCCTTCGCATCGGACAACCGGAATTCCACGTCCCCGCCCCGAAGTTCGACTGGGATCTCCCCGGCAAGAGGGCCGTGGAGTTGATCGATCTGTTCACCGTAAGCGCTCCGGGACGCCAACCTGGAACCAATGCGGCCGCAACTGACGCCGCCTCCGTCGGCATTCCCGGCAGGATCAATGTCAATACGGCCACCCATGCCGTTCTGACCGCCCTCTTCACCGGCGTCGCGGCGACCTCCGACCGCCGCTTCACCAACAGCGTGATCAGCGCCAAGGCGGCCGATGAACTCGCCACCCTGCTGGAGGAACACCGCCCCTATTCGCGGCTCTCCGACCTCCGCCTCCTCACCACCAACCTCATCAACGCAGAGACCTACCTCCCGAGCCTTTCAGTGAATGTTCCGGGCAGCACCCCGCCGGTGGCCGACGTGTTCGACCGGGCCCGCGAGGAGGCCTTCGGCAGGATCATCGGGCACTGCACCGTGCAATCGAGGACCTTTCGGATCACTGTTGTTGGCGAAGCCCTTGACCACTCGCGCAAACCTTCCTCCAGATCGCTCATTCAGGGATTAATCAGGATCACCCCGGATCCTTCAGGGCGGCTGATCCCCAGCCTCCGCGATGTTTCCCGGCATTGAGCGGAGTGTTTGCAACCTGTCCTGTTTTTTACCTTTTTTTACCCATGCTGCCGGCCACCCTGCTGATTATCGCACAAGCGGCACTGCTTCCCCTTGGTGCCGAGTCCTCTCAAGAACAACACCGGCCTTTGGCACACCCGCGGCATCAAGGCCACGCCACTCCGTTACCCACACCCAGGGTGAAAATCACCATCGTGAACGCCACCTGCATTCCTGCGATTTCCCTCTCCACTTCCGGCACCAGCCTCCCGGTTGCCTATCCCCGCTTCCCCCAGGGTGAATGGACGGCCAATGAACCGCTTCGGACCACCGAGATCCATTACCTGGCCCGTACCATGGAAGGAACCCCTATTGCGGAGAAGAGCATCCGCTTCAGACCGATCTCCTCCCAAGTGTTGCTGCTCACGGGTGATCTCAGCCGATCCGGCCCTGCCGACAAGCTTCCCCAAGTGGCGGACAACCAGCTTCAGGTCTCCGTCAAGTGGCCGCCGAATTTCCAATTCCATCTCTATCCGGTGGAATTCGTCTGCAAGGATCCCTGCCACTACCGGGTGGTCAACGCGATGCCCTCCAAGACCCTTGTGCTCAAGACACTTCCTGAAAAGAACAGGCCGTCAAGGCAACTGTGCCTCCTTGCCCCGGGCAATAGTCTTCTCCTGACGGGCCAACCACCCTGCGTCGAATGGATCGCCGAGATAGATGGAAAAGCTCATCCACTCTCCATCATGCAGGAGGGAGCCGCTGCAAACTGTCTCATCCCATTCTTCCTTCGTGACGGCAAACCGACCTTCGTCAGGGTCTTCGAAACACCTTAAACACGGAATTTGCATTGGGAATTCCTGAGATAATAGGAGGACGCGTTAAAAGAGTTAAAAAGTGAAAATGTTACAACGTGAATCCGGGAGAGCCCTGACCCGATATTCGGAAGGGGAATGTCAGGTAAAGCGCCGTCAAAAGATGCCTGCATGAGTTCAATTCGGCCTCGGACTTCAGCCCCCTTTTAACCTTTTAACCTTTTAACGGTATAACGCCTTTAACCCTTTAGAGACTCACCATCCGGGTGAAACTCTCAAATCTGACAACGCCGCTCTAATGCAAAATCTAGGTTAAACACCCTCTCTCTTCTATCCCGTAACAAACGACATCACGTCACTCGACTTGGCCTATCCCCCTCAATATCCCCACATCACTCGCCCTACTGCAGTGTCTTGGGAAGCATCCCGTTGAACTCAAGGGGCGACTTGAAGTTTTTTGTTTCGGTGGGGCGGACACCGATGATCGGGGCAGGTTGCGACCCTTTGTCAGGCATCGGAATCGGCGGCTCTTCGAGCAGTTTTTGGGAACGCATCTTCTCCAACTTTTGGTTCATGCTGGCCATCTGGGCCTGAAGCGAGATCTCAAAATCATCGTTCGCCTCGGGAACAGGTGTGTCTAAAGTGCGGATCCCTGCCCTTTCCTCCTTCACTTTTTTGCTGAAAGCCTGATTGCCCTGATAGAAGTCGACCATCGGCGTGACACTCTTTTTGCCAACCGATCCGTTGAGGGAATATTTCTTGTTGTTCAGATACAGCGCCGCCGCCACCAGAGTCAGGATAACCATTGCAATGATACCCATCAGGACCCCCAATTGATCGGCCCGGCGGGCATGGTCGATCCTCTTTCTGGGAGCTGTTACGTGACGCTCCACGGACTGCTCTCCCTGATGCCAGAACTCAACTTTACTCTTTTGCAGAGGGGTCAGGGAGCGCTTGCCTGTTCCAACACTGGGTTTCTCATGACTATCAGTCGACGCATCGAGACCCCGCGCTACCCGTGGAGAAAGCGGGAACTGTGTGATGTTGGGAATTTCCTCTGGGAGGCCCATGAGTGGAACCTACTACCATCCCGACCACTTTCCACCAAAAAGATTGGTTGTTTTTGCTTATTTTGAGCAACGGTTGGTTTGGGCTGGGTGTTGCCCTTGCATTGAGTGTTTTGTGGATTCAATCAGAAGATCCGCACGAATGAAACGGATCCTCCGCTGGATCCGTTTTTTTCGCCATCATCAAGGCAATATGCCACGATTAGAAGTTCGGCCCTTCTCAGCGGATACCTTTCGTCATTCCAAATCCACTACCTTACTGCAACTATCCCACCCCATGCCGATCCACCTTTCCAAGCGCCTGCAGTCACTCGCCGACCGATGTGCGATTCCCGGATTGATCCGTTACGTGGCTCTCTTCAACGCCCTGGTGTTCATCCTTCACCTGCTGGCACCGGGTTACCTCTCGATGCTGGAACTGGATCCCAGACTGGTCCTTAGCGGCGAAATCTGGCGTCTCATCACCTGGATCTTCATTCCCGAGACGCTGAGTCCTTTCTGGATCTTCTTTGCCCTTCTCTTTCTTCTTTATCTGGGCGACGGCCTGGAGGCCGCGATGGGCTCCTCAAGGCTCACCCTGTTCTATGTGTCGGGAGTCATCCTCTGCACACTGGTGAATTTTCTCTTCAGCATGAAGGGAGGCGGAGCCGTCCTCGGAAGGGCGAACACATTCCTGAACCTCTCGCTGATGCTGGCCTTTGCAACGCTTTATCCCGACTTCAAGGTGCTCGTCTTCTTTGTCATCCCCGTGAGGATCGCTTGGTTGGCCCTCTTCAGCGTGGCGATCATGCTCATGGCAACCCTAGGGCAACCTCTAGTCGTCGCAGCCACGCTCGGTGCCTCCACCCTGAATTACCTTCTCTTTTTCCACCGGCAGCTTCTGGGCAATTTCGGACTCACTGCACCACGGATACGAACTCCGAAAATGGCAACCTCCCGGCAAGCAGTCTCCTCCGGGGGGAGCGAACCCCTTCACCGCTGCGAGCAATGCGGGCGAACGGATGTCAGTAATCCCGAGTTGGAATTCCGCGTTTCATCTAACGGCTCCGACTACTGCTCGGAGCATCTGCCATCCAAAAACTGACAAACTGAAAGCATTGCCGCCAACTTCCCGGTGGCGTTGTCGACGGCATCCAATCGGAGTATGTTTTTTCTTTGGGATCATCTGATGGAAACGGGGCGCCAGTGCTCCCAATTGCCAATTGGTGAGGAGATTAGTTGCAAAAGCGCACAGAAAGAACGCTGTGAGAATAAAACCTAGGGAAGCCAATCGACTCTGGAGGCTTATAAAATAAGGTGGTGGACCGGGAAGGACTCGAACCTTCAACCAATTGATTAAGAGTCAACTGCTCTACCATTGAGCTACCGATCCAATCGACCTGCCGTGCAGGGTCTGTTGTTTTACCCGTAAGGAGGCTTCTGTGCAAAATGAAAAATCTCTTTTTGCCGATTTCTTCGAGGGCGCCTCTCCACCGACCCGATTCCTCGACTCTCCTTTTCTCTTGCGGCACGATTCGGCAGCCGCATTACTGGACGTTCTGATGGACACGAAATCCTTGGCAGCCGAACACCTGATGAATCCGCTCGAGGAGCGGATCGGCTACAAGTTCCGCAACTCCCTGCTCCTGGCCGAGGCACTGACCCACGCAAGTATCTCGCTGGAGCGAAAGGACTACCCCTTCGACAACCAGCGGCTGGAGTTCCTCGGCGATGCCGTCCTTCAGCTCGTGATCACGGAGGAGCTTTTCTCCCGGTTTCCCGACTTCACCGAGGGACAGTTGACCAAGATCCGAACCCGTCTGGTCTCGCGCACAGCGCTCAAGGAGCACGCCCGCACCCTTCGCCTCGGCGAGCACCTGATGATGGGCCGCGGGGAGGAGTCGAGCGGCGGGCGCGAACGGGCATCCACTCTCGGGGATGCCTTTGAGGCACTGGTCGGAGGGATCTACATGGACGGAGGGATCCGGGCGGCCGAGCGATTTATCCTGAGGGTGGCGGCAGGGGATCTCGAAACCGTTTCCCTGCAACCCGAGGAGATCAATCCCAAGGGAAAACTGCAGGAACTACTGCAGTCACTCGCCCCGAGCGCTCCTGTCTATGAGATCCTCCACGAGAGCGGCCCTGAGCATCTGAAGAACTTCGGTTGCCGTGTGGTCTGGGAGGGCATGGTTCTCGGAACGGGCGAGGGACACAGCAAGAAAGAGGCCGAGGTGGCCGCTGCGATCTCAGCCCTCTCCGCCGAACTCTGGATTGAGAAAACAGCTTCCGGTCTCGCGCAGGGATGATCGGGCATGGCCGAGAGTCTCGCGCGGAGACGCGGAGGGGCAGAGAAGCTAAACAAAGAGAGATGGCCGCAGCGCGAAGCGCCGTGGTGGTGGTTTGTTAGAGAATGCCCCTGCAAGTGAGCTCGGCAGGGCAGATTCTCCCGCCAAACCAGATCCGTTTCACGGATCCCATCTCTCTGGTCCGAACCCACCTTCATGATCTTCATGTCCTTCATGGTTCAAATCCCTTTCATCCCTCTCTACCTCCGCCCCTCTGCGCCACTGCGGGAGCAACTCAGTCCTCGGCCCTTCCCAATCAGTCCTTTTCACATTTCACATTTTCACTTTTTACTCCCCCTTTTTCCCATCTCGCTTTTCACGCCATCCTTCATCATCTTCACCCCCATGGATCCGCTGAACTCCACCTCCCCCAACCTTCCCTTGGTCGCCATCATCATCGGGGGCTGGCTGGCTGTCGCCCATCTCTTCGGACTTCTTGCACCCGGGCCCTGCATCGCCTGGGCACGATCCATACCCCGTTCACGGGTCTGGGGCACTCTCCTGCTGGCGGTCGCCGCCCTCTGGTCGCTCACCATCGCCTCCACCACGGATCTGGGTGAGTTCTCACCGATGCGTTCCTACGTGGTGATCGGGATCGTGGGCGGAGCAATCCTGCTCTGGAAGTTTGTCCCCGACTTTCTCGCATCCCGGTCGCTGGGTTTCCTGCTCCTGCTGGTGGCTCATCCCGTTCTGGAGACCACGTTTCTGCAGCACGGACCCGTGAAGATCGCCCTCGCCGTGCTGGCTTACGCGTGGGTGCTCGTCGGCCTCTTCCTTGTCGGCATGCCCTATCTCCACCGCGACCTGCTCTTTTGGATAAGTGATCGCCGCTGGCTCTGGAAAATCCACTGCTGGGCGGGCATCCTCTACGGCCTCTTCCTTCTGCTGGGCGGACTGAAGATAGAGATGCTTTAGGTGTGAAGTTTCAGGAGGTTGTTCATGCGAAGGAGAGTTGGGATACTTGGGTAAATGAAGATCCAAAAAAACCAACCACATCCAACGCATGAAC
>Ga0208327_1000284_pt1 | contig 13101 bp, 13 predicted proteins | sample LakMenEpi26Jun08_FD_150733 | JGI IMG/M metagenome (GOLD analysis project Ga0208327, IMG submission 150733) | Freshwater microbial communities from Lake Mendota, WI - 26JUN2008 deep hole epilimnion (SPAdes) | ecosystem: Environmental > Aquatic > Freshwater > Lake > Epilimnion/Euphotic zone ...
GAGCTAGGAGCTAGGAGCTAGGAGCTAGGAGCTAGGAGCTAGGAGCTAGGAGCTAGGAGCTAGGAGCTAGGAGCTAGGAGCTAGGAGCTAGGAGCTAGAGCTGTTTCGGTTTTGTTTGAGGCATGTACTAGAAAAGAAATCTCGCGCAGAGACGCAAAGGCGCAGAGTTTTTGTGACTGATGGAAATGCTTCCTTAGAAATGTCCCACGTGGAAGGAGACGACAGAACCACTACTAATCGATCATGTGATTCTCCGATTTGAGGGGAATAACGGTGACAATATTCTCAGGACCCAATCCTATTTCTTTTCCTCTGCGCCTTTGCGCGAGTCCTTATATTTATCGACGGTCAAGATGATCGCCCAAGGAACAACCGATCAACTAAATGATGCTCTAGAACGGGTGGACTGTTTTATGTGTCTTCATTAAGCGTTACCAATCTCTTTTTGAAAGTTAATGATAAATTCATTTGTAAAATGTGATATACCCGTGAAGATAAATATCAATAAAAAGGTGGTGGTAAACGAGCAACTGTTAATTCCTATAAACGCAATGCTCCAAATTATAACAATCCACTGAACAAAGTAGATATTTGTTACTCCTTTGCTCCATCTAAAAAGCAAATCAAACAATTTATTATTAGGAATATAGTCTGTAATTATATTATTAATAAATATCCAAAAAAGTACAAATCCAGTAATAGACAACATAGCACCTTGACGGCTATGAAAGTAGTCATTGAAATGGTATTCAAAATCATTATATGAAACGGCCAAACCTATCAATAAAACCAATATGCCAGCGATACCAAAGTGTCTAAATGTTCTATTCGCGTTATTTGAATTTTTTACTGTTTCGCCAAAAAACATCCCCACCAGAGGAAATGCAAGCCAAGGGAAAATAGGGAAGGCGATTTTATTATCGATAAAACTAAATCCAATTGGTTGGTCTCCCCATAATAGTTCTGAGATTTGGTCTATTACTGGAATATTCAACTTGAATCCCCAAAGAAATGGCGAAACCATACTGATGAGAAATGCTGAAAAAAGTATAATGTACTTGTTAAATCTTAACTTTTGAATCAGTGCCATTATCATTAACGCGATTCCAGCAAATTGTAATATATCAACGATTGTCATAATCGTGTATTCATTAAGTTTTTCTATTTGAAATGTTTTTGCAATATCGAGTTTAAAATAATTAGAAATGGCAAATGGAATAACACCCCTTAGAGTGTTTAAAACGTATCCGGACATAAATATTTTAAATCCGCGTAGTAGTTTAGTTTTAAAATCTGATTTACTAGAGTAAATAAATGAAAACCCCATCAATGTCATAAAAACAGGTGCTGCTGGTGGTCCCCCAAGAAATTCTATGATTTGTCCAAAGATAGAATTCTTAACTTCCGGTTTTGCAAATACTTCGAGTGTATGTACTGCAACCATAAAAAATACAGCCATACCTCTAGCAAGGTCTATAGACAAAAACCTATTGGTTTGAGTTTTTACATTAATCTTTGTCATCATCTTTTAGGGCGAAGCAACATTTTTCCAGCTCGGGCAATAGCACAACGCTTTCCTGCTCGTTCGGGTCCGTCCGGGCAATAACGGCCACGACATCCTCGGTCTGGCTTGGATTATAAGGAAGATGGGGAACATCCGCCGGGATGTAGAAGAAATCACCGGGCTTTACGATGGAGTGATGCTCCAGTTGTTCGCCATGCCAGACTCCCGAAGTCCCTTGGAGGGCGTAAATCGCTGTTTCATGGGTGGCGTGTTTGTGCGCCTTGGCCCTTCCTCCGGGAGGAATGGTCACCAACTGAAGGTGAATGCCCCTTGATCCGACGGTCTCGGCCGAAATCCCGACGAGATAGTCGAGTCCTTGCTTGCCGGTGTATTCATCAGTGGGGCTGATCAACCGGCATTCTCCGTCATATGGCCCTGGAAATTCTTTTGCCATCGATGTGGCGTCAGTCAACTTGGAGAGTCGCTGATGATGATCGTGATAACCCCCCGGATGACTACCAACCGAGGATCATCGCGAAGACCAGCGGTGCTACAATCGAGGCATCCGACTCGATGATGTGCTTCGGTGTGCTCTCCCCGAGTTTGCCCCAGGTGATCTTCTCATTGGGCACCGCTCCGGAGTAGCTTCCGTAACTGGTGGTTGAGTCGCTGATCTGGCAGAAGTAGCCCCAGAGAGGCACCTCGGGGCGCTGCAGATCTTGGTGGAGCATCGGGACGACGCAGATCGGGAAATCGCCGGCGATGCCGCCGCCGATTTGGAAGAACCCGATGGAGCCGTCGGGGGAATCGGCATGACGTCCGGAGCCCTTGGCAGCTCCCGGCAGGGGCTTGGAGTTCTTTGTGTACCAGTCGGCGAGCGAGATCATGTACTCGATGCCGGTGCGGACCGTGTGGACGTTCTTCACGTCACCGCTTATGACGTGACCGGCGTACATGTTGCCGAGGGTGGAATCCTCCCAGCCGGGGACGAACATCGGCAGGTTCTTCTTGGCGGCCTCCATGAGCCAGCTGTTCTTGGGGTCGATCTGCTGTTCAAGCTTCCCGCCGAGCAGGATGCGGTACATGAACTCGTGGGGGAAGAGACGCTCCCCCTTCTTGTCGGCGGAGACCCATTCCTCGAGCACGGCATTCTCGATCCGGCGCATTGCTTCCATCTCGGGGATGCAGGTGTCGGTGACGCGGTTCATGTGGCGCTCCAGCAGGCCCATCTCGTCGGCAGGGGTGAGGTCGCGGTAGTTGGGGACACGCTCGTAGAAATCATGGGCCACGAGGTTAAAGACATCCTCCTCGAGGTTGGCGCCGGTGCAGCAAATGGCGTGAACCTTGCCCTGGCGGATCATCTCGGCGAGCGAGAGCCCAAGTTCGGCGGTGCTCATCGCGCCCGCGATGGTCATGAACATGGAACCGCCCTTCTCGAGGTGGGCAGTGTAGGAACGGGCGGCATCCTTCAGCGCGGCGGCATTGAAGTGACGGTAGTGATGCTCGATGAAGGTGGAGATGGGGCCGGGAGTGGACATGGGGAAGAAAGGATGAATGATGAATGAAAAATTATGAAGGATGAAGGATGAAGAAGCGAGAAATCAACGGGTGGTGATTTTCGCGCTACAGGGCCTAAACCAGAATCATTGAGTCGAACCGAAGTCCGGGGGCGAAAAAGCAATCAGTACCCGGCAAAAAAAGGCCGCACCGGTTGCCCGATGCGGCCTATGGGAGTGTTTGCGATCCGGGGATCAGTTCTGGATCTTGCGCTCGACGGTTCCAGCGGCCTTGGTCAGGTCACGTCCACCGGCGCTGACATCTTCTCCAACACCCTTGATGGTGTTGCAGGCAGTAAGGCCGGTGGTGGCGATGGCAAGAAGGAGGATTGTAAGGAGGTGTTTCATAGGTATTGAGATTTGGCAAAAAAACAATCTCCTGTCGATGAGGGAAGTGGGGTTCCCTATACCCCCGGAACCGCAGGTTTGCCATCGGACTGGAGGCCGTTTCCTTTGTCGTGATGCTCGGTATGAGCCGCTTTGCGCGCTGCGTGCATCTCCTCGCAGGCCTCCGACCACTTGGCGAGGAAGCCGGGATTTTTGAGGAACTGTTTGGCCAGGAATTGTCCGTAGAGCTTGCCCGCCCTGACATCGGCCGGGAAATGGCGTCCCAGAATGACCCTGTACCAGGCCTTTTGCCGCGCCTGCTTGTGAAGGGCCTTGGTTTCCTGCGGGAAGGCACTTGCAAGAAGGTTGGCCCAGACAAAGGCGCGGGTCGTGTGGCCGCTCGGATAGGCATAGCCGTCGCTCTTCTCGAGGTCGCCTGAATCCTTCCAACTTAACGGACGGTTTCTTGCGAAATAGCTTTTCGCCAGTTCGATGGCCTCCTTGGTTTCGTCGGTCACCTCCTCGAAAAGGGCCGCCGTCTTGGGGAGATCCTTCGCGTTGAACCAATCACCGAGGGTTTCGGAATAGTCAAAGACGCTGTCGTGGGAGGCCTTGTTTCCCCGATCGATCTGCTCCTGCGTTGCCGCGGCGCGGGCGTTCTTGAGGAATCCCGTGTCGATCCTGAACTGTTCGGATCCCGGAACCGGCGGAGGGGGAATGATCGCGGGGATGTCGAAGTTCTTAGGATGGATATAGGGGGCGGCCTGGGTCCCGGCAGGGAACGCGACGCACAGGGTCAGCGCGGCGGCAATTGAGGAAAGGAAGATCGATCTTTTCACAAGGTGCATGGCGGAAGCGTATGGAACCCCGGGAATGAGGAAAGAGAAAAGGCAGGGATCGCAATCGCCCGTTCTATTCGTCCAGCACGGCAAGATCGCTGGCGGTCACGCGCAAAACCTCCTCCACGGAGGTGAGTCCCATGGAGGCTTTCCGCCATCCATCCTTGCGCAGGGGGATCATGCCGTCACGCACGGCCTGGTCGGCCAATTCGGTGCCGGTCGCCCTTTTCTGGAGCAACTCCTGCAGGGCCGCCGTCATCATGCAGATCTCCATGATGGCAAGTCGCCCGGCATAGCCGCTGTTGCGGCAATGCTGGCAACCGACCGGTTGGCGCAATCCTGCGGCGAGTTCCTTCGGGAAGCCGATCCTCTCGAGTTCCTCCGCGCTCATGGAGGTCGGCTTCGAGCATTTCGGACAGAGTTTCCTGACAAGCCGCTGGGCGAGGAAGGCCCGGACGGAAGAACCCACCAGGAATGGCTCCACCCCCATGTCAAGCAGGCGGGTGATGCCTCCCACCGCGTCGTTCGTGTGCAGGGTGCTGAAGACCAGGTGACCCGTCAGTGCCGCCCGGATGGCGATATCCACGGTCTCCACGTCGCGCATCTCGCCGACCATGATCACATTGGGGTCGCCGCGGAGGATACTCCGCAGGGCGTTGGCAAAGGTGAGGTCGATCTCGGGTTTCACCGCGATCTGGATCACGCCGTCGATCTTGTGCTCGACGGGATCCTCGATGGTGACGATACGCCGTTCCTTCACGTTCAGCGAACTCAGGAAGGTGTAGAGCGACGTGCTCTTTCCGCAACCGGTGGGGCCCGTGACGAGGACGATGCCGTTGGGCATTCCGATGAGCGAGCGGATCTTCCTCTCGACGGCGGGTTCCAGGCCGAGTCGTTCAAAATCGAAATGTTCCTGCCCCAGCAACCTCAGGCTGACGTTCTCGCCGTGTACGCACGGGATCGTGGCCACGCGCACATCGATGGGGCGGCCCTTGTGCTCGAGGGCGATGCGCCCGTCCTGGGGAAGGCGTCGCTCGGCGATGTCCAGCGAGGCCATGATCTTCAGGCGGGAGATGACGGAATCCTGCAGGACTCGGATTCTGGGAGGAACGGGCGCCTCGTGCAGGACGCCGTCGATCCGGTAACGGATCCGGAGGTCGTGTCCGAGAGGTTCGAAGTGCACATCGGTGGCGCCCTGCTGGAGGCCCTCCCTCAGGATCTGATTCACGAACTTCATGACAGAGGCCTCGGGATCCTCCCCGTCGAGCACGTTGACCTCCTCCTTCTCCGTGACGATCTCCTCGTCCCGTCCCTCGAGAAGTTCCTCGAATGTCTCGGCGCCGACGCCGTAGGCGGATTTCACGGCTTCAATGAGCCGTCTGCGGGTGGTCATCACGAGCCGCACGGGGCCCGGATGATGATGGGTGACCGCCTGCCATGCGGCGTGATCGAAGGGATCCCAGATCAGGAGGCTGAGTTCCTCTCCCTCGCTCTCGCTCGCTTCGGGCAGGATCTGGAAGCCCAGGGCGAGCCTTGCCGGGAATGAAGCGCGGAGATTTTCGGCGGGGGAGACCTCGGTCTCCTCCCTCCACCCGATGCGCAAAAGCCCCGAGAGTTCCCGCAGGAAGTCATGCTCGGCAACCATGCCGCTTGAAAGGATTGTCCCCACCAGCGACTGCTGGGCAAAGGTTGCCGTCGTCATCAGGCCGCGCAGGGCCTCCCGATCGGTGCAGCCGGCAAGCTCCGCGGCATGGATCAGGAGATCCTCAAGGCATGCAAAATCCGTGGCGGACTGTTGCTGCGGGATGGTCATGTCGTTTGAGCGGTGTTGTTCGGTGCGGAAGACCGTTCCTCAGAAATTATCGATCTTCTTCTGCGGGAAGAGCTGGAATTTCTTCTTCTTGGGCGTCGGGGTCGGCGTGGGGCGGAGCTTCTCCTTGAGGGTGCGGGCGCGCTGACCGAGGTCGCTGTCACCTCCCTGCTCGAGGCTGGCCTTCTCCATCGCGTCGTTTGACTCGACCACGATCGGCTGGATCATGACGACGAGTTCGCGACGGATGCGCTGCTTTCTCGAGAGTCCGCCAGCAAGGGCTCCGATCACAGGGATCCTGTCGAGGATCGGGATGCCGCGATCATCGAGGGTCTTGTCATCCTGGATCAATCCGCCGAGGACGATGGTGGCACCGCTCGGGACGCGCACGGTGGTGGTGAGTTCCTGGGTGAGGATCGTGGGGGCCTGAACTCCCCCGACATTCTGGTAGTTGCCCACCCGGTTGTTCTGTTGGGCGATGACCAGGTTCACCTCCTTGTCGGCGTTGATCAGGGGGATGACTTCGAGTTTCAGCACCGCAGGAATGTAGGTGATGTTGGCCTGGATGGTGTTTCCGAGTTGGTTCCCGCCGGCGAGCGAGGTGCTCTGGGTCTGGGAGGGGACGGGAACGTTCTGGCCGTTGAAGATGACGGCCTTCTTGTTGTTGCTCGTGTAGACGACGGGTCGTGAGAGAACCCGGAACTTGCCGGTCGATTCGAGGGCGCGGGCGTAGGTGCTCACTCCTTGGGCGATCGCCCCGTAGACGGTCAGTCCGGTGAGCGAGGAGGGGAAGGAGTTGATTGCGTTGGTGAGTCCACTGGTGACGAGGTTGGTGAGCACATTGGCAATGCTCCCGTTGACAGCCGCTCCGATGAGGTTGTTCGTCCCGCCGGTATTGATTTTCGCGAACCAGGAGGCGCCGTATTCCAGGTCGTCGTTCAGTTCCATCTGGCCGATCACCGCCGCGAGGTAGACCTGCTTGGGGCGCCTGTCGAGGAGATCGATGATCTGCGCGGCCTTTGCTTTGCTGTCGGGCGGGCCGTAAACGATGATCGAGTTGCCGCTGGAGTCTCCGATGATGCTGGTGGCACCGATCGTGGCGGATTGAGGAGGGTTTTGGGCCGCAGCGTCGGTGAGTTTGTCGGGGGTGTTCGCCACGGCTCCCCCCGTCGAGGATCCGCCGGCGCCGGCGGAATTCCCCTGTTGTTGGTTCTGGGGTGTCGGTTGGGACCTGGCGTTCCCGGAGGTTGAGTCCTTGGAATCCTTGTCATCCTTCCCCTTGAGCATGTCGACCAGCACGGGGAAGAGATCTCCCACGGAGATATAGTTGAGGGGCCGTATGAGGGGTTGGTCTGTCTCGACCGGCTGATCCAGCTTCGAGATCAACTCCCGGAGATACTTGTAGTTCTCCGCCTTCACGATCATAAGGATCCTGTTGGTTCTCTTTTCGGCAATGAACTGCGCCTTGCCGCTGAGCAGGCGGATGTCGCCACCGGTGGAGACCACGGCACCCTGCTGCTGTCCCCCCTGTCCTCCTTGCGGCGGAGGGGACGCGCTCCCTCCACCTGATCCTGCGCCGAACATCTGGTTCAGCGTCTCGACGACTTTCTCCGCATTGGCGCGCTGCAGGGGGATGAATTCGGTGATGATCTGGCTCGGTTCACGATCGACGACTTGGAGAAGCGCGATCGCTTTCCTAATGATCGGCGTCTTTTCCGTGATGACCAGCGCGCTGGTGTTGGGGACGGCCACGAGTGATCCGTAGGCATTCAACTGGACCACTCCCTGCACGATGGAGAGGGCTTCGGAGGGGGAGAGGAACCGCAGCGGTTGGTAGAAGCTGACGATCTTGTCGCCTTCCTGCGGAAGTTCGGATTCCTGAAGGTAGAGCGGTAGTCCCTCGGAGCGGGGCGGGCGGCTCGGTCCGAGGATCTTCACCGTCTTCTCGTCCACGGGAACCAGGGTGTAGCCGTTGAGCAGCAGGGAACTCTCGATCAGTGCGACTGCCTCTTTGGGGGGAACTGGATCGGTGACCATGATGGAGAGCTCGGGGCCCGCGAGGTTGGAGTCACGGATCAGGCGCTTGCCGGTCAGCTTCTCGTAGACTGTCAGAACCTCCGAGACGGAGGTGCGGGGAAACTGGATGGTGACGGGCTCCTCCTTGGAGGGGGCGGGTTCCTGCTGGGCTGTCAACCCCGCGAGGCTGAGAAGAAGCAATGTCGCGATCAAGAGTCCGCGGGAAGCGGTCCGGTGGGTGGATGGGATCATGGGAGCGGAGGGTTAGGGATTCTGCGGTGCCGTGACGACCGGTCGGCGGATGATGCGCTTGCTGGGCGGTGTGTTGGAAGGCGTTTTCGGAAGGGGTGGCAGAGGGGGGAGCTTCACACCGGGGGCCGGTGCGTTGGCCGAGGCCGGGGATCCGGGAGCGGGAGGGGAGGCTTGGGCCGCGGGACTTCCCCCTTCCATGAAGCCGATGGTTCCCGTTTCGACACCGACGCGGATGGTCGCCTTGACGGGATTCTTCCCTTCACGGATCAAGGAGACGAGTGACATGTTTTTTGGATTCGGCCGACCCGAGAGAAGCTCGCGGCTCTGGTCGGTGCGGTCAAAGACAAAGACCTGCTCCTCCCCTCCGATGGTGATGATGCCGGTCATGGCATAGCGCTCCGCAAGCGGTGAGCTCTCCTCCGCGGTCGGAAGGGAAAAGGGGGAACGGGCGATGAGTTTTCCGAACACTTCGAGTTCCCGCGGTTTTTCCCATGCCTCCGACGGGGAGTCCGTGGCGGTGGCGGCGCCAGAGCAGCAAAGGAGTGCCGCAATCAGAAGTCCGCGCCTTGGAAGCCTTGGAACTGGAAGGGGCTGTGATGCGTGGCTCATCTGGTCGGGGGAGTTGGCCCGGTGTTGCCGGTGCTGTCAACCGGTTGGAACTGCTGGCGCAGCTCCATTTCAATAAGGACGTTCGGCGGCTGCGCGTCACTCTTGATCGAAATCTTGTCGACGGTCCTCCATGCGGAGGGAGTCTGCATGGCGAAGAGCATTTTCACGAGGCCGGCAAAGGGGCCGCTCAGTTTCACGGCGACGGCCACGCTGGATCCCTGCGGCGAGGACTGTGGGGGCAGGAGATTCTCCTCGGTCACCTTCAGGCCGGCATTCTCAGCCTCCTCTCGTTCCGTTTTGAGCAGTTCGGCGCTTGCCGCATCAGGCTCGGATCGGGGTATCGGGTGGGAGTCGAGCCATGCCACGGCTGGACGGAGGATCTGCCCGCGCTCGATCCATCCGCTGCTTTCGGCGATCTCTGCCCTGGTTGCCGTGATGGCTTTACGCTGACCTGTCCTTGCCTGCAGGAATGCACGCAAGCCCAGCAGGTTCACGGCCAGGAAGAGCACTCCGCAGAGAAGCAGGAGGAGTTTTTTTTCGCTCGGGGCAAGCCTTCTCATGGTTTGGAAGGATTACGTGCACCGTCCATCTCGAAGCGGACGCTGTTCTTTCCCGCAAGCTGGGGCTGTCCGGCCGTCCACTCGTATTCCTGCAGCAGGGGGTTCTTCTTGAGCTGTTCGATGAAGGCGTAGGCCTGGGTGACATCGGTCGCTTCACCGGAAATCTGCAGGCGATCCTGATCCAGGGTGAACCCGGTCAGGCGCACCTTCCCGCTTTCCGTCGGAACGGCTGCCGCGGCGAGGAGATCCAGAGGGTAGGTGAAAGGGTCGACGGCCGGACGCGCGGCTTTCCACCGCTCCGATTGTCCCTTGGCCAGAAGGGCTGGAGCCGAGAGTGAGGCGGCCTCTTTGAGTTGGCGTTTCCATGCCATCCTGCGAATCAGGAGATCTCCGGCGCCCCAGAGGATCAGCAGGATGTAGAGGATCGATGCGGCCGCCGCAAAGTTGAGGATGCGCCTCAGTCTGCCTTTGCGACGACGTTCCGCAACGGCCTCCGAGGGAGGAATGTCCACGGTGCTGTCGGGCCGAAGCGGTTGCGGGAGGGCGGGGCTGCCCGACTCATTGATCCCGGCATCGGAATGGATGCGCGCCCGGGGGAAGACGTGCTGAAGTTGCCTGGAGCAGAGGTCTGCCGATCCCGGTGGCATCCCGTGAATCGCAATGGAGAGGGGGAGGTGCTCGATCACCTTTTCCGAGAGAAGCCTCAGCGCGCTCCTCTGAACGCCGCCGCCCGCATCCCGCACTTCCAGGCCGCAGAACCAAACCGGCTTTCCTTCCCGGTAAAACGCCATCCGGAGGGTTCCCCATTCCTGCCAGAGAAGCAGATCGTGCCCGTGCATGTCTCCAAACACGTTGCATGGAAACTGGAAGCGGGAAGACTCCCTCCATCCCGGAAGCATCGATTCCTCCGCGAACGGCTCCTCGGAGGCAACGGCCATCACCAAGCGTCGTCCGCCAACCTGCGCCACCGGCAGCACGGTCAGGGAGTTCTCCATGCCGCGTTTGAGAAAATGCCTGCCCGAGAGTTCCATCCGCGCAAGATCGACTGGATCCCCCTCCGAGGAGATCCAGAGGGGCCATGAAAACAGCCTGGAGGAGGGCAATGCTGTCACGATCTCACGGCCTGAGGAGATCGGGGCATCGGGTTCCAGACGCTCGGGCAGCGCGCTTCCGGCGGCGAAAAACCACCGCTCCCACGATCCCTCGAGTGGGCCCGGCCGGTCGAGTATGGTGCCCTGAGTGGTTTTGCCCCAGGCTTGCAGGCGCCGGAGAATCTTCCGGGACGGAGCCGCGGCACCGTGTTCCAGACCATCCTTGGAGGCGGCCTCTGTCATCTCTGGGTTCATTGCTCCGACCACCCTAGCATTGAGCCGGCGGGTTGGGGATCTTTTGATGAAGCTTCACTACAAATCACCGTGATCCGGTGTTTGACCCCGTTGCAGAAACCCGTGCTCTCGATGCGGCGCACACCGCCCGCGACCCCGCAACTCTCCAGAATGAGGCTGCGCTGGGCGCCGCTCACCCCCATGAGAGCGACGGCATTGGCAAGATCCGTCGGCTTCGCATCGTCGGCAGTCCCCTCGATGCCATCCTTTCCTGCGCGGAGGGTGATCCAGGCATCAGCCTGGGGGGGCGTCAATCCCAGGAAGTCCGTCAGGATCGACTTGGGGGCCCGCAGGACATTGACCGGGCCGTTGAAGTAAGTCGTGAAAAACGAACCGTGATCCGGTTTGGCCTTCATGACCGGTCCGAATCCGATCACTAGCGTCATCTCCTCAGGCGAGACGAAGGGCGCGCCGGGCGGCATTCCCGAGAGGCCCGCCGCCTCGTATTCAGGTTTCTTGGCCCCGTGAAGTGAGCGGAAGGGGGCGGGGCTCTGCCAGTCGAAGAGCCCGTCGGCCGCCTCGTCGGACTGGTTTATGCCGAGCCCCCAGGCCGAGAAGAGGCGCTTGAGCAGATCCCTGCGGTCCGGGACGCGGGAAAGAAAATGGTTCGGATTGATAAGTCCCGACTCATCCTTGATCACGACGGCGTAACCCTCCTCTCCGTCCTTGGATTTGGATTGCAACAGCGGATCTCCGGGAAGGACTCCCGGGTTCATGGCAACGGCGACTCCCGAGAGAGCCTGCTGCCTCGCCCGGAAGAGCTTCCCTGCGCGCGTCTCCTCGACGATCCAGCCATTGATGATCCCGGCCAGCAGAAGCGCGGTTCCGGTGAGCAGGGCGATCGTCCAGAGCACCATGGGAAGCGCCATTCCTGAGCATCGGGCCGCGGAGTGATGGAAGGGATGCCTTCTCATGACTTGGGGGCGGGAGACTTGGGGGAGGGAGCAGTGGTCGCGGGTGGTGTCGCCACGGGAGGAACATAGAAGATCGCCTCCACGGGATCAGGCAGGCCATCGATCTCGAGTTGGAGCCTGACCAGGGCGGGGCGGGGGCTTCCGGCCGGCCACTCCTCCTTCCAGTTGTCATCGGCGAAGAAGGACCACCGCGGTTTGCGGACTTTGGGAAGCAGGGGAATTCCCCGGGCCGCGAGTGCGGCCTCCAGTTCGCGGTCGGTGGCACGGGCTGGGATTCTCAGCATGGTGAACGTCCGGGTTCCGTCGGTGCGCGGTTTGGCGGCGAGGACAAGGGAGCCTCCCCCGAGGCTCGGCAGGCCGAAGACCCCCTGCACATTGCCGAGCGTGAGTCTCGGTTCGGGATCCCCTCCGCTGCCGCGCGCCATCTCGAGCGACACGGTGGCCTGGCCCGGGAGATTCAGCAGGGCGTCGCGCGTGATCCGAAGGAAGGCGTCGAGTCTTCTCAGGGTGAGTTGTTGTTCCATCACGGTGCGTGATGCCGTGATCGAGGAGCTTGTGATCGCGTAAACCGAGGCGGCGAGCAGGGCAAGGATGCCCATGGAGAGCACCACTTCGAGCAGGGTGAAGCCCCGCTGGGATAGCCTGGAACCGCGCTGGAAAATCCGCGTCATGGCCTGTTGATCAGGATCTCGGCCTGATCGGTCTGGGTTCCGGACTTGGTGGTGATCGTCAGTTTCTTCAATCCGGAGATCTCGGCCCCGGCGGCATTCCTGGCCGGGAAGGTGGCCAGCGATTCCTCCACGCGCACCCCCTGGTTCCGCGAGGCTTCCAGAACCCGTGGCGACCCTTCGGGCGGGGGATTGCCCTGGCAGTAGGCAAGGCGGGATTCGAGTTCCGACCTGCAGAAGGTACGCTGCCTGACTTCCAGCGCCGCCTGCAGTGCGGTGTCCAGCGCAATGGCAAGTCCCGTCACCGCCAGCATGAAGACGGCCAGCGCGATGAGGACCTCGAAGAGGGTGAACCCCCGTGTTGGCAGCAGTCTATTCGTCATCGGGAACGGGTTGACCCGTGAGCGCGTCGAACGTCGCGGTGAGTTGCCGGTCGCCTTGGCTGAGGCGGATGGAGAGCGGTTCGCAGATGCCCGCCGGATTGAATTCCCAGACCTGGTTCCGCGAAGGTTCATGGAACCTGGAATCGTTCAGTCCCTGCACCTCGAGCGTCCATCCTTCGGGCAGCGGCACTCCATCGAGTCCCGTGGAGGTGATGTTGAGCCGTCGTGGCTCCCCTTTCTCCATCGCCTCGGCACGCGTCTCGCGTGCCTTGAGGGTG
>Ga0208327_1000288_pt1 | contig 12921 bp, 7 predicted proteins | sample LakMenEpi26Jun08_FD_150733 | JGI IMG/M metagenome (GOLD analysis project Ga0208327, IMG submission 150733) | Freshwater microbial communities from Lake Mendota, WI - 26JUN2008 deep hole epilimnion (SPAdes) | ecosystem: Environmental > Aquatic > Freshwater > Lake > Epilimnion/Euphotic zone ...
ATATTGCAAACTTCTTCAATGTCCATTCTGCCCTCTTCGTGTCTTCGTGCGAAATTCCCATAAGTCTGCTCGATAAGTATTAGTTATTTTGTTATTAATTATATATTTCAACTTTGTTCGCACGAAGACACAGAAGACGTTCGGTCGTTTAATAGCCGCCTTATGCCATCTTTGAACATCGCTGTACCGAAGTTAATGACAAAGCCATGACTTAAATTTGTTAAGCGCAGATAGGTTATCACTTGCTTTGCATGGACTGGTAGAGTTTTTTCGACAGATTTTATCTCCAAGATAACACTGTTTTCTACGAGCAAGTCCAGGCGAAAGGCCGCTGGTAACTGTACGCCGTCATATTCAATGTCGATGGGTATCTGCCGGGCGACGCGCAGCCCTCGGCTTTCGAGCTTAGCCGCCAAGATTGCCTCATACGCACTTTCCAAAAGACCCGAACCGATATCTACGTGCAATTTGAACGCGCAGTCGACAATGATATTGCAAACTTCTTCAATGTCCATTCTGCCCTCTTCGTGTCTTCGTGCGAACCGCTAATAAGTCCGCCCGATCAGTATCCGTTCCACCGCAGGGTCGCCTGTAAAAAAGCACGCCCCGTCGGCAGGGGCGGCGTCAATGGGGCTGTTGCGCATGGTGAGTTTCAACGCCTTGAGTTCCGTGACGATCTTGTCGAGTGCCGCGCCGCTCGGCCGCGACCATTGCACTTCGACCCATCCAGCAAATTTGGCCTCATCACCCGCAAAATGCTGGGAAAGGTCGGTCACGTCACGGCGGATATTGGCCTCTAGCCGCTCTTTTGCCTCGGCATATAGACCGTTCTGGATTTCCTCCAACAACGCCGCCGCAGACGCCACAAATTCGGTGCGCGGCGTGAACGCGGTCGCAAGCTTGCCGTCGTCCTTATACAGACGGTCGCGGCGTATGACCGCTGCCTTGCCTTCGGCCATATCACGCGGCCCCACCTCAATTATGATGGGCGCGCCCTTCTTAACCCACGCCCAGCGCTTGTTTGACGCCTTTGCTGCTTTGGTATCCAGCAACACGCGCAATGGTTCACCAAAGGCGTTAGCCGCCAACAATTCCAAGCGCAGGCTGCGGCAATATGCCAATACCGCCTCGTCCTCGTCATTATCCCGCAACATCGGAATGATAACAATTTGATGCGGTGCAATTTGCGGCGGGCAGCGCAGGCCATCATCGTCGCCATGCGTCATGATAACGCCGCCAATCATGCGCGTGGACACGCCCCAGCTTGTCGTATGCGCAAATTGCTGATTGCCTTCCTTATCCTGATATTTAATGCCGGATGCCTCGGCAAAGCCAGTGCCGAGATAATGCGACGTGCCGGCTTGCAACGCTTTTCCGTCCTGCATCATCGCTTCGATGCTGTAGGTGGCAACCGCGCCGGGAAAGCGTTCATTTTCCGGTTTTTCACCGGCCACAACAGGCATGGCCAGCGGACCTTCGGCAAAGGCGCGGTACATTTCCAGTGCGCGCATCGTTTCCTGCATCGCATCGACGCGGTCAACATGGGCGGTATGCCCTTCCTGCCACAAAAATTCGCTGGTGCGCAGGAACATACGTGTCCGCATTTCCCAGCGCACAACATTGGCCCATTGGTTGACCATCAATGGCAAATCGCGCCAGCTTTGCACCCAGCGGCTCATGGCGGCGCCAATCACCGTTTCCGACGTAGGGCGAACGACAAGCGGTTCCTCTAGCTTCGATCCGGGGTCTGGGATCAGTTTTCCATTGCCATCACTGACAAGGCGGTGATGCGTAACAACCGCCATTTCTTTGGCAAAGCCTTCGACATGGTCGGCCTCTTTTTCAAAGAAGGACAAAGGAATGAACAATGGGAAATAGCAGTTTTCAACGCCAGCGGCCTTAATTTCTGCGTCCATAAGCTTTTGAATGCGTTCCCACATGCCATAGCCCCATGGCCGGATGACCATGCATCCCCGAACACCGGATTCCTCGGCCAAATCGGCCTCCGAAATGACCTCTTGATACCAGCCAGCGAAATTTTGCGCGCGAGTGACACTTAAAGCATGTTTTATCAAAATCTTACCTGTTTTTTATGAGAGAATTATACGGTGCGGTCGGCGACCATTTTGTCAATTTGGGCCTGTAGCGCGGCAATTTGTTGCTTAAGATCAGCAACGCTTTCGTCGCGTTCCGGCTTTTTACCGGTAAGGTTGCCCAAATTCGGCATCAACGCCTCACGCGCAGATCGCATAAATTCGATATTCTGCTTTGCCAAATGGCCAAAAGGACCAGAGGTGATTGCAGTTTCAATCACTTCTTGAACCTGCCGTTGGTTCTTGCGGAAATTGTCCATCGACGTTTCCAAGAACTGCGGCACCATGCCTTGCATGGAATCACCATACATGGCGATCAATTGCTTAAGGAAGCCCACGGGCAACATTTGCTGCCCGCTATTTTCCTCATCCATGATGATCTGCGTCAAGACGCCGTGGGTAATATCCGCATTCGATTTGGCATCGACAACCTTGAAATCAATGTTCTTGCGCGTGAGTTCTGCAAGGAAATCGAGCGTGATATATTTCGAAGACTGCGTGTTATAAAGTCTGCGGTTGGCATATTTTTTAATGATGATCGGGCCATCACCGTTCTTGTTGGCCGTGCGTGCCATATGTGGTCCTTCCGGAAAAGTTAGGCCCTGATAGCATTAAGCCATAGTGCACTGCAACATTGGTGAATTGCATGCCGGGCGGTGGTTATAATGCGGGCGTGATGGGAACCATCGATATACTGTCAATCATTGGGGGACTATGGTTGCCCGTGTCAGGGAACATTACTTTCACAACCAAATAGCCATCAATAGCAAAAACTTAGTATGCTATGTTACAAGAACGGGGAGGCCGAACAGCGACCACCGGACACGTCCATTTATAATATTCCGCCCCAACGAATAACGCCCGAAAACCTGGTCGGCTTTCGGGCGAGATATTCTAAACTTACAATTTCAACAGATTCGACGGCGCAAATTCCTATGCACGGTAACTGGCGCCGCTCCGAAGATTATAAGCCGCCGGGACCGCAGTCCTTTTTAAGATAATCCAAAAGTTTCGAATAAAATACTTCCTGATGGTTATACATCAAAGTGGACGAAAAATGGTCAGCTCCCTTTAAAGTAAGGAATTGGGCGTTTGTCTTCCCCGCCTTTTCCATAGCGGCCTTGTAATCGGTGAAATGGTAATATTCGACGCGTCGGTCCCAGTCGCCATGGACCATCAACAATGGTATATTGGATTTGGCGACATCCTTGATGGGATTGATCCCAATCATTCCGCGACGCTTGGCCCAATCATCTAGAGCTTTGGGAGTGCCGGGACTACGGCGATCGAGATATGACTTTTCGGGATCTGATACCGCCGCACCTGCCACAGCGCATTGGTATATGTTATTGTCGCGTTGCGTTGCCACAAGCGCCGCATATCCGCCATAGGACCATCCAAACATCGCCATACGGTTTTTGTCAACCAATCCTTCCTTGACTAGAAACAGAGCTCCGTCGTCCTTATCATCCTGCATTTTTAAACCATGTTCGCCATATGCTGAATCGAACAGGTCTTTACCCCATCCAACAGACATACGATATTGTGGCTGCAGCACGAGATAGCCAGCATTGGCGAGCAATTGACCCCATTCATCATAGGATACTACTTCGTTTACTTGCGGACCGCCGTGCGGCATGACCACCAGCGGGAAAGGACCTTTGCCTTTCGGAATGGTAATGTAGGCCGGAATAGTTTTTCCATCGCGTGCCTTATATTTGATAAATTCGACATTGTTCAAATCCGCCGATTTTATGGCAGGGTTTTCACTCGCGAGTTTTATGGCCTTACCGTCTTTGACCAACCAGAATGATCCGGGATCGCGTGGGCCGTTATTCGACACGATCATGGTGTTACCATCGCGTGATCGACTTGTTATCCTTATCTGGTGTGCAAACTGGATTTTGCGTTCCAGTTCCTCGTAAAGTTTCTTTTCGTCCATATCGAACCAATGGCGTTCCAACCTTGCGCCGGGGTAGATCGCCGCCACAACTTTGTTGTTACCTGCCCACCGCATTGAACTGCGTTGAACGTACATAACATCCGCGTCAGGGTTTGAATATATTTTTTGCCCAATCTTGCCTGTCTTAAAGTCAAATTCAAACAAACCAGCCTTGTCGTCACCGAAATGGTCAATGAAATAGCCTTTATTGGGGTCATCACCGCTGACGCCAGCAAAGCCATGGAAACCACCCAGCACGCGATAAAGATTGTCGTGTTTGGCAAGGTCGTAGCGCACTTCGAGTTCTTTCCATGAACCGTCACCGGGTGCCCGATAATAAAAGACCTGCTGCGAACCTGCATAACCTGTTGTAAATCGTGGATTGCCATCATCGTCGAATTCTGCGTCGGGATATTTTTCGCTTCCCTTCAGGACCAGCGAACGGGCACCGGTGTTCAGATTAAAACGATAATATGCACGTGGACGAAAAGCCTGAAAAGGATCAACACCAGTTGCCCCGGCGTTGGGATTGCCTTCGGAAACCAAGACATTGTCCGGTTCCTTTGGTAGGACGTTCACGATTTCGAAAGAGCCCTCAACTTTTGCAAATTTGTTCTTATCCAAATTATAAGAAAATGAGAGATAGCTCCGGACATCGGTCTCAGGACCAGTGACTGTCTTGCGGACAACCTGCCATGCGTTGCCAAAAATATGCTTATCAGACACCCAACCGGCGCTAATCATTTCCATCGGATTTGAATTTAAACGGCGCAGCGGCTTAGAAAAATCGCTGGTACTATATATTTCGAGAATATTAGTGCCTTCGTTGCCGCCTTCCATCTTAAGTATCAAAAGGTGCTTTCCGTCGGGTGAAATTTCGACGCTGCTGACGGCGTCGCGCTGGGACCACACATCGATGGGAACAGGCACATAATTCTCGCCTAATGCTGTACCGGGACCGGTTACCACAATTTCGTCAGCAACAGCCGATGTAGTTGGCAAAGTCAGCGATAAAAGTGCAATGCTCAAGGCAAACATAGATGATTTAGGATTTTTCATAAATTGAGTACCTCTCAAAAAAATGTGCAGCCAAAATAAGATAAAGCAGCCCCGCAGCGAATGCGAAGGACTGCTTTATCAAAAGTCACAACATAGTTACTAACCTAGAACTTCTTTTGAATGGCCACGAAGAATTCACGACCGTTATAGTCATAGCCGTTACCAATTGCAGTATTTGCAATCGCTAACACTTCGCTGCTATCAACAAGCGGTGGATCACGATCAAACAGGTTGGTTACACCTGCACGCAGTGTCAATGTGTCGGTGCGGTATCTTAACGATACCGTGTGGGTGAAATATTTCCCCGCAAAGCCAACGTCGCGGCAGAAACGGCCATCGCCAGCAACACGGACCGAACCGTCAGTGTTTTTTGTACCGTTACCGAGGCAGGTATCGCCAATGAAGCCTGTTGGCAAACCGTCAGGTCCCCTACCGAATGCATCCGAGAACGGATCAATGCCATCTGCCTGCTGCTGAACGGGACCAGTGTAGTTTACCTGCCAAGTGAAGCGAAACTTGTCAATATCGGCAGTGAATGTACTCTGGCCAGTCCAGCGCGGAAAACCAAATTCACCCTCGTCATTATCGACTAAAGATACACCGCTATTGTCAATGAGCAGATTGCTACGTTCCATCAGATGGTTGGCACGCAGTTCGAGACCGAAGTCAACGTTCGTTTTGAAAAGCTGAACTTCTTTTCCAAAATTTGCATTGATATCGATACCACGGACAGATTCACCGTTTAGGTTGATAAACCCAGCAGTAACATCCGTTACAAGGAAGCGATTAGATTGCGACCTACTTGCGGTGATACGATCACAGAACTGACTACGTTGACCATCCTGACGCGTGTAACAATCGTTCAGAATGAACTGAGAATTCGGCTCGACAATACCACCCTTGACTTTGATGTCGAAGTAGCTTGCACCCACGCTAAGATCAAAACCACCACCAAATGTCTTCTCGAATGCAAAGCCGGCTGTAATGGCGCGCGACGTTTCCTCATTCAGGTCAAGACTTCCACCGCTGGTGATCTCGGTGCTTGAGGTTTGTATGGCGTTCCGTAGGAGCGGGTCAAAACCCACACGTGTGGGATCGCGCCCTTCGCGAATACAGTTCTGCAAAGTCGTAGCTTCGCGAAGGTCGTCTGCTGCACGGTAAGCCCCTGACGCAATAGAGGCATCCGTTACCGCACATGGATCAACGAGTGTTTGGAAACCAGTTTGGCCAGCCAAGAAGTTTTCACGCAAGTTTGGCGCACGGAACGACGTGCCGTAACTGAACTTCAAGGAAAGCGGATCGGCAGGGCGCCAAACACCCTTGATGGAGTATGTACCAGACGTTCCGTAAAACTGCTCGTCCGTTAAACGGCCCGAAAGGTTCAGGGTGAGTTCGCGAACGAGGAATTCATTGGCCTTTAATGGCAAGTTCACCTCGCCGAATACTTCCTTAATGTCCTTGCTACCCACGGCACCACGATCACCGAAGAAGCCGAAGAACAACCCGTTCGATGCAACAACGGATGGTGTCGAGTTGATCTTGTCCTTACGATACTCAGCACCGACACCCAACGTCACGTCGCCAGCAGGCAAGGTAAACAAGCTGCCGCCTGCGAACCCGGTAATCATAAGCTGCTCATAGCTTGTGTCAAAACTGCGAACACCAAACAAATAGTCACGTTCCGCCTGAGTTGCGAAGTTACCGACTGGTGCACCCAGTAGGCTGGACGCGAACAAATTCACAGGAACACATCCTTGCGTAAGGTCCGCCATCGCCGCCCTAGGATTACTTAATCCTGCGGCGCTGCATGGCGCAGCCAATACAGGACCTCCGAAAACGCCGCCTAGGTTCACGTTTTGATCGTAATCATCGGCAATGCCATCACCATTGTTATCGAAAACCCCGTCGCCATCAAAATCAGCAGTTGGGTCGATCCCCAAAGCGAATGCGAGCTTGTCTTCACGGATACCAACGCGTGTCGATTTACCAATAGCCTTTGAATATACGCCGGTGACCTCAAAGTCCCAGCCGGATCCGATGAACGGCAAATCACCACGAACACCCAAAACGCCGCGATATTGCTCTTGCGTCACGTTGACGTTGTTGCGGTCACCTTCGACAGCTATAATTGGCTGCACCGGAAGGTCAAAACCTGTTGAAAGCGTTGTTCCAAATGTGACGTTTTGAGCACGACGACAATCAACGCCACCAGGCGCAGAACGGTTGCACGGGTTAAACTGGTTTGTCGCGGGTACAGTTGGGAAAATCTGCGCAGTGCCACTGTTGTCCCTCCGCGACCGTGAACGACTGTAGTTCATTTCGAAGAATGGCGTGATATTGGCTTCGCCGGGAAGCGTGTACTCGCCGAACGCCATCACGCTGATCAACTTTGACTCGCTCTGAAATACAGCGTTCGGCTCTGCACCGTTGAGGTTTACATTCTGAAAATCAACATCGCGAATGCCATCGCGGTTAGCGTCAATTTCACGGCCACCGAACGTGTTTTCACTAAAATTCGGAATTCCCGTGTTGTTGGAACCTGGTGTAAAATAGATACTACCGTAGGTTGCAAATGGAAGGAAAATACGGCCGCTTAAATTGCCAACCTTACATTCATTTTCCGACACCCTTACGCCTAGTGTGCGATTGCGCACCTGAGCGTTATCAGCCAGACCTAATGTATGGATGTTTCCGTTTTGGTCGATTTCATAATTTTTGTCGCAGCCGCGAAAGAAGCGGCGATCACGCAACCGGATTGTGTCGGTATACTGGTATTCAGCACCAATTCCGAAAAAGCCGCGGTCATTGTTGATACCCCACGAACCGCTGAAAGTATAATCATCGCCGCCGCCTTGCGGGTTGATGTCGCCACTTGCGAACAATTCAAAGCCTTCAAAGTTCTTTTTCAATATGACATTGACCACGCCAGCAATAGCATCTGAACCATAAATCGATGATGCGCCATCGGTTAGCAGGTCATAACGATCAACGAGCGAAGAAGGCAGCAGGTTGATGGAAGGATTGGTCGGCGCACCTTCAACGCCGGCAGGTGCCATGCGACGACCGTTGATGAGGATAAGGGAACGATCGGCACCCAAACCGCGCAGATTCAAAGTTTTCGAGCCGGGACCGTTGTCCAGAACGAAACCACCGAAGGTTGCATCAATTTGCTGACCGGCAGCGGCTTCAGAGCGCTGCAAGATCGTCGCTGCGTCGAACAAGCCAGCATCTTGTGAATCATCAGTACGGATAACCTGAAGTGGTGAAATGCTGCTAAAGGTGTTTTGACGGAGGCGCGAACCGGTAACAACTATACCGCCCTTTTCTTCCTCTGCCTTCTCAGTTTCGGTTTGGTCCGCGATGACGACTTCTTCCTCGGCAGGTTTTTCCTCCGAAGTGGCTTGCGCGAAGACCGGCGATGCCGCGCTAATTAATAGGCTGATTGTCGAGCCCGCGACCATCAATTGAAACTTCTTCATAATAAGCCCCCCAGCTATTGGATATTGTATTGTCGAATCAGAGCATTATCCAAATGATTCTTGGGAATTCAAGTGCCTTTGAAAAAAAAATCTTTTTTCCGAAGCACTGTAGCAAAAGAGCAACTGTGAATCGTGAGGAACGTGCTGAATGTCGCTCCGACGACATATTTTCGCATGTGTCGTAGGCGCACGCCCTTTCAAGGTGCATTTGGTAGCAACAGATAATCGGTAAAGAGCAGTTTTATAAGTACCGCCCAGTGTGCAGTTCGGGTTACATCCAGAGACGGCTGGAACGGTCGCCCAAATTCGTTAGCAGTTCATATTGCGAAAGCCCCGTCAGTGCCGCCGCAGTGACAAGGTCATATTCTAACTCTACCCAGTCACCTTCGCGCAATGCTGGGGCCGCATTGAGATCAAGCGTCACAATGTCCATCGAAACGCGGCCGATGACCGGCAACGCATGCCCATCTGCCCAGGCCCTGCCCTTGCCCGAAAAAGCGCGCAGATACCCGTCGGCATAGCCAATCGATATTGTGCCCACGCGTGTTTCTTGCGCACAGATGTGCGTTGCGTTGTAACCGACCATTGCCCCTGCCGGTAAATTTCGCACCTGCAAAATCCGCGCCGAGAGACGCACAACCGGTTTGATCCATTCCTCCATACCGGCGCGCGCAATGCCGCCATATAGGCTGATCCCGGGGCGGGTTAGGTCAAAATGATAATCTGCGCCCAACATGATGCCTGCGCTATTGGCTAGGCTTAACCGCTGCGCTGTCGTTGCGGAAACAGTCTGGTGAAACAGGCCGAGCTGCTCACGGTTCTGCGCGACATCGGTGTCCGCCGATGCCAGATGCGACATCAATACATCAACCTGCATGCCGTCGAGTGCGCCTTCGGCCACGTGCTGCGGCGCAAGGCCCAAGCGGTTAATGCCGCTATCGCACATGACATGGCATCGCCCTCCGCCTGCGTCGCGCCAGTTGCCAAGTTGCTCTGGCGCATTCAGCACGGGCGTGGCCCCCAACGCCCGCGCGGCGGGAACGTCGGATGCCGAGATACCGTTCAGCACCGATATCCAACTGGGCGGTACCACATCGGCAATGGCTTCTGCTTCACCCCAATGGGCAACGAAAAAGTCACGGCACCCGGCATCGCGCAAACGGGTGACGACCGCGCGTGCGCCCAAGCCATAAGCGTTGGCTTTTACCGCGGCCCCTGCCCGCGCCGCGCCGCTGCGCGCATCTAGCGCACGCCAGTTGGAAACCAGCGCCTCGCCGTCAAGGTGAAGGCGCAAGGGAGGGTCAAAATTCGTCATCGACCGCCTTTTGCTGCTCGCCCGATGCCTGTCAATCTAACTTGGTTTTCCCCGATGTTTCCGGCAACCAGATCAGTGCTACGACAAATGCCAATGCGGTCACGCCCACGGTGTACCACAGTCCCGAAAACGGCTGCCCGGTCTGCGCCACGATATATTGCGAAATATAGGGCAGAAATCCGCCAAAATACCCTGCGCCAATGTGGTAAGGTATGGACATTGAGGTGTATCTAATTTTCGCCGGAAACATTTCGACAAGGATCGCGGCGACTTGCCCATAGGTCATGCCTGACAACGCCACCATCAGAAACACCGCCAAGATAATTTTCCAAGGCTCGCGCTGCGCCGGGTCTGACTTGTCGGGGTAGCCTGCTTTTTCCAGCGCGGCGATATAGGCTTTTTCATCAAAACCCTGAAGATTTGCGTCACCGACGTTCAACGACACGCGATCACTCGGCTGCTTGCTATAGGCTATGCCGCGCTTCGTCAGGAAGTTTAGCGCTTGCGCACATTCGCTTTTGTGTACGCGGTTGAGCGCATTGAAATCACATTGTGGTATCGAAAGGGTGACAGGGTTGCGCTCTGTCGCGCGGGCCAAGGCCGGGTTTGCGGCGTCCGCCATCATCCAGAAAATCGGGAACACGCCGACGATTGAAAGGCCGTAGCCAAGCAAGAGCAACCTTTTGCGGCCCCATTTGTCCGACAGCCAACCGCATGCAACATAGGTCGGTGCCGCCAACGCCGCGCCCACTGCCATATACAAAAGCGCATCGGTCTCCGGAACGCGCGCAGTCCCCGTCAGAAAGTATAAAGTGCCGAATTGCGAGGTGTAATAAATGACGGTCAACCCGGCGGCAACGCCAAATAATGCAACGAAAATACGCCCCACATTGCCCGGATATTGAAAGCTTTCCAGAAACGGGTTTTTGGACGTCGTGCCAGCGGCCTTCATCGCCTTAAAAACCGGGCTTTCCGACAGTTTGAGACGCATGTAGAGGGAAATCGCAAGCAACAAAATCGAGGTCAAGAACGGCATACGCCAGCCCCATGCCTCAAACGCCTCATTGCTCATGGACTGGCGCGTGATTAGCACGACAATGACCGCGAGCAGAAAGCCGCCAGCGACCGATGCCTGAATCCAGCTGGTATATTGGCCACGTTTGCCGTCTGGCGCATGTTCGGCAACATAGATGGCCGCCCCGCCATATTCGCCGCCAAGCGCCAATCCCTGAAGACAGCGCATAAGCAAAAGCAAGCCTGCGGCCCATATCCCTGCGGTTTCAAACGTCGGCAGCAATCCAATCGCCGCGGTCGCAACACCCATGAGCGTTATGGTGACAAGAAACGTATATTTGCGACCAATCTTATCGCCGAAATAGCCGAACAGGATTGCGCCAAATGGCCGCACACCAAAGCCTGCGCCAAAGATCGCCAGCGATGCCAAAGTCGCGGCCGTCGGATTGTCGGCGGGGAAAAACAGCTTTCCGATTAACGCGGCCAAAATGCCATACACGAAAAAGTCATACCATTCGAAAACCGTACCGAGCGACGATGCGGTAATGACCAAGCGGTCGCGCTTTGGATCAAGCACAACTTCAGTTTCGGCAGTAATGGCCATGATATTCCCCTAATAACCCTTCGCTCTTGTTTTAATGCCAATGTCGGCACTTACAAGCGGGTTCACTCCATCTCTAGTATCACGGCGTCGACGGCCAGGCTGTCTCCAGCCTGCGCATTGATCAACTTTACCGTTCCGGATTTTTCCGCGCGCAAAATATTTTCCATTTTCATCGCCTCTACCACCGCAAGTGGTTGGCCAGCCTCAACCGTGTCACCGACATTGACATGCAAGGTCGTAAGCAAGCCGGGCATCGGGCAAATGAGAAACTTGGACAAGTCTGGCGGGATTTTTTCTATCATATGCGTGGCCAAATGCGCGATGTGACCCGGCAGCACGCGGGCGACATGCGTTGCACCGCGTGTCGTCAGATGAAATCCGGTGCGCGTTTTAGTGATCTTGACCGCGAGTTCCATGGTGTTCCCCGGCGAAGGCCGGGGTCCAGATTCGGATTGATTAGGGCTGGCCCCCAGCGTGCGCTGGGGAACATAGACTTCCGCTTCGATTAAGCGATCTCCGGGGTCATATTCCATCGACAGATCGAAAGGCGCGCCATCGACGTGGATGTCGCCATCGACCATTTCGATGTGATGGACCGCCGCGCCGATGGAAACTTGCCAATGCGCTGGCGGATCAAGCGTATCGCCCAATTGACCATCGACATGCCGCGCGCGGTCGGCCTCCGCCGTCGCCACAAAGCCAGCGATTGCAGCGAGCGATTTGATCAATTCTGCATCGGCAGGTGCGCCTTGAAAGCCATCCGGATATTCTTCGGCGATAAAGCCTGTCGTGAGTTCGCCTGATCGGAAACGTGGATGTTGCATGATGGCGCTGACGAAATCGATATTGTGGCCAAGGCCCTCTATCTCAAACCGATCAAGCGCCGCGATTTGCAAGTCGGCGGCCTCATCGCGGGTTGCCCCCCAAGTGATCAGCTTCGCGATCATGGGGTCGTAGAATATCGAAACTTCACCGCCCTCGGCCACACCGTCGTCGACACGGACGCCGTTGACGCCGCGCGCTTCATACCCGGCACAAGGAGGGGAACCATCCGCAGGATATTGGGGGGGTAACAGAATAGTCTCATGAGGCCGAAGGGTCGTTTTACTCTGCCCCTGCCCCTCCACCAGCTTCGCTGGTCCCCCTCCCCGTTCCGGGGAGGAATGAAGCGGCGGACGATAGCGCGTCAACCGTCCCGTGCTCGGTAAAAAGCCGCGATAGGGGTCTTCGGCATAGACGCGGTTTTCAATGGCCCAACCATCGATTTTGATGTCGTCTTGCGTCATGGCAAGCTTCTCACCTGCGGCGACGCGGATCATTTGTTCAACCAGATCAATGCCGGTGATGCATTCGGTGACCGGATGCTCCACCTGCAACCGCGTGTTCATTTCGAGAAAGTAGAAGCTTTCACCGCT
>Ga0208327_1000290_pt1 | contig 12852 bp, 6 predicted proteins | sample LakMenEpi26Jun08_FD_150733 | JGI IMG/M metagenome (GOLD analysis project Ga0208327, IMG submission 150733) | Freshwater microbial communities from Lake Mendota, WI - 26JUN2008 deep hole epilimnion (SPAdes) | ecosystem: Environmental > Aquatic > Freshwater > Lake > Epilimnion/Euphotic zone ...
AGATTTATCAGTGGTTTGTTTGCTTTGTCTGGAGAAGAAAGACCCAATATTAAAGAAACTGATGCTACAGGTAATGGGGGAAATATCAAGATTGAAACTGGTCAGTTAAATATTAGCAATGGAGCGCGAGTATCCGTAGCTACAGCGAATACAGGTAATGCTGGAAATATTAATATCAAAGCTGATGTTATCGAAGTAACAGGAGTATCAAGTAGCACTGCACCAGCAGATAATCAGGTTTTTAGTACAATTGCTGCGACATCGGATTCAGCTATATCAGGTGGAGGTGGAAATTCTGGGAACATAGATATTACAACCAAGAGGTTAATTGCTAGAGATGGAGGTGATGTCTCAGTAAAGACTATTAACTCAGGGAAGGGTGGCATACTTACAGTAAATGCTTCTGGGTCAATAGAACTAATTGGGGCTGTATCTATTATCAACAGTAAAAACTTCAGTCGTAGTGGTTTGTTTGCCCCTACAGAAGGAACTGGAAGAGGAGGTAGCTTAACGATTAATACCCCTTTGTTGCAGATACGAGATGGGGCAAGAATTTCCGTATCCACTCGTGGTAAGGGTGAAAATGGCATCCCTGGAGGCAAGGGAGGTAACTTGATTGTTAATGCCAAAGAAATTGAACTGAGTGGTATAGGTAAGGTGCAACTGCTTCGCAATGGTCAGACCGAAACACGCACATTTACCAGTGGATTGTTTGCGTTATCTGGAGAGATAAGACCAAATATTGCAGACAATGAAGCTACGGGTGCAGGTGGTAACTTAGAAATTAACACTGACTTGTTAACTGTGCGAGATGGTGCAGAAGTATCAGTAACTGCCAAAGGTGCAGGAATAGCAGGAAACTTAGTTACAAAAGCCAATGGAATTAGATTGCAAGATGGCTCAATTATTGGTGCAACGGTGCAGGGTAGCGGCGCTAACATTACCTTAGAAGTTCGGGATTCTTTGCAACTAAGGGGTAACTCTCAAATCTCCACGACTGCTGGGGAAAATGGGGATGGAGGAAACATCAAAATCACCGCAGATACCCTGGCTATTCTAGAAAATAGTAGCATTAGCGCTGATGCTGGTAGACAAGGTGGTAATGTGCAAATTACAACCAAAGGAATTTTCTCCCTTCCAAATGCGATTACTGCCAGTTCTGCACAGGGAGCGCAATTTAGTGGGAATGTGTTAATAAATACTCCTGATATTCAACCGACTCAAGGGTTAATTGCTCCCCCTGAAAAATTTCTTAGTCCTGAAAATCAGGTAGCTTCAGCTTGTGCTTCGGAAAAAGGACAAAACCGCAGTCAATTTATTATTACTGGACGTGGTGGACTACCACCTGATCCCACAGAACCACTCAGTAGTGAAACGGTGAGGGTAAGTTCATCAAAATTGTCATCAGATCATAATTCTATAACTTCAGTACAGTTACCACAACCGGCGACGGGGTGGGGAGTTAATCACAAAGGTGAACTGATCTTAATTGCTAATACAGCAAATTTACCAGGTCAGAGTTCTCAAATACCCTCTGCTAATTGTCATGTCCATTAAATATCGTAGCCTTGCTTTTTTATCTGAGTTGTTAGTGCTAAATCTGGGATTTTTGGCTGTGGATGGGATATTTTTTTCAGTGCGATCGCAAAATATCCCTCCTACTCAAATTCCAGTTAATCCTACTATCCCTGAACTCCCATCTAAACTTAAACCGTTACTTTCTCCAGAAGAACTCAAGGAAATTTTACCCCCAGATGCCAATAAACCAGAACAAAATTTCGATGTTTCTGGAAGTATTCAGGTTAATAAATTTGAGTTTGTTGGTAATACGAAATCAGTATTTAGTGATAAAAGATTAGCGAAGGAGTTGCAGGAATTTACTAATAAAGATATTACTTTTACGGAATTATTACAAGCTGCTGCTAAAATTACTAATCTTTACGCTGAAGAAGGATATGTTACTTCCGGTGCTTATATTCCAGCACAAACCTTAACAGGTTGTTTGGTGAAACCAGAACAAACTTCTCACAGTTGTGATATCACAATCCAGATTGTTGAAGGAAGTTTAGAAGAAATTCGTATTAGTCGAGATGAGAACAGTAAAAACTTTTTGCATGATAGTTATGTGCGATCGCGTTTGAATTTAGCCACCGGAAAACCTCTAAATATCCGCAATTTAAAACAAGCTTTACAATTTCTACAATTAAATCCTTTAATTAAAAGTCTTTCTGCGGAATTATCTGCGGGGACAATTCCTGGCACTAATTTACTGAAAATTAAAATAGAAGAAGCAAACACTGACAATATTAAAATCATTGCTGATAATAGTAGAAATCCTAGTATTGGCAGTTTTCGGCGCGGTTTAGAAATAGAAGAATCCAACTTAACTGGATTAGGAGATAGTCTGAATCTAGCTTATAATAATACCGATGGTAGCAACGCCATAAATGCCAATTACACCATACCAATTAATCCCCGCAATGGAACTATTGGTTTTAGTTATAGCAACACCGAAAGTACCATCATTGAACACCCATTTGATGAATTAGATATTAAATCAAATTCTCGCAATTTTGAACTTACTTTACGTCAACCCATAATCGAGAAAGCTAATCAAGAATTTAGAGAAGAATTAGCACTTGGTTTCACACTAAATAGAAAGGAAAGTAATAGTTCTCTATTAGGAGTAAACTTTCCTATATCTGTAGGAGCAGACGCACAAGGAAGCACGCGAATTTCTGCATTGCGATTCTTTCAAGAATGGAACCGGAAAAGTTTGCAGCAAGTCTTTATTGCTCGTTCTCAATTTAGTTTAGGTGTGGGAACATTTGGTGCAACAATTAATAATCAAGCACCTGATAGTCGCTCTTTTGCATGGAGAGGACAATTACTATGGTTACACTCACTTGGTTCTCAAACTGATAATCCCAAACTGAAACCAAAAATTTTACTTCGTTCTGATTTACAATTAGCAACTAGATCACTTTTACCTTTGGAGCAATTTACATTAGGTGGTGTTTTCAACGGGCGGGGTTATCGTCAAGATGCTATTTTTAGTGATAATGGATTTTTTAGTTCTGCGGATTTTCAATTACCGATTTACAATACCAATAATGGAGAAAATATTTTACAATTAATTCCATTCATTGATGTTGGAACTACTTGGAATAGCTCTAGTAAACCAAATCCTGATTCTAATACCCTAGCTTCTTTAGGTTTAGGTTTACAGTGGCAAATGGGCGAAAAATTAAAAGCTCGTTTAGATTATGGCATTCCTTTAGTTAAAATTAATTCAATAGATAGAACATGGCAAGACAACGGTGTTTATTTTTCCATGCAGTACAACCTCTTCTAAAATCAATATTTATGTGGAAATATCGTCGCAAATTAACAACATTTTTCTTAGCATTATTAACGCTCATTACAACCTTAATTGTTCCTGTTTTTTCTGCTAACAAAGTGACAGGAACTGAAATAAAAATAAAACCAACTTCGGTTCTTATTTCTCAAGTATCTAATAGCTTGAATTTAGAACAGCAAGGGAAAAAATACTATGATATTGGCAACTTTTCTGAAGCAGCCAAAATCTGGCAACAAGCAGCAGATGCTTATGGTAAAGACGAAGAAGGCAAAAATAGAAATCTTATTAATAAAGCCAAAGCTTTGCAATCCTTGGCTTTGTATCCTGAAACTTGTAGTCAACTATTACAAGTGTTTAATATTGTTGACTTCAAATGTGAGCAGTTAAAGAGTAGTGATAAAAGTATTGATAAAAAAAATATCGAAAAAACTATCAAAAATCTAGAATTACAACCAGATTCTCTAAATAAAGTCATTGGTTTGCGGCTTTTAGGTGAAACATTCCAAAAATTTGGACAATTAGAACTTTCTCAACAACTTTTTTTAGAAATTAGTAAAATAGCAGCACAACAATACCCAGATCAGCAAAGTGCAATATTTATTGGTTTAGGAAATATAGAAAGAGCTATTGGTAATAGAGAGCGAGATAAGTTAAATTATACTTCGCAAATTGAGTTTATTCTTAGTGAACAGTGTAATAATGAATTTAATCTACATGATGAAAATAAAATCAAAAATAAAATCAAATGTACTAACAATGAATATATAGATATAAAATCATATTATGAAGCATTTGGACATTATAATAAAGCTAAAAAAGATTATAACCAAGCAGCAAATAATCATACTAACTCCATAACAGGAATTCAAGCAGAACTAAATCAACTCAGTCTATTATTAGATATACAAGAATGGTGGAATGAACAATTTAATAAAAGTCAAAGATATCAACCATATACTTGGACTGAATTAAAAGATGATCTGAATAATCAAATCGAATATTTATGGAAATCTATTAATTATCATTTAGTTAAATTACCTGAAAGTCCTCAAATAATTCGTGAGTTAGTATACGCAAAGATTAATTTTGCAGAAAGTTTAACTCGGTGGAGAAAAAATACTCAAAACGATAAACTTCCACAAGAACAAGAAATTGCTCAACTTCTATCAACAGCTATTCAAAACGCTCGTACATTTAAAGATCAGCAAGCTGAAGCACTTGCTTTAACTCATCTTGCTAAGTTATACGAACTACAATCACAGAAAGAAAACTTAACAAAAAAAGACAGAGTTGATAACCTTTCTCAAGCGAAAATGTTCACAGAACAAGCTCTAATGCTGTTAAATAATCTGAATTTTGATAATCGGCAAATTCTATATCGTAATAGACACCAATTAGGACGCATTTTAAGAGATTCAGAAAATATTGAAGGAGCATTAACATCTTATGCTGAAGCATGGAATATACTTCAGTCACTGCGAGCAGATTTAGTCAATAGTGCTGATAACCAGTTTTCTTTTCGTCAAAATGTCGAACCTGTGTATCGAGAATTTATTGATTTACTATTGCAAGCTGAGGTAAAAAACATTGATTTCAAAAAATTAAACTTGGTATTAATCAATAATATCACCACAGTATATAGTTCTCAGGAAGAAAAAATTAAAAAAAATATTCCCTTCAATATAGCTCGTTTAGTTATGGAATCGCTGCAATTGGCAGAGTTAGATAACTTCCTCCAAGATCCTTGTTTACCACCAGTAGAAAAGTTAGTACAAATTGAAAATATTGATCAAAAAGCAGCAGTTGTTTATCCGATTCTTTTAAAAGATAGACTAGAGGTTCTTCTATTTCAAAAAAATAAATCTCCTTATCATTATTCAGTTATTAAAGATTCGCAAACAGATTTTAATCAAACTATCGAAAAATTCGCAGACCTTATCTATAGTCAAGTTGAGGATGGAAAATTATCTGCTTTGGAGCAACAGAATAGAGATAGAAACGAAAAGTTTAATGAGAATAAAAAAGAGCTTCTAAAAGTTTCTCAACAACTATATAAATGGTTAATTGAACCGCTAAAACGAAAAAATCATTTGAACAATGTTGAAGTTGAAACTTTAGTATTTGTACTAGACCGTGTTTTCCAAAACATTCCCTTAGCTGCTCTTCATGATGGTGAAAATTATTTAATTGAAGATTATAATATAGCTATAAGTGTGGGTCAACAACTCAAAGACTCAAAACGACTTGAACCAAAAAATATAGAGATTTTAGCGGCTGGTTTGAGTAAAGAGGTTTCAGTCCAAGGGAATAAATTTCCTGAACTCAAAGATACAAAAGATGAGCTAGAAAATATTAAAAATTTAAAGAATAAACTCAGAATAAGTCCAAAAATACTTTGTGATGATAAAGAAATTTGTTCCCAAGAATTTACAAAACATAATGTTCAAATAGAGATGAAATCCTCTCCTACTGTAGTACACCTATCAACACACGGTGTTTTCAGTTCTAACCGAGAGCAAACGTTTATTGTCACTAGTGATATTGACGACAACACGATTAAAATAGATGATTTTCAGAATTTACTCAACCCCCAAGGTAAAAGTAGAAACAAAAATATTGAGTTACTGGTTTTAAGTGCTTGTCAAACAGCTTCAGGAGACGAGAAAGCAGCCTTGGGTATGGCTGGGGTAGCTTTGCGTTCCGGTGCAAATAGTACCATTGCTAGTTTATGGCCTGTATCAGCTAAAGGTACAACAGAATTAATGAAGAAATTCTATGCAAATTTAACTAACTCTGATCCAGAAATGAGTAGAGCGAAAGCACTTCGCGAAGCCCAACGTTCTCTTATGGAACAAGATGGATATCAGCATCCTTTTTACTGGGCGGCTTTTACCCTTATAGGTAGTTGGCTTTAGTTATTTCTTGGGTAAAAGCTCCTGACGACGCTTTTCTGCCTTTTGTTTGTATTCCTCAAAATTTTTTATGTCTATCTTACCTATATGATTGTTGTTATATTGCTTTACTTTCTGAATTGCATCGGCAAATTTTCCAATAGCTTCATCTAAAAGTAGTATAGATTTACTTCTATCTTTTGGGCTTAATTTTTCTTCCTTAAGCTGTAACGTTTCACCTTGATTAAATAAATTATAAAAACAACCTCTCTCTCGGTCGTCCTCAGTTTGATAACCTTGATTTTCAGAATTACAACTTAATTGAATAGCCTGCTCAAAAGATTTCTCTGCATTATCATAGTCCTGCAAACCCTTTTGAGCAATTCCTAAGCAAGACCAACCGCTAAAATCATCTTTATTATTTTTAGTTGCATCTTCACAAACTTTCTGACCCGTTTGATAATCTTGTTTATTATTGTAGATTTGCCCTATGCTAACGTTAGGAAGTATATAAGCTTTATCATTTGCTATTGTTGCTGCACTTTTATAGTTGATGATCGCTTCATCTTGTTTGCCTTGACTATCTAGCGCATTTCCTTTGTAAAAATAAGCGTCTCTAGATGGACTAATATCGATGGATTTCTGACAGTTTATTTCAGCTTCAACATATTTTCCCTCATTTAGTTTTTGCTTACAACTCATCAGCAGTAACTGTTCAGGGGGGTTTGGATAAATAATAACCTTATACACTATAAATCCTATACTAATTACACCAAAGAAGAACAATAATTTCTTATCCTTCTTCAACCATTGCATAATTCCATTATGAGGTTTTAATCCTCGATCTAAATCGATCAAATCCTTCAAAACCTCTTGTGTAGATTGATAACGATCTCCTAAATGAAAGCGCACCATTTTAGTTAATATTTTTGCCAATTTAGAGCTAATCTGGATTCCATTCGGCAAGATTACCTCATCATGCGAATCTCTTTCTAAATCTTGAGGATGTACTCCTGTTAAAAGTTGAATAGCTGTCATCCCTAAAGCATAAATATCACTACTGGGTTCTGGTTGATTTTCTTTTTGTTGAAAAGGTATATATCCAGGTGTTCCCCCTAATTGCTTAACTATACGTCCATTACTATACTCTAAAGTAAAAATTTCCTTGAATTTAGAAAAATCAATGAGAATAAATTTTTTATCTTCTGTTCGTTGAATTAAGTTAGAAGGCTTAATATCACCGTGAATAATACCTTGTTGATGGATAGGAGACAATAATTCTAAAACATCTGTTAAGAAAGCAGTAATTTCTGCTTCATTCCAATGCTTACCTGTTTTAATTTTGTCGCTGAGATTTTCACCGTCTATAAATTCATAAACTAAAGATAAAGTTGTTTCCTCTATAAAGTTATCTAATAAATCTGGAACTTGCTTATGACGAGAAAAATGTTTTTGTGATTCTAAAGCAGGTTGTAAACGAGATCTTACTTCCTGGACAATATGTAAGTTTTGAGCCGTAAGAATAAATTGCTTAACAAGACAACGACGGTTTTGTGTAACACTGCAAGTATCTTCTGCTAAATATGTATGACTAAAACCACTACCACCCAAATAGCTAATAATTTTATAGCGTTGAATTAATTCTTGACCCAAGAAAGTTAGTGGTTTTAAATCTACGAGAACATCATTAGCTGTTGAGTAACGTTTTTGTAAACTGACCCGCACCATCTTAGTTAAGATTCTCGCTAAGTTTGGGTTAACGGAAATCAGATTTTCCCATATAACTTCATTATCAGAATCTTTTTCTAAATCTTGAGGACTCACTCCTGTTAAAAGTTGAATTGCTGTCATACCCAAAGCATAGATATCACTGGCAAATTGTGGTTTTCCTGCAAATTGTTCTGGGGGCGTATAACCTGGCGAAACAAGAGGTATTGTTGTAATTGTTATGCCATCGGGTTCTAAGGTTAAGGTACTAACTTCTTTAACTGCACCAAAATCAATGAGAAAAATCATTCCATCCTGGTCTCTCTTCATTAAATTTGTTGGTTTTATATCTAAATGTTTAACATTTTTAATATTGTTATGATGAATGTGATTTAATATTTTTAATACCTCATAGACAACATTAATAACATCCATTTCAGTCAAAGTCTGATATTTAAAATCCCTACCTTGAATATATTCTTGCACTAAATACAATCTTTGATTTTCTTCAAAATCATCATAAAGTTGTGGTATTTGTGGATGATTTCCTAATACACGCAATATTGCTGCCTCATCTCTGAACATCTTTATGACTGTGTTCCATGTTTTTGGATTTGTAGAATGGTAGCTTAGGTATTTTATCACGCGATAACACCCTGGTAACTGTATATCTTCTACTAGATATGTCTCACCAAATCCCCCGTAACCTATAGAATTTATGATTTTATAACGCTCTTTTATAATTTCACCATTTTTGTGTTCGTATTCGTGTTCGTATTGTTGTGGCATATAGGGTAGTGCAAGTTATTGTTAAGTAAGTAATTGCAAGTTTAAATACGAATACATCGAATAGAAGTTGATGTATTTTTAGAAACAAAAAACTCCTTGGTGCTGTTTTGGGAGTCTTTTAACCTATTTTTAGGTTTTAATCAATTTTCTGCATAAATTATACTACACTTATTTATACCATTTTCCAGAATATCAGCATTTTTTACTTTCCATCCGATAAATCCTAAAAACAAGCCCTGGCGATTGTAAATCACGGAACCACACAAACAAAGTCCACCTGCGTGGACTAGATGCGGTTTCCAACCGCCGATTTAATGTTAATAGGACTCTAATCCTCAAACCAACTGGCACGCCAAGCGGCTTCGGCTTCAGCAATTTTCAGTTCTCGTTGCCTTTTTTGATATTCTCGTCCTAGTTTATTCAATTGCATTAAAATGTTGCGAATTCCTTTGCGTTCTGCCAATAGTGTTGCTTCAGCAAATTCTATTTCTCCTAGTCGTAAGTGAATAGCCATAATCTGAGTCAGGCTAGAATCTTCGGAATCTTCCTCGTCACTAATTTCTATCACTAAGTTTAATAGATTGGGAGGACTAGGTATCATATTACTAGAACCCTCTGAGGAAGCAGCAGCAGCGGTGGCTGCGACTAAAATTGGTTCTGGTAGTTTTTTGGGGAGAACTCCGGTTTTTTGGATTAAAATATTAGCTGCTTGTGAGACTTTTTTCAAAGTTTCTTGAATTGCTTCTTCTAAATCTTGTTGCCATTCAACTAGTTCTATGGGATTAGAAGGATCTAAGGCTTTAGGTTGTTGTTCGTTTTCTTCGTTTTCTTCATGTTCTTCATTTTCTTCATTTTCTTCATTTTCTGCTTCAATGTTCTCTTGTTCTTCAGTTTCTATAACTGCTTCTGTTTGGGTAGCTTCTGGGGGTTGAATATAACTAATTAATTCTTTAGCGGCTTGTTGACTGAACTTACGAATGCCTTGTTGTAATTTTTGCCGCTGATTTAGTGATAAGTTCAGAAATTCATCAGGATATCCCTGGGTACACAGGTAATAACTAGCTAAAATCAATTGTTTTTGTAAGGCTGAACCCAGTATATGTATATATCTAGCATAGGCTAAATTGAGTTCGTAAGCGATCGCACTAATCGCCTCTTTTAAGTCAGTAATATCTTTTTCTATCCGTTCAATTGCTCTCGCCATAAGTTTAAGCTGGTTAGTTGTCAGTTGCTTTATATAGTACAAATATACAGAATTTTGAATAAATAATCATCATATAAAGCACAGGACAGCGTGTTATTTGTTACCTTAAGTTGACACCAATAAGCACTAATAAACCTCCGCGAACGGTATCCAATCTTGTGGGATGGGCATCCTGCCCGTCCTTGTATTATTAGCAGTCAAGATGCTTGCACCACAAGACATTTTGGGACATTTTTTTATTTAGAAGTCTCTAAGAACAAAATTACTTAGCACCAATTTGGGCAGCAACTTCATCAGCAAAGCTCATTTCTTTCCTTTCAATACCTTCACCGAGTACATAACGCACAAAGCGACTGACTTGAATTCCCTCACCAACTATTTTTTCTACTTGCTTCACCAAGTCTTCTACCGAAATACTTTGATCACGGATAAAAGGTTGATCTAGTAAAGTCATTTCTTTAAGACGTTTTTCAATTCTACCTTGAACAATCTTTTCTTTGATGTTCTCTGGCTTATTACCCAAGTCGTCCTTACCCATTTCGATGTCTTTTTCTTTGGTGACAACTTCGACAGGAATTTGGTCTATGCTAACGTACTCGACGTTAGGACAAGCGGCAACTTGCATTGCAGCATTCCGTGCCAAGTTTTGGAACTCTTCCTTGGTAGAGGCTGCATCGGTTTGAGAATTTAATTCTAATAGTACACCAACACGACCACCAGTATGAATATAGCTATCTACTATTCCTGGTTTGTCAGTGGTAAGAGAGAAATTCACAAAGCGCCGGACTTGAATATTTTCACCAAGAGTTGCAATTGTTTCTTTGATGAATTCATCAACAGTAACACTGGACTTTTCAGTATAGGGTTGAGCCAATAAAGACTCAACAGTATCAGCATTTGCAGCTTGTTTTGCCAGGTTCTTAACTAAGGCTTTGAAAGCTTCATTGCGGGCAACAAAGTCTGTTTGACAGTTTACCTCTATTAGTACACCGACTTGTCCATCAGGTCGAATGTAGGTGTCTACTAGACCTTCTGCGGCAATGCGAGCGCTTCCTTTATCAGCTTTAGCAATACCTTTTTGCCGTAGCCAAGTTGTAGCCGCCTCGACATCACCTTCATTTTCCTTCAGTGCCTTTTTGCAGTCCATCATGCCAGCACCGGTTTTTTGGCGTAGCTCCTGGACGAGTTTTGCAGATATTTCCGCCATATTGCCTCAATTCTTAACTTGACAGATACAAATATTATTCAAGATTATCAGACGATCAGGACTCATTTGAAAATCATTTAAGAGACTTCCAATCAAAAAAATAAGTAATTGGACAAAAATATTTACAGTCATTGCAAGGGAAGGGAAGCAATCACAACCCTGGCGAGTGCTTCATTTCACTTCGTTCCATATGGCTAACGCTACGCAACGCTTACGCAATGACATTGTGTAATTAATTCTGTCTCACTACTTACCCCAATCTTTAGTATAGATTTAGGGGTAAAGCAAAAGCCCATAGGTGTCAACTTAAGCTCAAATCCCTACCGCATCTCGTTCCTAGTCTCTGACTAGGAATGCAGTTGATGAGGCTCTGCCTCTAATATCATTGAAGGCAGAGCCTTCTAGAATTTATTCCCAGTCAGAGACTGGGAATGAGACGAGTTGAGTTCTTTGCGGGATAGATGTTTTACGTTAAGTTGACACCTATGATCACTGCCAAACCCCTACTTATTTGCCAGACTACTAAAAAATTGGCTAATTTATTCTTTGGTACGCCTTAATCCCGATCACAGATGCTTATGCTTCGTCTTCTGACTCAGTGCTATCACTTTCATCATATTCGTAGTCTTCGTCAGCGTAATCATCGTAGTCTTCTTCCGCTTCTAGCTGACCATGACGACCTTCATAGATAGCATCTGCTAATTTACCGATAATTAGTTTAATGGATCTAATTGCGTCATCGTTGGCTGGGATCGGAATATCTACAACGTCTGGGTCACAGTTGGTATCCAACATGGACACAATCGGAATCCCCAATTTTTCGCATTCTTGAACTGCGTTATATTCCCGCTTCTGGTCAACAATAACCACGATATCGGGAACTTTCCGCATATTTTTAATGCCGCCCAAATATTTTTGTAGCTTCGTCATTTCCCGACGCAGCATGGAGGCTTCTTTTTTGGGTAATAAATCCAGTGCGCCGCTTTCCTCTCTCCGTTCTAAATCTTTGAGACGCTCGGCTCTGGTTTTAATGGTTGCCCAGTTGGTGAGCATTCCACCCAACCAACGTTGGTTAATGTAGTGAGAACCGCAACGGAGTGCTTCTTGGGCAATAATTCCGGCTGCTTGGCGCTTAGTGCCAACAAACAGGAATTTTTTACCTTGCTCTGACTGGGTTCGCATATAGTTATACGCGTTATCCATCAACTGGGCTGTTTGTACCAAGTCAATGATATGTACACCATTTCGAGAGGTGTAGATATAAGGAGCCATTTTGGGGTTCCAACGTCTGGTCTGATGACCAAAGTGAACGCCTGACTCCATCATTTGAGCCAAGGAAACTACTGGCATATTTTGTTACTCCTATTCGGGTTAAACCTCCATCTAGGTGTATTTCTCAATTTAAGAAACACCCGAATTCCCAGATGTGCGGATTTTAGACAACTGTACTAGGGTAACACAAATATGTTGAGTTTTGTGGTGAACTTGGATTTTTTGTAAAAGGTGTACGGTGTACACACAAGCCGATGTACAAAAAGAAAATATATAACAGGTGACAGGTGACAGGTGCTACGCATAATTTAGTATTTATTTTGTGAACTACCCACACTGACCTGACGGTACAGTGTCGGCTTCCTGTCCAACAGAAAGCACAGTAGTAGACTTCTTGCGTCCTCTATTACTGCGACTTATT
>Ga0208327_1000291_pt1 | contig 12851 bp, 14 predicted proteins | sample LakMenEpi26Jun08_FD_150733 | JGI IMG/M metagenome (GOLD analysis project Ga0208327, IMG submission 150733) | Freshwater microbial communities from Lake Mendota, WI - 26JUN2008 deep hole epilimnion (SPAdes) | ecosystem: Environmental > Aquatic > Freshwater > Lake > Epilimnion/Euphotic zone ...
CGTGAAGTCGGAAGGCTTCCTGACCCGCGACAGCCGCGTGGTCGAGCGTAAGAAATACGGCAAGGCCAAGGCGCGTAAGAGCTTCCAATTCTCGAAGCGTTAATAATAAGCAGAACACCGTGGGCCAATTTTATGGCTTACACAAAAAGGCGGCTCCATTGGGGTCGCCTTTTTTGTTGTGGACCAGCACTTTGATTGGCACATGGTGCTGATGATCAAATATACCCTGAGCGCGTTGCTTCTCGTTCTTATCTGTTCCGGCTTTTGGTTCTGGAGCAAAACCGACCCGCAGAAGCTGGATTTCGCAGACCGGATCGCGCCGGGTGCTGCGGAGTTTACAGAACCGCCCGTGACGGGCATCGCATATGGCGTCGATGCACGGCAGAAGCTCGATATTTATGCGCCAACCAAAAAAGCCAAATCGCCGCTTCCCGTGCTTATTTTCTTTCACGGCGGCGCGTGGCGTGATGGCGAACGGGAGGGCTATGGCTTTCTGGGGCGTGCCTTTGCATCGCGCGGTTTTGTTACCGTTATTGCCGACTATCGCAAATCGCCGAAGGTGCGCTTTCCTGCATTTGTGCAAGACACAGCCGCCGCTATTGCTTGGGTCAATGCCAACATCGTCGAGCATGACGGCGACCCCGAACGTATTTTTCTTATGGGACATAGCGCTGGCGCGCATATCGCGATGATGACGGCGCTTGACCCGCAATGGCTGGCGGCGAAAAATCTGACGCCGGATGTGATCAAAGGGGTCATCGGCCTTGCCGGGCCTTATGATTTCCTGCCGCTGACGACCGATTCATCAAAAATTGCCTTGGGCCAGTGGCCGGACCTGACCGAAACGCAGCCAATCACTTTTGCCCGCGCGGATGCTCCACCGCTGCTTCTGCTCACAGGTGATAAGGACACCGTCGTGAAGCCCCGCAACAGCAAAATCCTATCCGAGAAGATACAAAAGCTCGGCGGGCAGCAGCAGTTAAGGATTTATCCTGATGTGGGCCACGCAGATATCATCATGGCCGTCGCGCGTCCGTTCCGTCAAAAGGCGCCCATTGTCGCCGATGTCGTGAACTTCATAAACGCGCACTGACCATTTCAAGCGACCGCTTGTGGCGTGCGCGTGGCCAACACGTCATAATGCTTGCCACGGCCCACGGTCACGAAATGGGTAAAGCCGCCGCTTTCCAAAATCGCACGCAAGCTGTCGGCATCGCTCCATTTGGCATCGACTTCGTAAAACACCGACTGGATGCGCGACAGAAAACGCGACTTGACCAGCTCTGCCATCACCGCGGCTTCATGCCCTTCGACATCGACCTTGATGACCAACATTTCGGGATCGCCAAGCAGATCATCGAAAGCTTCCATATTGATGGTACTGATGTCCAAACCTTCTGCGCCGTCATCACGTAGCGAGGCGAGCCCGCTATGCGCGGCATCAAAGACGATTTTCGCTGTGCCCGCTTGGCTTGATAGGGCGGCTTGCACCGCTTGGACTTTGCCTTGAAGGTTGTTGGCGATGATATTCTGGCTCAGCCGCTCAAATGTATCCGGCACTGGCTCCAGCGCAATCGCGCGGGTGCAATGCGGGTTCTGTCCGGCAATCAGGCTGTACAGGCCTTGGTTCGCACCAATGTCTAAGAAGACGAAAGGCTGTTTGAGGCTTTTCAGATAATCGGACAGGCCGTGCCCATAGACGGCGAAACGGCAGTAAATGAATGTCCGGTCGCGCCAGTTTGTTTTCATCAGCACGCCATAGCTTGAGCGGCTAAAACCAGTGCCTTCGCCGCCAAGCTTTGCCCGCAATTTGGCGTATGGAAGAAAAACAGCCTTTTTCAACTGCTTGATCAAAAAATCGCCGTTCGTCATTTTACTTCCCCTGCCGCGTAGGTGGCCGCGTAATCACATCCTGATGCCCGGTGCAAGGCGCGATCCATTATAACTCCATATCAACAAGCTAAGGAGGACAAGGCTTTGCAATATGCCATGCATGCCAGCACCGTTGAGACCGAACCACCAAATCATGAGCGGTAGCATCGGTAACATACCCACATTGCTGGCCAAATTGGCGCGGGCGCTGATCCAGGGTCGTCCTTGCGCGGTGAGCGCCGCCGATAAAGTCGGCATGCCTGCAATCATCGCCCGGCCAAGCAGGACCAGGATAAGCAACGACGCACCGCCTGCAAAGCTTGCGCCGCCAAGCAGCACCAGAACTTTTCCGGCGAACAGGCACATGATGGCTGCGGCTAGCAATGCCGCGCCTGTTGCGAATATGGCCGAACGCCGGACAGCTTTGCCCGCTGCCTGGTCATTGCCGCTAATCAACAGGCGGGTTACGACCGGATAGGCTGCCTCCCCCAGCATTTGTGCAGGTTGAATCAGAATGGCGCTCGCCCTTTGCACGAGGGCATACAGGCCCGCAGCGGCTGGCCCGAGCATCCAGCCAATGATTAAAGGCGTCGCCTTAGGCGCAATGTCGCGCAAGGTAAGGTCGAGGTTGGTTGTCGCAATGAAGCGCACGATACCCGGATTGTCCCGCCGCGTGCCCTTTAGCGTCGGCCGCCCATCGGCGCCTATTGCCAGATGGCGCGTGCCAATCCAGCACAAGATCCACATCGAAAGGCCCTCGGCAATCGCTGCGGCGAGCCACACCCACAAAAATGCCGCCAATCCGCCGCCCGTAAACAAAATGGCAAGTGCCCCCAATAAGCGGATCAGTGGCATGATGACTGGGTGCAGACCGATCAAGTCAAAGCGCTCGGCCAACTGAAGCAAACCTTGTGGCGTGGCCCGAACCGTGGCGAGAATGGCCAAGCAATACAGCCCGCCAAATTGAATGGCTTGTGGGCTCCACCCCAAGGATGCCCCAACCCATGGAACCAGCAGCATCGCCACGCCAATGGCGACAGCGGCCATGCCGAGTTCAACAAGTCCCAGTAACAACACGAGGTTGCGGAACTGCGCAGGTGCGCCACGGTTGAGCGCCTCTGCGCCATAGCGCACCATGCCGTGGAAGCCGGAAAAGGCGATTGTTCCACCCATCAGCGTCGCAAAGCCGTGCACCAGATTCAGCACACCATATTGTTCGACCCCAAGGATTCGCGCCGCGATAGCAATCGAGCCAAGGCTGATGATGCCAGCCGCCGCCTTGCCTGACAGCAGCCGACCCATATTCCCGGCGATGCGTCGCAGTGGTGAATGGGCCGACACGGGCAATTGGGGTGCCTCTTCAACCAATGGCTTCATCCAGATATTCGATAATGGCCGTCGCCGCGCGCACCGATGCAGGCGTGGCGGTGACTGAAAAACTGGCCTCCAATACGGCACGCTGCGCATCGCTGAAAGAAGCCTGTGATACAAAGGCAGCATCGACAGCACCGATAATATCACTTGCGTCTGTCTTCACAGGGCCCGTCGTCCAGTGCCGGTAGTTTGGGTTACCTTGCCACGGCGTATCATGGGCATCCAAAAACAAGCAAGGCCGTGGGCGATTCAGAAACTCATAGACCTGACTACTCACATCGCCCAGATACAGGTCAGCCGCATTGGTATAGGTCATATCTGTGCAGGCCGGGCTGCCCAAATCCATTAACATATGCGGTGCATCATTATATCGGGGATCGGGCTTTTTGGCGGACGCAATCGACAGCCTATCGATGGTGACCGTCCATCGCCGCGCAAACAGCATCACATGCGGCGCAAAAATAAGGTTGTAGCGGTCACTTTGGTAGAATTGCTCCAAAACATTCGCTCCGAATTTGAACCAGCTTGAAAGATGCGGCGAAGGGTGGGGGTTGTATAAAATGGTCCGGCGATCAGATGGCGCAAACAGCGGCTTGTGTTCGGGCACCACAATATCGAATTTTGCATATCCGGTGACACGGATTTTTTCGGGCGGCACCCCTGCATCACAGACAAGGCGGTCGCGGATCTTTTCGCCCGATACCAAAATGAGGTCGAACTGTGCGCTTTGCGCATTGAACCCAATCGCGCGGTCACCTGCCCCATGCCGCGTGTGGATGAACTTTACGCCCTCCAAGCCATAGCGCGTTTTCAGGATGAGGCTGGATTTTTCCGACACTACCAGCGCGTCAAACTGCCTAAAAAAGTCCAGATTGTCACGGTAGACGAGGAGCTTGCGCGCTGGCACCAAACTATCGAATGCACGCACGAGCATTTGCGACACAGTCGATCTGGTCTGCAGCCGGACAATTTTCATGCCTGCTAGCCCCGCGCCGCTCAACCTGCGGATTTCCGCTTCAACCAAAATGCTGGTAACGGCCAGTGTTACATCGGCAACGCCGCTTTTGGCCATCTGCAATGCAATTGGCAGACTATGCGCAATCTGGTGCGTTTGATCATGGTTGAACAGGAAGCAGATTTTTTGCACGTGCTTCAATGCCCTTTACCGCTTGAAAAATCCCGCACTTGCCAATTTTTTTGCGCCGCCAACAGGCTCAGCTTTCCGGACGGGTTGACGAGATATGCGGCATCTGCCCAATCCATCAAAGGTGCGTCGCTGGCGTGGTCGGAATATACTGAAACATGGCAGTCTTCGCGCTTTAGCCCCTCAGCGGCAAACCATGCCCTGACCATTTTCAACTTTTCCGGGCCATAGCAATTTTCGCCATCGATGAAGTGGCAGGTCTTGCCGTCTGGTCGCAATCTGTGCCGGGTCGCCACAACCGCATCAAAACCCATGCGCCCGCCAATTTCATTGGCGTAAAATGCCGGTGCAGCGGTAGCGATAACCAGTTTTTGGTTTTGGCTTCGGTCATTTTCAATAGATTTGGCCGCGCCGGGTTGAATGTCGGTCAAAACGGCTTCGGACACAAAATCTGCGACCATTTTTGCGAGGATATCAGCGTCCAAATTACGTCCCATGAATATGCTTATGCCAAATTGTTTCAATGGCTTGCGGCCATATAAACCAATGCGGTACCCTATTAAGGCCATGATCCATATGGGTAGACCGACGAGCCGGAAGGGCGCTGTCCGCCGTGCGTAATATAGCAGAAAACGGGTGAAGGTCGGACGGCGCGTAATGGTTTTGTCGAGATCATATATTGCAATATTCATATTTGATGGCCAAGCCCCGCCTCAAGGTGCTGTCAGACAGACTGACGAAACCTTCTGATTTTTTCGCGTTTAGGAGAAGCAACTTGCAAGCGCAATGGACCTGCATCGTCCTTGCCGGACAGCGGCCCGGCCCTGATATGCTTGCCCAGCATTTCGCCCTTGAACGCAAGGCCTTAGTTCCGGTCCGCGGCGAGCCGATGATTTGCCATGTTGTCCGCACGCTGCATTTGTCACCGCACATTGGTAAGGTCGTTATATTGTCGCAAGACATAGAACATCTGCGCCCGGCCGTTGACGCAGCTGGCGGCGCCATTTTGGTGGAAAGCCAGAACAGCATTTCACGGAGCATTAAAGCGCAGGCCGAGGCCCTGGGGTTTTCTGCGCCATTATTGGTGACCACGGCGGACCATCCCTTATTGACTGTGGAGATGATCGACGAATTTGTGCGCAATGCGGATGGGGATATTGCGGTGGCGATGGTTGAACGCCAAAACATGTTAAAGCAGTTTCCGGATGCGCAGCGAACCTGGCTTCGCTTTTCGGACGGAGCTTGGTCCGGTGCCAATCTGTTTGCGCTGATGACCCAGAAGTCATCGTTCGCACTCGATTTATGGGCCGATGCCGAGCAGGACCGCAAAAAGGCGTGGCGGCTGTTCTTGCATTTTGGCCTGCGTTTGGCGACGCGTGCGCTGACCCGCACCATTGGCTTGCATCAGGCGATGGAGAGAGCTGGGAAGCGGCTTGGTTTAGACGCAAAGCTGGTTCCCATGTCCGACCCCGTTGCCGCCATCGATGTCGATAAGCTGAGCGATCATATGCTTGCAGAAAAAATACTGACAGAACGCGAAGCGCGGCGCGGCGGCACCGATGCGGCCTGATTAACGGCCCATTTTCTTTTGCCGACGACGCTGCACCGACGAACCAATACCCATGGCCTCACGATATTTGGCGACCGTGCGGCGGGCAATGTTAAAGCCCTTTGCCGTCAGCAGTTCGACCAACGTATCGTCCGATAGGATTTTACTTCCTTCGGCCTCAATCAGCGATTTGATATGGCTTTTGACCGCTTCGGCAGATGCGCCTTCGCCATCTGCCGACTGAACACCTGACGAAAAGAAATATTTGAGGTCAAACAGCCCGCGTCCGCAGTGCAGATATTTGTTACTCGTCACCCGGCTGACGGTAGATTCATGCATCTCAATAGCATCGGCAACCTGGCGCAGCGTCAAGGGCCGCAAATGCGCAACACCGCGCCGGAAAAACCCTTCTTGCTGCTTCACGATTTCGGTCGCAACTTTGACGATCGTGCGCTGCCGTTGGTCCATGGCCTTGATCAGCCAATTGGCATCCGCCATGCAATCGCTGAGCCACGCCTTGGTAGCTTTGTCCTGGCCAAGCTCGGCCACATAGCTTCGGTTGATCAACAAGCGCGGTAAGTTGGCGCTGTTCAATTCAATCGACCAACCATCGCCACGTGGTGTCACATAGATGTCGGGTGTCACCGCCATGGCGTCTTCGCTGTCAAAACGGCACCCCGGCTTTGGATCATAGCCGCGCAGTTCCATCAACATATCGCTCAAATCTTCGTCATCGACTCGGCACATGCGCTTCAATTGGTCAAACGCGCCCTTGGCCACCAGATCGAGATTGTCGATCAGCCTTGCCATGCATGGGTCATATCGGTCCGCATCCTTGGCCTGAAGCGCAAGGCACTCGGCAAGATTGCGTGCGCCAACCCCCGTCGGGTCAAAGCGTTGAAGCTCGGTCAGCGCGGCTTCTACTTGCGGAAGGGGCACCCCAAGCCTTTGCGCCATTGCCAGCAAATCCTCACCCACATAACCTGTGGGTTCAATGTGCTCGATAATCTGCTGCACCAGAAAAAGCGGACGACCCGAAAGGCTTGCACCTGCCTGCGCCATTAAATGCTCGCGCAAATTAACGTCGCGTGCGGCAAAGCTGTCGAAATCAGGGCCGTCGCCGTCAAAACTGCCACTGGACATCGCGCTGCCCGACAGGCCAAGCATCCCGTCCGCACCCGCCACGCTGTCGGATGGCGCATCATGATGGAAGGTCGCTGCACCGAAATCGACATCAAGCGCGTCGGAGGCGGCGTGGCTGTCATTGCCTAATATCTCGTCACTGCCGCGTTCGTTGCTCTCGGCAATTGTGGTTTGCGTCAATTCGTTAAGCGGCGTGTCGGATATGGAATCGCCGCCGCCTGCATCAAGCACCGGGTTGCGTTCGATCTCTTCGGCGATATAGGCTTCGATTTCGAGCGACGATAGCGCCAACAGCTTGATCGCTTGCTGCAGCTGCGGCGTCATGACCAGCGACTGGCTTTGGCGAAGGTCGAGGCGCGGAGCTAATGCCATGAAGTTAGTTTTCCGCCATCTCCCCTACATCACATCGCAAAGCTTTCGCCCAGATACAGGCGACGGACATTAGGATCAGCGACCAGCGCCTCTGGTGATCCTGCAAACAGGACCTGCCCGCCGTAAATGATGCAGGCACGGTCCACGATATCCAATGTTTCGCGGACATTATGGTCAGTGATGAGCACGCCAATTCCACGTGTCTTGAGTTCCTTCACAAGATCGCGAATGTCAGAGATCGAAATCGGGTCAATGCCGGCAAAAGGTTCGTCAAGCAGCATGATCGAGGGGTTCGCGGCCAGTGCGCGGGCGATCTCGCACCGCCGACGCTCTCCGCCGGACAAGGCCATCGCAGGCGCGCTACGCAAACGGGTAAGGCCAAATTCGTCCAGCAGTTTTTCCAGCCGCTCACCGCGAGATTCTGCGTCGGGTTCCGACATTTCGAGAACCGCGCTGATATTCTGTTCAACCGTCATCCCGCGAAAAATGGAGGTTTCCTGCGGCAGATAGCCAAGCCCCAAAATGGCGCGGCGATACATTGGCAGCTTGGTAATATCCGCGCCGTCGAGCGTAATGCGGCCGCTATCGGGTTTAACCAGTCCCATGATCGAGTAAAAACAGGTCGTCTTGCCCGCGCCATTGGGTCCAAGCAGGCCAACCACTTCGCCCTTTGCCACGGACAGCGAAACATCCGTCAGAACGGCGCGCTTGTCATAGCTTTTGGCGATGGACACAACACCCAGCCCCGATTGCATACCCGCATCGGTAGTTGCATCAGCAGCAGGTCGGGTGGCCTTCATGCTTTCCATATTCAATAGTCGCCTGCCATGATGCTTTTAAATTCTGGATGATAGCTAGTGAATAGCGAAGCATTTTGCAATTGGCATGGTTTATGATGCGTCAGTTCACACTTAATCTTTGCGTTGTGGTACGCTGAAGGTCCCAGTGACTCGGCCACCGCCATTTGTCGTGCCTGGTGCAGCGCCGCCGTTGATGGTTGAACGGCCTGAGTTCAGATCAATGACCAATCGGCCGCCGGTGAGACGGTTGCTACCTTGGACGAGGTTCACATTGCCGATCAGGGTGATCAGGCTTGAGTCGAGATCATAAATGGCAGAGTTGCTCGTGGCGCGCAGGTCATCCTTGGTTATTATCACGCCGCCGGTGGCGTCTAGGCGGTTCACATCAACGCCATCATTGCCGGAATATGCGGCGGTCACGCGATTTGCTTTCAGCGTAAGCCCTGCTTGCATCGCCGTCACGCCGCCAGACAACACCACGCGGTCGGCACGGTCTTGCAACTCCATAGAAGCGGCTGAAAAATCGACAGGGGCGTTGCTATCATGATTACGAATGCTTTGCGCCGTCGACGCCGTGGACAGCATGCTCATGCCAGCAATCGCCGCACACAGGCCAAAAGAGAGAGAACGGATAGTCATTGCGCGCTCACTTAATCGCATTCTGGTCGATACGCAAACGAACGCCGCCATCCAGACGTACAATACGCGTGTCGAGGTCAGCGCGCAGGCGCCCCGCGTGGAAGGTGCCAACTTTCGTCCGACCGCTAACAGGGCCAAAGCTTTGCATTGAACGATCTTTCAACGATAGCACTACATTGCTGGCGACCATGTCATAGCCCGTTGATTCAACAGCTAAGGGGCCTTTCACGCGCATCGTTTCTTTGTTCAGGTCATAGACACCGCTCTGCGCGACGATGGACGCTGGCCCGTCATCCAACATTATCCGGCCCGACAGGGATGTCATGTCCAAGACAGGATCAGCGGATGTTTTCTGCACAGCGCTGCCCGCGCGCAAGGAAAAAGGGCGACCTTTACTGTCATCGCCGCGGTATAATGCCTCGACAACGCGCAGCCGCTCACGCGATAGGCTTACTTCGTCCTTGTTTAGAACGAAGCTTAATTCCTGCTTGCCGGTAAAGGGGCTGAATGCCAGTAGCGCCACCAACAGGCCAATGATGATGGGCAACACAACGCGCAGCGCGCGGATTAGGCGATCATGCCGTCCGCCCGGCATTGCCCAAAGCTGTCTTTGTGTGCGTTCAAGATCGGCTTGTGCTGACATGATAGATGCCTAACTAGATCGAAACTTAACTGTGCCCGAATATGTCGATTTCTAGCCAACCTGCAAGATCGAGGTCTGCACGGTGCGGCAGAAAGTCAAAACATGCCTGCGCCAAGGCGGTGCGGCCTTCACGTTCAAGGCGGATAACAAATTCGGCATGCAGGCGGTGGAGATAGCGTACATCGCTTGCGGCATAATCCTTTTGCGCTTCGGATAACATGGGGCCGCCCCAATCGCTGGATTGCTGCTGCTTCGAAATATCGGTTGCCAGCATTTCCTTCACCAATTCTTTCAAACCATGGCGATCCGTATATGTCCGGGTCAGGCGTGAGGCGATTTTCGTGCAGAATAATGGTGTCGCGACGACATTCAAATAATGCGAAATCGCGGCCAGATCGAATCGGGCATAATGAAACAGCTTGAGGCGTGCAGGGTCGGCAAGAACGGCGCGCAAATTGGGCGCTGAATAGTCGCTGTCCCGGCCAAAGCGGATCAGATGTTCGTCCCCGCGACCATCGGAAATCTGCAACAGGCAGAGCCGGTCGCGTGGGGTAATCAACCCCATGGTTTCGGTGTCAACGGCGACAGGACCTTCGGCCAATACGCCAGCGGGAAGGTCTTCTTCATGCAAATATACGCTCATGCTTGCCCCTTGCCCGACCGTGTTGCCCAAGGCAAATGAAAGTACAGATATCGCATGGCGAATTTCTGTCACAATATTTGCTATCGCGTCACATTTTATTACGATATAGCTGTTTCTCGCGTAATCACCAACGGTTGCGCTTGTGACGTGCAGTACAGTCGCCCTCGACTGCATAACATAGTGGTTTGGGGCGATGAGAAGGCAAGCAAGAAGTTATGGGTTTTGATCGCAAGCGTGCTGGCAAGGGCCGGGACAAGAGAGACGGTTTCGGTGATGAAAGCTACGATGGCTATCGCGCGCCATCCCCCTATCAAAGTGATTTTGGTGGCGGTCGTTCAGGCGGCGGTGGATATGGCGGCGGCGGTAATAGCGGCGGCAGTAACAGCGGCGGCGGAGGTGGCTTTGGTGCCCCGCGCCGTGGCCCCGGCGGCCCCCCAATGCCGGCTCAAGTCATCGGTTCTGGCAAGGGAATCGTCAAATTTTTCAATGGCCAAAAAGGTTTTGGCTTCATTCAGGTAGATGGTCGTCCCGACGACGTCTTCGTTCACATCAGCGCTGTCGAGCAAGCTGGCCTGGCTGGCCTTGCCGAGGGCCAACCGCTCGAGTTTCAACTTGTGGAACGTGGTGGCAAGGTGTCGGCAACCGATCTCGTGATCGACGGTGAGCCAATGGCCGTCAGTGAACGCGCACCGCGTCCTGACCGTCCAGCTTTTGATCGTGACCGTGCACCGCGCGGCGATGATCGTGGCGGCTTCCGTGGTGGCGATCGCGATTCGGCTCCACGCGGTCCGCAGCGCGAATCGACTGGGGAACGGGCCAATGGCACCGTGAAATTCTTCAACGACATGAAGGGTTTTGGTTTTGTACAGCGTGATGATGGCGGCGAAGATGTATTTGTGCACATTTCGGCGCTTGAGCGTTCGGGCATGGGCCAAGTGACTCAAGGCGACCGTTTGTCCTTCGACATCGAAATCGACCGTCGCGGCAAATATTCGGCAACAAACCTGAGCACGCTTTCCGAATAAGCGCACTTCTGACATCGAAAAAGGCGGGTGCAGCAATAGGCTTCGCCCGCCTTTTTGTATCCGGACCTTACGCCTTGCCGATGGTCGCGGCTAAGAACCAAGCGCGTTGCTCGGCTTGGTCGGTCCAATCGTCCAGCAAACCGTCGGTCGCATTGTCACCCGCTTCGTCGGCCAGGTTCTTGGCGTCCTTTAACGCTGTGATCAGCGTCTCATTATCTGCGTGTAGCTCTTTCAGCATGTGGGCGGCATCGGTTGTCGTCGAATCATGATCCGCGATCCGCTGCTTTGCCGCGATAGAGCCGATTGAGGTCAGCGTATCCTGACCCAATTTGCGCACGCGTTCGGCCACAAGGTCAGTCGTCGCGATCAGCTCTGTTGCTTGTTCGTCAAACAGCAGATGATATTCCCGGAAATGCGGACCCGTGACATGCCAGTGGAAATTCTTGGTTTTCAAATATAACGCGTAATAATCGGCCAATAGGCCATTTAACGCGTCGGCCAACGCCTTTTTGCTATTATCACCGGCTGCCATTGCAGTTCTCCTTTATTGGGGGGGGGAGGCTTGATATGGGAACGAAGGGACCGATTTCCAACCTATGGGGCGCGTGGGTCGTGCCTTATGCCGCAATGTTGCAACAATCGCGCGCAATCATGACGCTTTGGCGCAAATTTGGTCGGTCTGCGACCCCAGTGCCCGCTTATTGGCTTGACTTTAGCCCCGCGAATCCGCATTGGCCCCCATCTGTGAACAGCGCGGCTTTTTTACTGCGCAGTTTTTTACGAAATTTTTTGAACAAAAGGAATGGGCCATGGCGAAGCCAGCCACGATCAAGATTAAGCTGCTCAGCACCGCTGACACGGGCTTTTTCTACGTGACCAAGAAAAATCCGCGCAACATCACCGAAAAGATGACGTTCCGCAAATATGACCCCGTCGTGCGCAAGCATGTTGAATTCAAGGAAGCCAAAATCAAGTAAGCACAAGCGTTGCTTGAATGACGGTATCGATCAGGGCGCTTCGGGCGCCCTTTTTGATTAGTCCGGTAGCCTAAACAAGAAAAGCCGCCCATTGGGCGGCTTTTCTGAACACACTACAGTTTCACCGGCTTGTTATCGCCCCGGCTTGTTATCGCCATTGTGAAACTGGCTGCCTTGCGACAGTCTCCAAGCCCGATGCCAAGGCAGAGCGGGTACCTTTATGTAGTAAGGTACTAAAGGTGAATTGTCAATGAATCAAACCCTAGGCCACAAAGTATCCCCTTTTTCAAAGCGGCGATTTGCAGGGTATTGGCCCTACCCACACGCCACTGACGTGCGCCCCCATGTCTCTGCTTTGCTTCCTTGAATCTATCCAGCCGTTGCATAGCAACAACGCTGTACATGTCGCATTTTGCCCACATGATCGGGTTGTCGAAAGGCGCTGGAAGAGGATTGTCCAATTGGATTAGGCAGTGATAAGCTTCGGCGGGCTTGGGGGCAGTGGTACTTAATGGCACAACACCGATTAAATTACCGCGCCGTCTAAGACGTGGTGAGACCACGACGACGGGTCGCGTCTTGATCATTTCGGGTTCAATAAAACCGCGATAGTCACACAGGACGATTTCGCCGATGCTGGGATAATATGATAACGCCATGATAAATGTTA